>JAEEGG010012970.1_pt1 | contig 17893 bp, 14 predicted proteins | sample 9134161 | NCBI WGS metagenome assembly JAEEGG01 (sample SAMN16246543, study PRJNA631951) | gut metagenome | biome: gut microbiome; feature: rumen; material: CR-attached | host: Bos | place: Iran: Karaj | collected 2018-10 | reverse complement strand
TTCTTGAATTCATAGGCAAGCTCGGCGAGGGCGGCATGTCCTCAGTCTGGAAAGCCCATGACACAAGGCGCGACGAGATCGTCGCCGTCAAGATCATGAACCGCGACCTCACGGCGAACGAGGAGGACATCGAGCTCTTCCGCGCCGAGGCGCGCACGATGAGCGACATCCACCACATCGGCATCGTGAGGAGCTACGAGCTCAACTGCCACGACGGATACTGGTACTACACCATGGAATACGTCGACGGCTACAACTTCAGCGCCCTTCTCGACCGCAAGCAGCACCTCTGCGAGGCGGACTGCCTGCTCATATGCGAGTCGATCGCCGTCGCGCTCGACTACGCGTGGAACGACTTCGGCGTTGTTCACTGCGACATCAAGCCCGACAACATCATGATCAACACGGACGGAGTCGTCAAGCTCACGGACCTCGGGCTCTGCCATACGTTCCAGTACATCAAGGACGGAATGCGCGACATTCCCGAGCACGTCATGGGCACCCCGGCGTACATCTCGCCCGAGCAGGTCTACGGAGACGTCGAGCCCGACTGCCGCGTCGACATCTACTCGCTCGCCGCGTCGCTCTACCACCTCGCGACTGGACGCATGCTGTTCCCCGGGATGACTTCCGAGGACATGATGCGCGCCCACTGCAGCGAGCTGTTCCAGGCGCCGGATCCGCGCGTTTACCGCCCCGACCTCTCGGAGGGCTTCTGCCAGCTCCTCGAGGCGATGCTAGTCAAGAACCGCGACTACAGGCTCTCGTCTTGGAAGGACGTCTGCACGATGTGCCTCGCAATCGAACAGGGCGTCGCCTTCAAGCCGCGCCAGGGCACGAACTCCTCCATGGAGCTCCTCCCCCCGACAGAGAAGCCCGTCTCAGCCGTTGCGGACATTCCGGCCCCGGTCGCTGCCGCGAACCAAAAGAGCGACGGCAAGCCCGCGCAGGGAGAGAAGTCATCCGTCCCGCAGCCCAAGCAGCGTGTGATGCACCTGTTCACCGGCCGCAAGCACAAGAAGCGCGAGCCGCAGATCCAGATCGACCCGGAGAGCGGAAAGAAGATTCTCAAGAAGCACAAGGCGGTAAATTCCGGCTTCAAGGTCCACCGACCCGCTGAATGGTGATTCGTCAACCCGCCGTGCGCAGAGTGACCGCATGTCTGTCCATTCGGATCCCACTCGGCGCGCGTTCATTCGCGCGCTCGCAGCCGAAGGCGCCCTCTCAGGTCTGCTGTGGGGATGCGCCGCGTCCGCGTTCGCAGTCCTCGCGCTGAGGGCGCTCTCCCTGCACGCACCGGGATGGACGCCGGCCGTGCTCGCCGCAATTCCAATCGCGTCCCTCGCGGGCGCGCTCCTGGCCCTGCGACGCCTCCCCTCGCGCGGCGCATGTGCCGCGCTCACTGAGGACGCAACACACGCGGGCGGACTTCTCCTCGTCGAGGGAATGCCGGGCGCGGACGCGTGGAAGCGTCCAGAACCAGTCGCAGCAAAGGTCAGCGTCTCCCTGCGTCCGCGCCTCTTCGCGCTAATCCCGGCCCTCGCCGCTCTTGTCGCTGCATTCATGGTTCCGAAAGGATGGTTCGCCGCCGCGGAGTCTCCTGCGCCGAAGGTCTTCCCGGACATCACGGCCGACATACGCAACGAGATCGAAGACCTGCGCGAGGAGGAGACTCTCGAGCCGGAGACCGTGGAGGAACTGGCGGCGGAGCTAAAGAGAATCGAGGAATCGGCGGATCCCACGGACCCCGGTGCGGCGCTCGACTCCGCTGAGCGTCTGCGCGAAAAGATCGCCTCGCTACTTGACCTGAACAGCGAGACCGTAAAGCGGCTGGCGCAGAATCCGGATGCTCTCGCGCGTCTTGCGATAGACGGCGACGCGGCGAAGGAGTTCCAGAAGATGCTCGACGAATCGTGCGCCGGATCGTGTCCAAACGGCGAGGAGCGTCCGGGCGAACCATGCGAGGGCGAGGGATGCGAATACGGCCCCGGAGCGGGCGCGCCCGAGCGCGGACGCGGAGACGCGGAGATATCGTGGACGAATCCCTCCGAACTCGGAGACTCGAGCCTTGACGACCGCGCGACGGAGGTTCGTCCGGGCGAGAACGCCGAGGAGGGAAAGATCGGCGAGTCGATTTCGGAGGAGGACCCGACCGCGCACGGCGCGTCGGCGAAGCGCGGCGCCGCGCAGATCGGCGGACGCTCCACCGGTACTTCAGTCAACAGATCCGTCGCGCCTCGCCACCGCGGCACGGTAAAGAGATTTTTCGAGACAGAAAGGAACAGCCAATGACACTACTCACGCCAGAGGAAATCGCACCGGTGAAGGCAGACCTAGACAGCGCGCTTGCGGCGCTCGACGCGATGCTTCTCGGACGCCCCGCGCTCCACAGGCTCGTCCTCGCGGGAATACTCGCGCGCGGACACATCCTGCTTGAGGGACTTCCCGGGCTCGGCAAGACAGCCCTAGTGACGGCGCTTGCGAAGATTCTCGAGCTCGACGCAAAGCGCATACAGTTCACCCCCGACCTTATGCCGTCCGACATCGTCGGCTCGCACATCCTCGAGACGAAGGCCGACGGCTCGCGCGACATGGCGTTTCGTCCGGGGCCAGTGTTCTGCAACCTTCTTCTCGCGGACGAGATCAACCGCGCCTCGCCGAAGACGCAGTCCGCCCTTCTCGAGACGATGCAGGAGAGGTCCGTCACACTGATGGGCGTGACGCGTCCGCTCCCCGACCCCTTCTTCGTCCTCGCGAGCCAGAATCCGATCGAGCTCGAGGGAACCTATCCGCTCCCCGAGGCGCAGACCGACCGGTTCCTCTTCCGGCTCCACGTCGGCAGTCCAGACGCAGCAACGCTGACTGCAATCATCTCTTCTCGCGCGCAGGGGAAGATGCCCGACCCCAAGTTCACGCTCTCGAAGGACGCGCTCGCACGCGCGTTCGACACGGCCGCTAAGGTCGTGCTGCCAGAGGCAGTCGCGTCGTGGATAGGACGCCTCGTAGCCGCGACGCACGGAGCCGAGAGCGTCAAGTACGGCGCGTCGCCTCGCGCGGCCATCGCGCTTGCGGAATCCGCACGCGCCTTCGCGCTTCTCGACGGACGTCCCTCGGTCGGATTCGACGACGTGCGCGCAGTGGCGATTCCCGTCCTCAACCACCGCCTTGTCCTCGACTACCGCGCATCTTTGGACGGCGTCACACCGGACGACATAGCGCGCGGCATCATCGAATCAGTTCCTGTTGCGGAGTAATCGTTTAACACAGAGGCACAAAGGCACAGAGAAGTTTTGAAAGCCATGACAACACACAGAAAATTCGTTCTTATTTTCGCAGTTGCGCTCGCCGCATTCCCGCTGGCGGTTCCGGCAAACAACCCACCGCTTACGCCAGGACCGAAAACGGAAGAGAAGGAGATCGGCGGCTCCACCGCAGTCCTCAGCCCGGCCTCATGGAATAGATGCTCGCGGATAGACGCGCTCGAATACCGCGACGAGACTGTCGTCGGCTCGGAAATAACTCACGACACGCAGCTCAGTCGCATTGCGCTGCGAAACACCCTCCCCTTCCCGCGCACTATACAAGTCAGCGTCCAAGCCCCGCACTCCGCGCTGTCCACAAGAACCGTCGCCCTCGGCCCGGGAGCTTCCGCCACCATTACGCTGCCGGGCGTGTTCACAGTTGAAGACGGCTACGGCTACGGCGAAAGCGACATCACATTGTTTGAGGCGAAGCCCCCAAACAGCAACGGACCCCAAAGCGAGTCCCTCCAGCTGTCAAGCAGAGTCTCGGATTATCACTATGCCTCATACGGACACACCGAGAACGCCGTGAACCTCCTGCTCTCAGCAGGAATAGTCCGCGACGCCGTGCTGCCCGCGTTCAAACACGACTTCAACTCCGTCGAGCTGCGCCGAGACGCGGCGGACTGGCCGCGCGACTTCCGCGCATACCTGCCCTTCGACGCCGTTTGCATGACGAAGGAAGTCGCGGACGCACTCCCCGCAGAGACGCGAGCGGCGCTGCGGGCGTTCGACATTCTCGGCGGCGCGGTGATCACATTCGCAGACGGCAAGTCTGTTCCGTCCAACCTTCAGTCAACGGCGGAGACCGCGCAGAGGCGGCGCATCGGCGATCTCAGCACAAGGCGTTACTACTATGGCAAGACCTCCGACTTCCATTTTGCCGTGAACCACACATGTGTTCCGATAAACGTAGGAAAATCGCTACCAGTGGGTCTTCTCGTCTTTCTGCTTCTTCTCGTAGCGTTCATCGTGATGCCGGGGATCGTCTTCGTGTGCGCAAGACGCAACAGGCGTCTTCTGATACTTGCAGCACTTCCGGGGACGGCCTTCGCCCTGACGCTCGTCGTGGCGGCGATAGCGCTCATCGCATACGGCACGACGCCGACAGTGCGGATTCAGTCCGTCACGATTCTTGACCCCGAAAGCCGCCTTGCCGTGACGCGCGGGCAGTTCGCCGTGTTCGCACCGGGGAATGTGACCGAGGAGATGTCGATTCCTCCAGACGTGTCCTTCCGTCTGCGCGGACGCGGAGACGAAAGGTTCACCGCGTCCTTCGGCGAGAGCTGCCGACTCTCCGGCGACTGGGTAAAGCCGCTTACCGCAACGTTCTTCGACTTCGAGCGCGCGGAGCGCAGGTCGGAAAGGCTCGACGTCAAGCCGACGCAGGACGGCGATCTCGTCTTCGCCAATCTCCTCGGCGTACCGGTCACGGGAGGAACCGCCAGGTTCGGCAACATCCGCTACAAAGTCCCGCCTCTCGCTCCCGGCGAGCAGGCGACGGTCAAGGGCGAGCCGCTTTCGGACAATGCCGCGGCAAATGCGCCCCTTCCTCACGAGACACTTTTCGAAAAGGGAACGTCGTACGGACGCAACTGGAAGGACATCACGGAACTTATCGAGAAGGACAAGCTGCCTCTGCCCGACAGGACTTACGTCGTCCGTCTCGCGGGCTCGCCGTTCTTCCCATCTCCGCTCGCATCGCGCGAGACATACGAGACTGCGGAGTCGGTCGTCGCGGGACGCATTGCCGACGACGGCGGAAAGGAGGAGAAATGAAAGTCGAGCTACTTCACCTCACGCGCGTCTTCCAGCGCGGATTCAAGGCGGTGGACGACCTCTCGTTCTCCTTCACCTCCGGCGAGGTCGTCGGTTTCGTGGGACCCAACGGCGCCGGAAAGACGACCACGATGCGCATGCTCGCGACGCTGGACGTCCCCGATTCCGGCGACATCCTGATCGACGGAAAGTCCATCCTCGACGATCCGGCCCTCGCGCACCGCGCGGTTGGCTTCATGCCCGACGACCTCCCGAACCGCTCGGACACCACGGTAGACGAATACCTCGACTTCTTCGGACGCGCCTACGGCCTCCGAGGCAAGGAGCTCGCGGACGCGCTCGCGGCAGTTGAGGAATTCACGGGACTCGCAAGCTTCCGCGACAAGACGCTGCGCGAGCTTTCGAAGGGAATGAAGCAGCGCGTCTCGCTCGCCCGCGCGCTTGTGCACGATCCGCAGGTTATCGTGATGGACGAGCCGGCGAACGGACTCGACCCGCGCGCCCGAATCGAGCTGAGGGAGCTTGTCCGCGCACTCGCAGAGCGTGGCAAGGCGATACTCATCTCGTCGCACATCCTGAGCGAGCTCGAGGAGATGTGCACGACCTCCGTCATAATCGAGCGCGGCAGAAGGCTTTCCACCGACTTCAAGGACGAGACCGCGTGGATTCGCCTCAAGTTCAACTCCGAGGGCGGCGAGGCGATCCTCGCGAAGCTCCTCGAAATGCCGTCGGTCAAGGAGGCGGAGCTCTCCGGCGCGGGTTTCCGCGTGCGCATAGCCGCAGGCGACGACGCGGCGGAGAGTCTCGCGAAGGAGCTGTTCTCGAGGGACCTTGTCCCGATACACTTTACATCCGAGGCGGGACGCCTCGAAGACGTGTTCATGCACGTGACGAAAGGAGCACTCGCATGAAAAACCCATTCTCGCTGAACCCCGTCGCGCTCCGCGAACTTCGCCAGCTCGTCCGCTCGCGCGTGATCACCTGGAGCTTCGCACTCTATCCCGCCATTCTCTTCGGATTCACCATGCTTGCGGTCGCGACTGCCATGGGCAAGCGCTCCGCCGAGGACATCGCGTTCGGAAGCGGAATCGGCGAGGGGCCGTTCACGATGGTCGCCGTGATCACGGGAATCGTCGCATGCATCGGCATACCGTTCTACGCCGCGGTGAAGGCGATCCTCGACACGAACAGAAACGGACCCGGCCTTGAGTTCACGACGGCGCTTACGCCCGCGAACATCGTCAGCGGGAGGCTCGTCTCGACTACGATACTGATTGCGTCCGCCGTTGCCACGGCAATGCCGTTCTTCATCTTCGCGTACCTCCTGCGCGGCATCACGCTCGAGCAGGTGTTCCTGACGCCTCTCGCCCTGTTCGGCTACGCCGTCGCGGTTTTCTCGCTCTCGCTCGTCGTCGCATGCAGGCCGGTCGCCGTTCCGCTGCGCGTTATACTGACGATCGTGCTCTTCTTCACTACGACATTCATCGTGCCTGGCATTGTGTCGGCAGTGTCCGTCTCGCACAGCCACCTTGGAGCCGCCGCGCCCGTCGAGGAGACTTCGCACATTGCATACGTCTTGGGCTATGCCGCGGCCCTCTCCGCGCTGATCCTTTTCGTGCGCGCGTTCTGCGCCTCCCAGCTCGCACCGCGGTACGTGGACGCAGACCGTCCGTTCAGACGCGTGGTATTCGCGCTGTTCGTCGTCTCCGCGCCGGCCGCCATCTGGAGCTATAGGGCGTGGTGCATAGCATGGGTCGTGATCGGCGGCATGCTTATGCTCACCTCGTCGCTTACCTCCCGCGAAATCCCGAGAGCCGCGAAGTCGAATGTTCCGCGCAACTTATTCGGCCGCCTCGTCTCGTTCCCGTTCGCGACAGGCGCCGTGCCGGGGATGCTCTTCGCCGCGATCATAATCGCCGTCGCAGGCGGAACGTACTCCGCGCTCGAGACGGGGAACGACCACATCCTGATCCTCTGGGCCGACCTCGCGGAGCTGTTATGCATTCCGGTGATCGCAGGCGCAGTACTGCGCTACAGGAAATGCGACGACAGGCGATTCCGCCTCGTCGCCGCCCTCTTCATCGCCTACATCATCGCCGTCTCCATCCTCTCGTTCATGGCGGAAATCGACGCAATCGAGGAAGACCTCGTGGCGATGCTTCCGTGCAACTTCGCGGGCGTAGCGGAAAAGCCGGCGGCGCACCTCATGAGCTACGGACTGCTGCTCCTGTTCTCCCTCTGCGTGATCGTCATTTCGTCCGTAAGGGCATTCAGAACATACCGCAGGCCGAAATGACGGAAGCCGAACAGAATGGACGCGAAGACGGGCGGGGACTCAGGTTCCTCCTGCCTCGCCTGGCGCTGAGGGGCGCGATAGGTCCGCGCCTCGGCTCGCGCGCCGGCGAGTCCCTGGAGTTCCAGGACTACCGCGACTACGCGCCGGGAGACGACCTAAGGAACCGCGACTGGACGGTCCTCGCGAGGACGGGACGCGAGGTCGTGCGCGTCCGCCGCGAGGAAGTCGCGCCCGTCATAGAGGTGTTCCGCGACCGCTCGGCGTCGATGGACGTCCCGAGGGCGAAGTCGGACTGCGCAGACTGGCTGTTCGGACTTTTCAGCGCATCGGCGGATGGATGCCGCGTCGTCTACAGGGAGCGTCCGACGACTCCGCGCGCCGTCCGCATCTTCATCACCGACACCCTTCTCCCCGAGAATCCCGACGCTGTCCTCACCCGCCTCTCGCACGGCTCCGCCGCGCTCGCCGTGGTGAGGGTGCTCTCGCGCGACGAGACCGCCCCGCAGCAAGGCGGTACGTACGAGCTCGTAGACGCAGAGACGGGAGAGCGGCGCGAGACGATACTCGACGCCGCGACGATCGCGCAGTACCGCGCGGCGCTCGACGCGCACACCGCGCGCTGGATCGCCGCAGCGCACCGCCTCGGCGTTACGTTCGTCGATCTCGCGGCGGATGCGCCGCGCCCAGAACGCATCGCATCCCTCGCCGCCGCATCCCTCGTCCAGCCCCTGTAACTCCGGGGCCGAACGAGGTTATTCTCAGAATGTTACTTCTTCGCAAACGTGGTCGAGCACATCGACACGCCGAGTTCGCGGCTGCGCGCGCACGGCGCGGCGGCGGCGGCCCAGACGCGGCATTCGCCGTCAACCTTGCGGACGGATCCGTCCTCGGCGATCTCGGTGAACGCGTACTCGTCAAGGTCGATCTCGGCCGTGGCCTTCGAGTGCGCCGGGACGGCGACGCGCGAGAATCCGCGCAGCGACACGAGCGGCGAACCCTTGCCGGAGTTCGGCGTCTCGACGTAGATCTGCGCAACCTCGACGGCATCGCGGTCGGAGTCGTTGGAAAGGACGACCTTCGCCTTGCGGCCGCCAGGCAGCACCTCGACGGACTCGTAGGAGACCTTCGAGTAGGTGAGTCCATAGCCGAACGGATACGCAATGCCGTCCTTCTGGTAGCGGTAGGTGCGTCCGTCCATGGAGTAGTTCGTGAACGCAGGCAGCACATCCGCCGAAGTCGGGAACGTGATCGGGAGGCGTCCACAGAAGTTCCGCTTTCCGAAGAGAAGCTCGGGCAGCGCGCGTCCGCCCTCCTCGCCGGCGTACCAAACGAGCACGACTGCATCGGACATCTCCATGACCTCGTCAAGTTCGACGGGGCTGCCGCCGGTGATCACCGTCACGAGCTTCGTGGGATGCTCCTTGCCGCGAGTGTCTGCGGCGCGGCGGACGTTGCGCAGGAACGCGAGCTGTCCGGCGGGGAGCTTGAGCGACGGGCGGTCGCCCTGAGTGGCGGCCGCGGCGACGGCATCGCCCTCTTCGCCCTCGAAGATTCCGGTGTTGCCGATGAAGACGATAACGACGTCATCCTCGACCCAGGCGCCGGTAGCCTCGGACACGGGCATGCCATAGTAGTACCCAGGCCAGTAATGCATTCCAGTGCCGGGCTCCACGTACTCCGCAAAGCCGGAGAGGTAGGTGACGAGCTTCGGGGACATTCCGTAATAGTTGCCCATGAGGGCGAACGCGTCCGTCGCAAGCGCGCCGGAGAGGGAGTAGGAGGTCGTCTTTGACTCGTCGAGCGGCAGGACGCCGTCGTTCTTCATGAGGACCATCGACTCGGCGGCCATCTTGTGCGCGAGCGCAACGTGCTTCGGCGAGCAGAGGAGCGAGGGGTCGGTCTTCGCGTACGGACAGCGGGAGTCCTCCTCGAGGATGCCGAGCCTGAGGCGGGTCGTGTAGGCATGGACAAGCGCCTCGTCAATCGTCTTCTCGTCGACAAGGCCCTCGGCAATCGCCTTCTTGAGCGAGCTGAACGAGTTTCCGCACTCGAGGTCGAGACCGTGGTTGAGAGAGCGCGCGCTCGCCGCCTCCGCCGACTTCTCGAGGGCGTGTCCGTTGTGGATGTCGGTTACAGCGCCGCAGTCGGACACGATGTGGCCCTTGAAGCCGAACTGGTTCCTCAGCACGTCGCGGAGCAGGAACTCGCTAGAGGAGGCGCTCTCGCCGTACACGCGGTTGTACGCGCCCATCACGGACTCGACCTTGCCTTCTTGCACGAGCGCGCGGAACGCCGGGAGATACGTCTCCCAGAGGTCGCGCTTCGAGGGATGCACGTCAAACGTGTGGCGCTGGCCTTCCGGCCCCGAATGGACCGCGAAGTGCTTTGCGCACGCTGCCGCCTTTAGGTAGACGGGATCGTCCCCTTGGATTCCGCGCACAAACGCAACGCCCATTCGCGAGGTCAGGTAGGGATCCTCGCCCCAGGTCTCCATGCCGCGCCCCCAGCGCGGATCGCGGAAGATGTTGATGTTGGGGCTCCAGAAAGTGAGGCCGATGCACGTTCCGCTGCGGTCCTTTGCCTTCGCCGCCTCGTACTTGATGCGCCCTTCGTCGCCGATGGCAGACGCAATCTCCTTCACGAGCTCCGGATCAAAGGACGCGGCCATTCCAATCGGCTCAGGGAAAACCGTCGCCTTGCCGTTGCGCGCGACGCCGTGCAGGCCTTCGCTCCACCAGTCGTAGTGCGCAATCCCCAGGCGCGGGACTCCCGGCGCCGAGCTGAGCAGCTCCGGGAGCTTCTCGTCGAGCGTCATCTTGGATACGATCTCCCTCGCGCGCGAGCGGAGTGCCTCGATCTTTGCTTCGGCGTCCGACGCGTCAGCGCCGAAACACGCCGAAACAGCGGCGGCGGCCATTACGGCCAGTGTCGTCTTATTCATGTGTCTTTACCTTCCCCTTTTGTTTTTATCTACCCTCCGCACAGTCTTGCCTGTTGCGGAGAAATCAAATAACGGCGAATAGTATATCATAAATCCGCCGCCTGTGCTCTCGCCAATTCGCCTCCGCAAGGCTAAAGGATCCCCGCAGGCGCAAACTTCCCCCTTGCGTCCAATCGGCCTTTATAATATACTATCACCCATATTTGCACCTTCAAGACATGAAACTACTAAATACAGTCCTGGCCATGGGCTCGGCGATGCTTCTCGCCGGATGCTTCACGCTCGACTCGGCGGATCTCCGCGCGACGGGCGAAGAACACGTCTGCGTGGGCAACAGGGGATGGTACCTCTTCAACATCATCCCGCTCGCGTGCGGCAACGCGTCGGAGGATCCTTTCATGCCCTGGGTGTTCTTCCGCAACGACGTGACTATGGACAAGATCCAGCGGCGCTTCATGGACTACGCGCACTTCTACGGCAAGCAGACCGACGACATGTCGTACTACACGCAGGAGTCGGTGCTGTTCGAGATTCCGGGAACCGACTTTCCGGTGCCCGTGCCCTATCTCCTCACCTACAAGGAAATCCAGCTCTCGGGGGTGCTGAAATGAAGCGCGCCGCCCTTCTAGCCCTTGCTGCCGTCCTTCTAGCGGGATGCTCCACGGTGACCGTCAGCCGCAACGGCCCCACGATGGTCAACATCGAGAACTCCGGATGGTACCTCCTCAACTTCATTCCGCTCGCGTCGGGCAATCCGGCGAATCCCAACGGATTCTCCACGCGCCTGTTCAGCAAGACCGTCACGCTCGAGAACAACATCAAGATGCTCGACAAGGTCATAGAAGACGAGGGCGCGGTCGCGATTCGCGACCTCACAAGCTTCACCATAGACGAACACATCTTGCTGATACTCCTGAAGCGCCACGCATACCACACCAGCGCGCAGCTGCTGAAGGAAGAAGACATGGAAAAGTCCAGCGCCGCAGGCGCGACCAGGGTGATCAACAAAAATAAGCCGAGTTCCGAAGATGAGAATAGCACGCCATATACAGAACCTTGAGGGATATGTCCCCGGAGAACAGCCAAAGTCAAAGTCGGTTGTAAAGCTCAACACGAACGAGAACCCCTATCCGCCCTCCCCGAAGTGCGCGGAAGTCCTCAAGTCTTTCGACCTCGACAACCTGAGGCGCTATCCGGACCCCAACTACTCCGAACTCGCGCGTGAGATCGCAAAGCGCTTCGGCACGACTCCGGACCGCGTCTTCGTCGGCAACGGATCGGACGAGGTCCTGTCGCTGTGCGCGCGAGCCTTCGTCGAGAACGACGAGTCGATCGGCTCGCTCGATCCGAGCTACTCGCTCTACAAGACGCTCGCAGCGATAAGGGACATCAAGTGGATGGGCATGCGCTCCGGCAGGACCTGCGACGCCGAGACCGACATCAGGCGGCCCATAATCGACGCCAGGACGTCGCTTTTCCTGCTTACGAACCCCAACGCGCCGACGGGAGAGTTCCGCGAAATCGAGGACATCGCGGCCTTCGCGCGCAGGTTCAAGGGCGTTGTGCTTGTCGACGAAGCGTACGCCGACTTCGCGCGCGGGAACTGCATGAGCCTCGCCACCGCGCCGACGAACAGGAACGTGCTCGTGATGCGCACCTTCTCGAAGAGCTACTCGCTCGCGGGACTGCGCGTCGGGTTCTGCGTCGGGCCTCGCGACCTCATCGAGGCGCTCTACAAGATCAAGGACTCCTACAACGTCGACGCCGTCGCTCAGCGCGTCGCCCTCGCGGCCTTCAAGGACCGCGTCTACCACAGGAAGACTGTCGCAAAGGTCGTGAAGACGCGCAAGGCGTTCGCCAACTCGCTGCTGAAGCGCGGATGGGACGTCATCCCGAGCGAGGCGAACTTCGTCTTCGCGAAGCCGCCGGAGGGAACCAAAGCGTCGGACGTGTTCGCGTACCTGAAGTCGCAGAACGTGTTCGTCCGCTATTTCCCGGGGCCTCTCACCGGCGACAGGCTCAGGATCACGATCGGGACGGACGAGGAGATGAAGAAGCTCCTCGACGCCCTCGATCGGATGAACTGAACTACTTCTCCTTGATCGTCCCCTTGAGGACGGCGATGAAGGCGCTCTGAGGCACGTTGACGTGTCCGAACTCCTTCATCCTCGCCTTGCCGCGCTTCTGCTTCTCGAGGACCTTCATCTTGCGCGTGACGTCTCCGCCGTAAAGCTTCGCAAGGACGTCCTTTCGGAACGGGCGGATGTCCTCTCGCGCGATGATCTCGCGCCCTATCGCGGCCTGCACGGGAATCTTGAACTGGTGCGGCGGAATCGTATCCGCAAGCGCCTTGCACATCTGGATTCCGCGGTTGCGCGCCTTCGCGCGGTGCACCATCGTCGCAAACGCGTCGACCGTCTCGCCGTTGAGGAGAATGTCCATCCTCACGATGTCCGAGACCTGGTAGCCGGCGGGCTCGTAGTCCATCGACGCGTAGCCGTGGCTCACGGACTTGAGCGTGTCATGGAAGTCGATGAGGATCTCGTTGAGCGGGAGCATGCAGTGCAGCATCACGCGCTTCGCGTCGATCGTCTCCGTTCCCTCGACCTGTCCGCGGCGGTCCATCACGATGCGCATCACGTCGCCGATCGATTCGGACGGGGTGATTATGCGCGCCTTGAGGATCGGCTCGGAAATCGTCTCGAGCGCCGACGGGTCTGGCATCTGGAGCGGATTGTCGAGGTCCTTCTCCTCGCCGCTCTTGAGCTTGAGCTTGTAGACTACGCCGGGCGACGTCGAGATGATGTCTAGCCCGAACTCGCGCCTTAGGCGCTCCTGGACGATTTCCATGTGGAGGAGCCCGAGGAATCCGCACCTGAAGCCGAAGCCAAGCGCGAGAGAGCTTTCGTGGTGGAACGTGAACGCCGCGTCGTTGAGGTGCAGCTTCTCAAGCCCCGCCGCGACCTTCGGGAATTCGTCCGTCGACATCGGATAGATTCCGCAGAAGACGGTCGGATGGATGTCCTGGAAGCCGGGAAGCGGCTCCGTCGCGCCGAGGCGCGAGGTCGTCACCGTGTCGCCGATCTTGATCTCGCTTGGATCCTTCACTGTGCCGACGATGTATCCGACCTCGCCGGCGGAGAGCCTTTCAACGGGCTTCTTCGTCGGGGAGAAGATACCGACTTCGTGGACTGTCGTCGCGACTCCAGAACCCATGAACTTCACGCTCTCGCCGGCCTTGAGGGATCCGTCGACCACACGCACATACGTAATCACGCCCCTGAATTCGTCGAACACCGAGTCGAACACGAGAGCCCTCAATGGAGCGTCCACGCCTGCGCTCGTGGGCGGCGGGATTCGCTTCACTATTGCCTCGAGGACGTCCGGGCAGCCGACGCCGGTCTTCGCGGAGACGAGGAGCGGATCGTCCATCGGAATCGCGAGGATGTCCTCGATTTCGCGCGAAACCTCCTTCACGTCCGCGCCCGGAAGATCCACCTTGTTCAGGACCGGAACGATCTCCAGCTGCGCGTCCTGCGCGAAGTAGGTGTTGGCGACAGTCTGCGCCTCCACGCCCTGCGCGGCGTCCACGACGAGAAGCGCGCCTTCGCACGCGCCCATGGAGCGCGACACTTCGTACGCGAAGTCGACGTGCCCAGGGGTGTCGAGGAGGTTGAAGAGGTAGGTCTTGCCGTCCTTCGCCGTGTAGTGCATCGACACGGGGTGCGACTTGATCGTAATTCCCCTTTCGCGCTCGAGGTCCATCGCGTCGAGGGTCTGTTCCTTGAGCTCGCGCGCCGAAATCGCGTGCGTGAGCTCAAGGATGCGGTCTGATAGCGTCGTCTTCCCGTGGTCGACGTGCGCTATGATGCAGAAGTTGCGGATGTTGTCCAGTGTCACTTGAGCTTAGCTTCCGTTGCCTTGATCTTGTCCCACGCCTTGTTGTAGAGCTCGTTGACCGCGGGGTCTTCGAAGCCCTTCAGGACCTGTCCGTTCGAGAGCTTCTCGGGGGAAAGGACGATGAGGTTGCGGTAGTCCTCGTCGAGGAGCTCGATTCCGGGACGGACCGGGTTGGGTCCGCAGAGGTACTCCATGTTGACCTTCGCGACTTCGCCGGAGTAGATGTAGTTGATGAACGCGTAGGCGAGGTCCTTGCGGCGGGAGTCCTTCGCGACGACCATCTCGTCGAACGCGATGGTGAAGCCCTCCTTCGGGAGCGCGAAGCCGATGTCGTCGCGCGGAGCCATGCCTTCGTCTTCGTCGCCGACGATGACCTGCGTCGCGTCGGTCGAGTAGCCGTGTCCGATCCACGTCGAGCCGCCGGCGACCTCGGTCTTGTAGCTCTCGGCGTCGAACTTGCGGGAATTGGACTTCCACTTGAGCACCTGAGAGACAGCGGCGTCGATCTCGGCGGGGTCGGTGGAGTTGATGGAATGGCCGAGGGACATGAGTCCGGCGCCGATCACCTCGCGGATGTCGTCGAGGAGCGTGATGCGTCCCTTGAGCGCGGAATTCTCGAGGATCTTCCAAGACTCGACGTCCGCACCTTCCGGAATCTTGTCCTTGGCGTACATGAAGCCGGTGTAGGTGACGGTGTACGGCACGCTGTACGCGAACTCGGGATCGATGATCTGCGAGGCGAAGGACTTGTCGAAGTTCGCCTTAACGTTCGGGCACTTCGAATGGTCAATCTTATCGATCATGCCTTCCTTCGCCATGAGCGCGACCTGGTAGGAGCTGGGCGTGATGATGTCGTAGCCCGTTCCGCCCGCCTTGAGCTTCGCGTACATGGCCTCGTTGGACTCGAAAGTGTCGATGACTACCTTAACGCCGAGAGCCTTCTCGAAGCCCGCCTGGACGTCAGGCGAGAGATAGTCGGACCATGTGTAGATGTGCAGTTCGCCGCCGTCCTTGCCGCTTTCGGGAAGCGTGTAGCCGCTGGCGTCCGCAGCAGTGAGCGCGTATGGCGCGAGGTCTGTCTCGTCTTCAGAGGCCTGCTGGCATCCGGCGACCATCGCCGCTGCGGCCGCAACGGCCGAGAACTTCATCATCTTCGTCATTCTCTGTTTTTCCTTCCTTGCTTTTCGGTCCGCGGCACATCCGCCGCTTTAGCGGATATTATACCATATTCCGCAATGTGCTATCGTGACGTGGCGCAATTTTACAGGAATGCCGCTTCCAGTAGTAAACTTGATTTTAGTGATAGTTTACCCCTTGTAAAGATTGGCTGTTGTTGAGGGAAGGATGATTCCTCCCTCTTCCCTCACCGGGGAGGGGACCCAAGTTTACTTTCGGAAACGGCGCGCTTGGGCAGATTCACAAACTCCGATCAGCAGGGCTCTCGCTACCGCTCCGCAGAATGACATTTGCTTCGCGCCAGCCATTCGCGTCTCGCTGAACGATTCGTTCCGTCCTTGAGCTGGAGGATGTTTCCTCCAGACCTCCTCTACGGCGGCAACCCGGCCTCAGACACACCTCAACACATGGGAATCAAGATTTGATATACTGTTGCCAACATGAAACTGAAAGACGATCCCAAAGCCTACGCCATAATGGGCTGTGCCATGCGGGTTCACGACACCCCTGTCGTGTGAACTCCGACGGTTGGGGTTCTCGCTACCGCTTCACTGCTCCGCGCTTTTCAACCACGGTCAATTGACTCCATTCATAGTTTTCATAGCGGCCTTCGGCCGATTTATGCGACGCAGTCGCATCCCAAAACACTCCTGCCGGCACATATACAGTCGTTGTGAGGTGCGAAGCTGCGGAGCGGGAATGCACCGAAGCGCAGCGGAGGGAAGATTCGGCGAAGCCGAACCCGCAGCTATGACCCGACCACAGGTCGCTTCGCGGAGCGAAGTCGCTAGAGGTCTGCGCGCAAGCGTCTGCGCGGGAGCCCGAACGCTCGGAGTAAATATGCTTTCCGAAAATGCGTTTAGGGAGATGCCGACTCTCGCAGATAAGTCGTCAGACTTCGGATTTAGTTCTGGAATCCAAGTTTACTTCTGGACGCAGCGGATTTCACTTCAAGTTCCCATCCCAGCGGACAGGTCCGCGCAGCGGCCCACGCACCACCCTTCCGCGCCCGAAGGTCAGCACCCGAACGACTGCGTCAAGAACCCGCAGCCACGCGTCCATCACCCCCGGCCGACGCGGCACAACGCCATCCGCCTCACCCATCGCCCGCCGCATTTCCTCTGTCTGAATTTGCATCGGTTAATTCGATCTTTTATCCATGGCAGGTTGACTACACCTTCTCAAACAAGCTGCGAAAAAAATGTTCTGGCCGGAACTACAACAGGATCGATCCGAGCAAAGCAGTCTGCATCGACAAACGGCTCGTCGAAGACGATCTGGAATGCATGACGGGCACCCGTCGCGCGCTGATAGTATTCCAGCTCCTTCGACAGATGCGTATCCGCCGCCTTGACCTCGGCAATGAACCACGCGTGCCCGTCGCGTGACACGAGAAAGTCCACCTCGCGTTTCTGCTTGTCGCGCAGATAGAAGAGCTCGAAGCGCCCGTACCCCAGGTCCGTCCACGCCTCGACCGCCTTCAGAAGGTGGCAGGCAGCCATTGTTTCGCAGCGATTGCCGGAATCCCCAATGCGAGACCAGTCTCGCAGATACCATTTGGGGGTCTTCCTGATAGAATTCTCGATGTTGCGGAACCACGGGCGCACTTCAAAGCCGTAATGCAGATGCTTCAAGACCCCCGTCCACTTCTTGGCCGTCTTCGGGTCGATGGACACGTCACGCGCAATCGAATCGTACACCAACTGCTCCCCTGAGCGGTTCGCCAGCAATTCCGCCATGATCCTTATCTGTTCCAGTTCCTGAACCTTCGTCAGCGTGCGTATGTCGTCCACCATCATCTGTTCCATCCGCAGCTCGGTCCATCGGACGGAAAATCTCGCGCTTCTGCGCGTGAACGGTTCCGGAAACCCTCCAAATTCAAGCAATGCCGACCACTCGGAGTCTTCCAGCGGACGAGGCGGACGAACAAGGCCGGGGCCGGGCAAAGACACGTCAATCAGCTCCGCAACTGAAAACGGGTGCATCCTGTAGGGGAAATACCGCCCCATCATGCTGTCGCCACCTCGTTTGTACACATCCATCTTCGCCGATCCTGTCGCGATGATCCGCATCCTCTCGCCATAGACATCAAAGAAACCCTTCAGATAGGTTTTCCACTTGGGATACTTATGCAGTTCATCGAAGACCACGACCGGAACATCGGGAGACAGCCTGTCAAGACCATACCGCCGCACCGTCTCGCTCTGCCCTGCAACCACTGCCGCCCGCACATCGGAATCGTCCCAGTTGAGGTAGTCCGAACTGAACGATTTGGCCAACGTGGTCTTGCCGGTCTGACGCGGCCCCGACAGGAACGCCATTTGCCGATTCTCGTCAAAATGCTCCCTGAGAATCGTTTCGTAGACACGCTTTCTCGTTTCATTTTTCATGACGCCATTATACTAAACCCATGCCACGCAGGTCAATACCAAAATAGACAGGTGTCCATTTTAGTAATTACCAAAGTGGACACCTCTCCATTTTGGTCAAACGAATCCC
>JAEEGG010012968.1_pt1 | contig 17897 bp, 13 predicted proteins | sample 9134161 | NCBI WGS metagenome assembly JAEEGG01 (sample SAMN16246543, study PRJNA631951) | gut metagenome | biome: gut microbiome; feature: rumen; material: CR-attached | host: Bos | place: Iran: Karaj | collected 2018-10 | reverse complement strand
TTTCCTGCCCCTGGTGAACCTCCCGGTACATCCGGTCAGCCAGAGTCATGGGGTCGGTGATATCCCGGAGATCCTGAATGTCCTGATCCCCGTCATTTTTCCGGGAGGAAGCGGCAGTCTTTAAAATCACATTCTTGTCGCATATCCGGGCCAGCCTGCCGGCCAAATTGTTAAGCTTGCTCTCCAGAACATCCCGAAACTCCCTGGAGGTGCCAAAGGCGGAATGCTCCGGATCATAAAGAGCGAATACCGACAGAAAAGGGAGTCCCCCGGGATTCTTCTCTCTCACGTTTTCTTCGTCCCGGGCCGAAAGACCGTCCAGAATGTCAAAAACCTCATCTTCGCCGGCCGCCCCTCCTCTTTGCGGGATTCTGATAAACTCCACTGACCTCTTAAAAGGCTTTGTCTGCACGGAGATCGCGAAACCGGCTTTGCCGTCAGAAGATGGTCTGAAATCCACCATATCCACCCCGTTGGAGTAGTTAAGCTCCCCGAAATTTACCGGGAGGGGCGAACCTGAGTACCGGATAGCAAGGGAGTTCTCAATGATATTCTGCCGGAGATGAATATGACCGAGGGCGGTATAGTCATAGCCGTCAAAGATCTGAGCGCTCACCTGTCCTTCCCCGCCCAGAATGTTAACCTTGTTCTCATCCTGCTCGCCGATGGCGGAATTCTTAACATAGAAGTGCCCCATGGCTATCACCGGCACCCGGCCCTCACGCGCCTCGGGATAGCGATCCCGGATACAGGCAAGGCAGCTCTGATAAAGGTTTCGGACGGCAGTTTCGTAATCATCGACGCCGCTGTTCAGGGTAAGACCGGAAACTCCCGCCGGCGTCAGAAACGGCATAGATACAATAACAGCCCGCAAAGTCTCTCCGTTATATACGGGATAAACCAGCTTCTCATAGTCAGGTTCCGTAACAGAACCATTTTCGCCGCTGATTATCACCGGAAGCTCCCCTGTGATTCTCAGTCTGTCGCAGGTTTCCATGTAAATGGAGATGTTGTCTATTTTCCGGCCGCTGTCATGATTGCCGCTGGTAACCACGATATGGAGATCGGGATTCTCCCGGCGGATCATGTTCAGAGTGTTCCCGAAGAACTTCTCCGCATCAAAGCTGGGGGTTACATTATCAAAAATATCCCCGGCAATAAGCATTACCTCGGGCTTTCCCTCCGCAATGCTTTCCAGCAGGGATTTTCTGAAGTATTCGTATTCCTGGCTTCGGTCAAAGTCATGCAGCCTTTTGCCAAGATGCCAGTCGGAGGTGTGAAGGATTCTTAAGGCGGTGTTTTCTGAAGTCATAGGGGATTCCTTGCTTAAATGAGAGATAAAGATTAGCCTGCGTTTCTCACAGGCAGCGCGCCTCAGAAAGGCGCATTAAAAACGGTTTGGAAAGGCTCAAGTCATCCGGGTATCAGGGCGTCAATAACTTCCTCGATAAACAGGCATCGGCCGTTATTCCAGTACTCGGTTAAAACCTGCTCGTTTTTACGAACAAAGCCCCTGAAGAATTCCAGATCTGCGGAAGTCAGTCCGGCGGAACAGCCTGCGATTTCACCATCGGGAACGGTCATTTCAAACATATTTGCGGACTCCATCTTATCGTGATGGTTGTTCTGGATCTTGATTCTCGGCCCGCATTTCTCATAGTCTTTTGCCTTGATGGTAATGTTAGCCGGCATTCCCTTAATTCTTCTTTTGGGAATATTCGCAAACTCGCAAGCCATCTCCTCATCTGAAGCATCTTCAATTGTCATACTAGCCCCTAGACTTAAGCTTCATCATAGTCCGTTCTGGTTGTCAGCCTATCTGAGTGTTTGCCAGCGTTCCTGTCTGGCTGCCTTATCCTGGCGAGCTCTCCTGAGGACGGCGGCTTCGGCGCTCCGGCTCCGCGGTGAGGAGAAAAACACCGGTGCCGAAATGCCGTTCCGCCGCCATAAAAATGATGTCATACCGGGGTTGCAAAAATCAATGTTTTTTAAAAATTATTTTAAAAGTATGATCAATTTATAATTTTTGAGACGAATCATGATACGGAAGCAAAAGGAAGAGCCGCAGGGACATGGCTGCAAGGCTCCGGGAAGATCCTCCCGCCTGAGGATTCCCGAAAGGAATGTAAAAACAAACGACATGAAACAGAATCAGAGCCTGACAGCATAGAATGCCTTCTGACAGGGAACAGAGAATCTCCTGAACAAACAGGATCAGCCGCGCTAATAATGCCGGATCACCTCAAAGCGCTGGAGGGCGTAATGCTCACTGGGATCGATCCCGGCCTTGCGGCAGGCGATGAAAATCTGATGCTCCACGGACTCCACCCCTTCCAGATCCGGAAGGAGAAGCCCCCTTCTGCCGCCGCAGGTGACGATGACCCCGTAGCGTTTGATATCGAGTTCGCTCTTGGAAGAAATCGGCTCCGGAGCTCCCAGCACATCCACCGAGATGTCCAGAAAAGGCAGCTCCTTTGCGGCAATGGGGTAAAACCGGGGATCCTGAGTGGCGGCGCATATGGCATTACGGATGATCTCCTCCGCCAATGATGGCATTACGGGAGCAATGGTACCGATGCAGCCTCTGAGCTCCCCCAGCTTATGTATGGATACAAAGGCCCCGGCTTGTTCTTTATAGAGAGCCTCCGGAAGATTTTTCGGAACCGGGATGACATTCTTATCCGTCACATACGCGGTTATGGTGTCCCAGGCCAGTCTGACCCAGGGATCGGCATTGTCGCGTTTCTTCTGACATTCCTGAACCTGCGCTTCTGTCATGGTATTTCTCCTCTGTTTCCTGCTTTCCTCTAATGCCTGCTTTCCTCTAATGCCTGCTTTCCTCTTATCTCTTTGGTATTTCCTGCAGGCTGTTCCTTATCTGTCAGCTGTTCTCTGTCGGCCGGGCCGCGGTCTCCGTCTTCTCCTTTAGCAATTTTCTTATCGCCTGTCTTCTCTGTGTTCCGTAATCCGGCCAGCATTACCGGACTTCTCGGGGAAAAGCTAAGCAAATGACCGGGAACTGTCCGGCAGCCCTCTCATGAAGGATACCACGCCGTAGCCCACTCCGGTGCGATCCTCGTGGGAATAAACATGGGGTTCTGCCTCATAGCCGTCCAGAGCCCCGGCCATCATGACAAAGGAGCGATGGCCGCACTCCGCAGCCCGATCGCAGAAGTCGCTGTCAAAGGAAAAGAGCTCCCCGAAGGCCGCCCGGCCCAGGACATCCATGATCCGGGCATCATATTCCGGCCCCTCGGAAACAAAGCCGTAAGGCCCGTCCTCCTGAAGCTTGTGGGAGAGATCCCCGCTGGCTACATAAACCGTCCGGCGTCCCAGCTTTAAGGCTGCTTTCTGGATGCATTTTCCGGCACGGTAGTAGGCGGCGAAATCCACCCGTGCGGCATAGCCTGTCACCAGAAGCCGGAAGGAGCTCAGGTATTTCCGGATAAACCAAAGAGGCACCATGGTACCGTGATCCAGCTCCGGGGATCCTAAGGGAATGAAAAAGCCGGGAGCTGAGTCGCGAACCAGTTCATCCCGGAGTTCGGTATCGACCTCTTCGGCAAACGTCACCTCCGGGGCCCGGAACTGGGCGAAGCTGCCCCTGAGACCGGCCTTTTCCGGAAGCACAAAGCCCAGCATTCCTACTTCCGCATGGGGACTGGAGATGACTATGGTGTCGGGCTTCAGAGCCGCAATCTTTTCAGCCACGGCGTTATAGGAAGCGATGGTGCGGGCCGCAATGCTTTCATGGCCCCGGCCCACGGCAGGAACAATAAGGGGCGGATGCGGCACTGCGAAGGCGGCGATAATGCCGGTGTTCTCCGTAATATTGCCCTTTTCTAAAGATTCGGTTGCAGTTTCAGTCATTTTCACTCCCCTGAGATACCGATACCGGCGGATTTGCATAGTATTACCGCCTCAGATAATTCTATCCGTAACCATGGAGACATAAGCTAATCTGCGTCACAGATGCCAAACATCACCGGATTAAACTTCCGATGTTTCGGTATCCCCGCCTCTTTTCGCTATCCCGGTGTTCCGGCCTGATTTATCCTAAGTTCTTGACAAAAGTAGTTCCATGCCACCGTCAAGAATATAATTTAGATGGCTGTAGCACAAAGTTGTCAATAACAACTTTCATGCTACAGTCATATTACAGTCTATAAAAACAAGATAAGTCTTAATTATCACTTATTGTTTCTGTGAGCCTTTTTGTTTAGCTTTTTTCTTTTCTTCAGCTTTTAGCTTCTTTCTCTCTTCAGATTCTTTTTGTCTCTGCTCGGCTGTCTTCGGGATCCTGACGGTAATTTTCGCAGATGAACTCTTGTTCTTTCTTACTTTTTTGTGAGCAAGCAATTCCAGTTCTTCCAGTGTTGTGCCTTTGAGAACAACGTCTTTTATCTGAGAAATGTTCATGTGCCCGCAAATACGAACCCCTAACTTCGAGAAATACTCCTTGATTTGCTTGCTTGGGGTTCCGACTGCAATCAAATCATTGTTTTCTCCTATCCCGCGTGTGCACTCAAGAGCGGTCAGCTGGTTAAGCATTCTGGGGACGCCGATTTCAAATTCCGCTATAGCTGAACGAATGTCTGTATAGAGAATAAGCGAGATCATATCGTTCAGTATCTTGCCTTCAACCCTTTCCTTATTCCATTTCGCAACAGGCAGGATGTCAAGATACTCCTTGCCGGTTTTGAATACGGCTTCAATGTCAACACGCTTGAAATAAAGATCCAGCATGGCCTCCGCAGATAATTTGCTGTTAGAAATCAGAACAAAGAAGCCGTCTTTCACCGCCAGCCATCGCTTCTCATCATCGGTCAGATTGTTCCATCTGTCGGGATTCTTAGCCCTGTAGCTGCGGTTCAGGGCCAGGGACTGATCCTTATCGAGGTAGGTGTAGCAATATTCGGCATGTCCCTTGATCGTCATTGGTTTTTCTGAACGGATACCGAAGTAGGTATGTTCCCCTCTGACAAACTCATATACAGGATCAAAGAGGATCCCCTTGTTAGAATCATAGCACTCGGCAAATGGAAAATCATCCTTGGCGGGCATCCTTACAATTAACAGATTTTTATCCTCCTGTTCAGCGGCGCTGATTGCGGGATCCACCGCCTGCGTTGTTACAGGCCGGGCAGACTCTTCATTTTCTTCCTTCAAATCTTCATCGGCATTGAATTTTTCATAGAGTTCCGGACATTCGGCATAACCGGCATCAAGCACCAGTTCTTTCAGATCAATGTCAAATGAGATCTTAAGGGTTCGTCCAACCGGTTCAATGGTCGACATATCAAGAACATTGCCGCAAATGAATTCATACCACACCGGTTTTCCGGTAGCTCTGTCTATGATAAGCACCAGTCTGGTCTGTTTGACAGGTTTGTCTTCTCCATGAGAACTGAAGGCATTGAAAGGATTGAACTTGGCATCTCCCCGCAGCGGAGTGGAGTCAATATAACAGCCGATGCCAAAGCTCGGATTGGTTTTACGCATGTGCCGGATATAGTTCCGGAAAAATCTCAGTTTAAAATCCCTGGTGCCGAGATCATAGAAATATGATGAGTCAGATGCCAGTTCCCTGGGCTTTATCGTTTCCGTTATGTATGACAGCAAACTGGTTCTGTAAAATTCATCGCAGGCACAGAGAGCTTTGTTCTTCATGACGGTATGCATAACATGACAGAGGGCTTTCTCGTATATCCCCTGCCCGCCATGAGTGTCATTTTCCGTCCAGAAAGTCTGCCGCAGCAATTCGAGATATCCCTGCAGGGATGCAAACGCCAGAAAATAGTAGATGTTACCGAAGTTTACATGGTTATAGAGTTCGGCCCGGAAATCAGTGTGAGATATCCTTTCATCATCGGGAGACACCTCGGAGAACTCATCATTCAGTAAATCATATTCAACAACCCCTCTGGTAACGGAATAGAAAATTCCGCTTTTACGATCCTTGCTCAGATAGAGCACACGACCCAGAGCTTCAATCTTGGGATGGGTTGTTTTTCCCCTGACATCACTTGAGTAGTTGTTAGCCACAATGGTGGCGCTTCCGGACTTAACCTGACCTTTCCCTTCATCGAAAAAGACAATTTTCTGCAGTTTTATGCTGGCCATTGCTTGATTTTTCCTATAAAAACAACGTAATAGGCATTTCCATGTTCTAAACAACAAGGTGATTAGAACCTCTATATTTAGAATTTACTGATTCTTAATAGTTCCATATTATACCATGGAAAAATGGCTGTTACAACCCCCTGAAGCATAAAAAATGGCGATTTTTTGGGGCTGACAGGTCTTGTGTATCGGTAATTGATAGTGAGAAAGGGGATTTGGGACAGATTTAACGACTGATACCGGGATATCCGGTTAAAATTGACAGGCAGGGGCGTCCTATGGACGCCTTATGGAACTACATTTTCGAGTTTCTTAGGATAATTCAGACATGGTTCCAGTTTTTCCGCTTATGAACTGGCTCCCCCGGCATTACACACCGAACGCAATCAGCCTCAGCGCCTTTGCAAACAGACAGGCGCTGTCATAACGACTGGGGCGTTCTTTGTCTAAATGCTCTTGTTCGGCACCCGGAAATCCTCCAGCTCCTGATCCGCCATTCTTTCGGCATAGATCTTCTCGTTGTAAGCCCAGATCTCCTCATGACTTTCCAGCTTCTTCAGCTTTTTCATGCTCTGCCGCTCAAACTCCTGAGCCGCGTCAAACTCCTTCTGGGCCTTGGCCACTTCGTTTTCCGCCTTGCGCACCGCTTCCTGATACGTGAGTTCGTCTGTGTAAAGCTGCATGATGGAGGCGTTGAATTTCTGGATCTCGCTCACCGGATAACGGCCCTTCATCAGCTTTTCATAACGGCGCTTTTCCTCTTCGACGCGCCAGGCAATGTAGTCCTCCAGAGCCTGCTTCTTATTCTTAAGCTCCAGTTTGGTCTGATCCAGCTGCTTGGCTTTAAGAATGCGGGCGTTGGTGCTGTCATTAAGACGGCGTTCCCGGATGTCCTTAAGACCCTTTAACGGATAAACAGCCATCAGCGCTTTTCCTCCAGTGTGGAGACGAAGCGCAGCACCTCGGCCACCTGCACCAGCAGGTTATCCGGGATATACTGCCCTTCCTCGCCCTGGGCATAAAGAGCCCTAGCCAGAGGCGGCTCTCTCATAATGGGGATCTGCTCTTCCTTGGCCACGGCGATCATCCGGAGAGCCACTTCGCCTTCGCCCTTAGCCAGAATCACCGGCAAAGGCTGGGTCTCCCGGTCAAAGTCCAGAGCCACGGCATAGTGCGTGGGATTAACCACCAGCACCTTGGCCTTGCGGGTCTTGTTAACGGTGTTCTGATTAAGGAGTTCCCGGTGGAGCTGCTTGCGCTTGGATTTGATAAGGGGATCGCCGTCCATTTCCTTGTATTCCCGCTTCACCTCGTCCTTGCTCATCATGTGATCCTTGGTGTATTTGTACTTGGTGTACAGGAAGTCCAGAGCGGCGATGGCGGAAAATGTCAGAATGGTATAGAGGAGCAGCACCTTCAGCATCTCGGCGGCCACCACGATAACCATGTCCTCATCGGCCCGGGGCAGCTTGAAAATGCTCTCGATGTTCTTGGTCACCGCCAGATAAACCGAAGTGGTAAGCACGGCCACCTTCAGGATGTTCTTCACAAACTCGAAGACGTTCTTGACGCTGAATACCTTTTTAAACCACTTGGAAGGGCTCAGGTTGGAGAGCTTGGGCATGGCGGCCTTGGGGGCTACCAGAAAACCGATCTGGGCCATCAGGGACACAATGGTGCAGGACATGACGATGGCCACCATGGGGATCACCAGACTGACGCTGACATTGACGATGAGTCCCCCCATCCGGGGCAGCGCCTCCTCGAAGTCCATCAGGGGAGCATTGATAAAAATATAGGACATGGCCATGTAAAGGCGGGAATAGATATCCGAGCCGAAGGAAATAAAGTAGACCAGGGCCCCGATAATACCGGCGGCCGACACAATTTCCGTGCTTTTGGCCACGTCTCCCTTTTCCCGGGATTCCCTGAGCCGTTTGTCGGTGGGCTGTTCTGTCTTCTCTCCGCTCATAATCCGCCTTGTCCTTTCGGATGCGCCGTCCGGTTCTGTTAATTTTAAAGCTCATTCCGCCAAATTGAAACAGTTTCGCCCCGGGAACATGATCCCGGGACTCTGCTGTTTCCGCCGCGGCCCCGGCGCTATTTTCAGGGGGAAGCCAGACTCCGAAATTCCCGCAAAATAACATGGCATATCTGATTCCGGGAATTTACCTTATAATGACATAAACGGCAATCACGCCCCGGAACAACCCGTTAAGTTCAGAAACCATGGAATACCTAGATTTAGCCGGCAACAAAATATTCAAAGACCTGGTAACCAGCTCAGCCGCCTATGTGGACAAAACCGCCAATATCGCCGAGCTTTATCAGGCCCATTCCAAATTTGAAATGCTGACCCGGCCCTTCGGCTTCGGCAAGACCGTGTTTTTGGACACCCTGTACTACATGTTTTCCAAAAGACATCCGGAGTTTTTTGAAAACCTCGCCGTGAGCTCCATGAACATCACCATTCCGAAGCAGAGCGTGGTGAAGCTGGACTTTTCCGTTGCCCGCACCGAAAAGCCGGAGGATCTGGCGGACTTTCTGTTCAACTACTACCGGCAGACGGTATTCGAGTACGGACTGGACGGCTACATTAACAGCGAGGACACCACCTTCTGGCAGACCATGAACTTCATAAAGATTCTGGCCCGGAGCAGTCCCACCGGCAAGGCCGTGCTTCTTATTGACAATTATGATTCTCCCATCATCAGAGAATTCTTCAGCAAAAACAAAATCGCCGCCATCTGGAAGGTGCTTCTGGACTTCTACCGGGCCCTCTGGATGTCCCAGGATCTTATCGACTGGTGCGTGCTTACCGGGGAAATCAAGTTTTTTCTCAACCATCCCAAATACGAGGGGCTGCCCTATATCACTGACCTTACCTTTAACGAAAGGGCCAATGCGGTCTGCGGCTTCACTCCGGGAGACATGAAGAAGTACTATAACGACTTTATTCAGGACGAAGCGGAAATCGCCGGAGTCACGGAGGAGCAGTTTCTGTCCAACCTGGGAGACTGGTACGGAGGCTTCCGCTATACGGGGCATAAAATCAGCATGATGCGCCCCTCCAGCATCAAAAGCTTTCTCAGCCTTTCCAATCAGAATGTCTACCGGGAATACTATCCCTACAAGCATGTGGAAAACTTTCTGCCCCGGCTCCTGAAGAAATACGGTCTCAATCATGAAAAGCTGCTGTCCCCGGCCAGCTGCGGCTATACCTTTGCCGAATGGAACTTCATCGACAAGGTTAATGTTTTTGCCATTCTCACCCAGATGGGCATCTTCAGCTTTTCGCATATCAATATCAGCCTTGATGACATGAGCCGCAAGTTTACCTATTTCAGCAAAATCACAAATGTGGAAATGCGGGATATTTACAAGCAGGCCAAACTGGCAGCCGAAAAACTGGAGGACAATCAGTGATATCACAGGAATCTCAGGAGAGACTGGCGGTTTTCGACATGGACGGCACCCTGCTTCAGGGGGACAGCGTTTCCGCTTATCTGAACTGCCTCGCCAGAAACGGACTCATCACGGAGGACTTCCGGAAGGATGACGACTATCACCGGCAGGAATTTATGAACGGCACCCTGGATATCGGCTTTTTCTACCGCCACGTGCTCTCCCCTCTCAGGGGCTGGTCCCGGGAGCGCCTCCGGGACTTTATGAGCGCCATGACGGCCTCCGATATCCGCCCCCTGATTTACCGGGAAGCCCGGGATCTGGTAAAAAGGCTTAAGGACGAGGGCTTTCGGGTGATTATCGTCTCCGCGACCTTCGACCTCATTGTGGAGACCGTGGCCCGGGAGATCTTCTCAGTTACGGACATCATTGCCACCAAAACGGCCTTCCGGAACGGCATATTCACCGGGGAGCCCCTGGAGCCGTACAGCCATCAGAGCGGGAAGGCTCTTCTGCTTAACAGAATGCTTCAGGAAAACGGCTGGACACTCCGGGGCAGCATGGGCTTCGGAGATACCGTGAACGACATTGAAATGCTTACGGCAGTGGAGAAGGCTCATGCCGTAAACGCCCGGGGCAAATTCCGGGATTATGCCGTCTCCCGGGGCTGGAAGCTTCTGGAGTTCAGTGAGACGGAAGGAAGTCCGGCAGAGAATTAACCTGAATAATCGGGATGAGCGAAGGCTCTTCTCCGGGACAGCCGTTCTTCGATCCTGGCAAGAAGCTCCTCCAAACTTGCTGTGATCCGGGTCAGATCCACCGGAAACACCGAAACCGCGCAGCTGGTATTTCCGGCCGCGCCGACGCTTTCAAAACTGATTTCCCCGAAAAAGCGCATATCCCGGCTCAGGGGATAGACAAGCCAGATTTCCGGAGTCTCGTATTTCTGCGCATAGGCAAACATCTGATACATATCTGCCTGGGAGATGCCGTAGTTTTTGCTGCGGTCATTAGTCAGTCTTTTCCATTTGGTATCAATTATGATCCTTTCCAGGCGGCGATGGCCGGTTCCGGAAGTACGGGTCAGCACGATATCCGGTCTCAGGGCAAATTTACGGCAATCCTCGCCGTTCAGCCGGTCAAAAAGATAGCAGCCCCTGTCCTGCGCCGAAATTTTAAAATCATAAGCGGCGCCGATCCTTTTCAGATTTGCGGCCACGTATGCTTCAAAAATCTTCTCCATGGGAAAGAGCAGCGATATCGCATTTTCCGATCCGAAAAACGGTGAAAAGCTTCTGTTCTGCAGAAATACCCAGGCCCATTTCAGCGGCGCTTCATAAGCATTGGTATGTCTGTCCAAAGAAACTCCGGAAAAATCCCGCGCAAAATTGCGGGAAGGCTCCACCAGCTCAAAGGCGGTCAGAAGCTTCCGGATTTCCTTTGCGGTATCATAGCTGGCAGTAAGCCTGAGAAGCCGGAGCAAGGCGGATTTAATAAGTCTGTTTTCCGGCCGGTTCAGCTGGTATTCGTCAAACGCCATGAAGAACCGTTCTTTGTGGGCGGCATTATGCCTGATGTTATGGTTTGCGAGCAGCTTTCCCCGATATATGCTGATGTTCTCCTGCTTTTCAATATAGGCGGATTTAAGTCCCTGGCGCGTCAGCTTTGCGGTTTCATCGAGAAACATGCGGATAAAGATTTCCCAGAGATCAAGCCGGTCAGCGCTGAGACTGGCCTCCGAAAGCCTTTTGCCGGGAAAATCCTTAAGACACTTAAGCATCCTGAGAAATACCCTTTTGGCAGAAAGGCCGGCGGGTTCTTCCGCGGAACCGCAATCAATTTTGGGGAGGATCTGCACCTGACAGCCGTTTCCGAGCCGGATGACTCCGACATAATTCCTGACGCTGATAAATTCGCCGATATCTCTTCTGAAACCAGGCTTCATAAATTCCAGAACATCGGAGCCGGAATTCCGGGAGGCTGATTCCAGGGCAAATTTCTTCAGGCTCTCGAAGAATTCGCAGTATCTGACTGCCGGATCATCTCTGAACGCGCTGTTACCGGAGATGATGTCAAACTCCCTGACCTCAAGAAGTCTCTTCATCAGTTCTCCGGCCGCATAATGCCAATGTAGCTTGCCAGTCTCAAAAATACCTCAGGATCCGGATTGACCCGGTATGTTGCTTCCGGAATGTCCTCCGGAAGATCGTCTGCCTGAAGACCTGCCGCTCCCCGGAATAATGAAGCGCTGACCGCCGGGGCATCCAGGATAAATTTATGGCGGGGATTATCCTTGCCGTTATCTCCCAGAATAAGCTGGATCTTCCGGAAGTCATCATAAAAATACTCCTGGAGGAGCGGAATAATCCTGTCCTGAAAGATTGCCGCCAGAACCTCAAGCCGGGGATCTTCCCTTAACGGCATGAAAAAGGCATGACCGATGGCATGCTCCCGGTCATAGAGGCAGGAAATCCGCTGATTGATGACCCGGAGCATTTCCGCCGCATTAAGAGTCTTTTCTCCGTCTGAAATCACCACGTCATTCAGAAGATCGCAGTCAGGCATCATTTCCCGAAAGGAAAACCTTCTGCGAAGAGCGGTATCAATCAGGGCGATGGAACGATCCGCCGTGTTCATGGTGCCCAGAATATACACATTTCCCGGCACCCCGAACTCGTATCCCGAGCAGGGCAGCTTCACCCTGATTTCCTCCTTCTCCCCCAGTCTCTTGGCGGGCTCAATGAGGGTGATAAGCTCTCCGAAAATTTTGGAAATATTGCCGCGGTTGATTTCATCGATGATAAAAACGTAATTCCCTGAAGGTCTGGTTTCCTGAGGGGAGGAATATTTTCTGACTATTTCCATGACCTCGCTGGGCGGGATCCTCATTTTGTACACGGTGGAGAGCGTCATGCTGGCATCGCCGTTGATCCTGAGAATATTTTCCCTTATCCCCTTAACCAGCCATTTCACCTTCCGCACCCGGTTGAAATCCGGATAATTCCCGTTCCATTCATAATCGCCGGTGATTACGCCTATGGCATCAGTTTCGGCGGCGCTGTAGCAGGACAGCACGAGATCGCCGATCCGCATTTTGTTGATGAAGGCATCCAGGATCTGCTTTCCGCCTTGGCCGCCTTTGCTGCGATCAAACACGGTAGCCTCGTTTATCAGTGGGCCGTAGTTATCCCAGCCGATTCTGATGTGCCCTTTCTCCAGACATTCTCTTCTGGTTTCATTGTCCCCGGTTCCTTCCAGAGAAACCTTCCAGACCGCAGGATTCTGATTTAAGCCGTAATTATCGCCCTGAGCGCTGTCCTGGGCTAACCTGGCATTTTCGCAGAACTGCTTAAAGATGCCGTCGTGGATTTGGTAGGAAATTTCGCTTACGGTATCATCCGTGCCGTCATTAAGCTCCTCGCGGCGCAGCACCGGTCTGATTCCTTCGATAAAATCCTCGTAGCCATAGGACTGATGAAAGGTGACAAAGGCAATTCTTCCTTTGTCCTTATAGTCATCAAAACGCTTCTTTACGGCAGCGTAACCTGACTCTTCCGCTTCGCAAACAACCTCGGCTGCCGTTTTGTTTTCGATAATCGCCACGGCATAGATAACGGTATGGTAGGTCTTTCCGGTACCCGGAGGTCCGAAGAGAATGGTGTTTTTGGCGATCCTGGCAGACATATGATGATTCCTCTTTCCTGAGCCGGCTTCAAAACAGACAGGCAGCAAAAAAAGAAAAGGATCCGTTTCCGCATCCTTTCCCTGTATTCTTTCTGAAAACAAGAGCACTCAGTTTATCTCCAGACTCCGCCCGTCTTAAAACCGCTGCTCTTAAAACAATGACCTTCCCGGCATCCTTCCCGTCTCAGTCCTCTGAATTTCCGGTAATGTCAAAGAAATCGCTGTTAGCCGGACGAGCCCTTCTGAGATAGTCCTGAGTAACCGTAAAATAGGTGTTCCGGAACGCCATCCAGCCAGAGCTTACGCCGCTCCTTTCCGTGCCGTCCGAAAGCTTGCCGTCCAGCATCAGGTTCTTGAAAATCAGCGTTGCCGTATGAACATCCTTTGCAATTCTGAAGTCGCTTAGCACAATCAACATTTCCGCGCTTACCTCAAATCAAATCCCAAAACAGGGGGATTTTAGCACACTGATAAGCGCCATTTTGTGAACAATGAGCAACTTTTGTTCAAAAAACAACCAATTGCAAACAAGAAAACCCAAACACCAACAGCCCTTTATGGGAACATCCTCAAAAAGCCCTCTCCTGCAAAGCTCTCTTCTGCCCTGCCTCTTATCCCCGGCTCTTATTCCCTTTCCTCAGGAGAGCTAAAACTCAGCACTCCGCAGAGGACACGGTTCCGGAAAACAGCCGTTCCCGGGAACGGTTCCTGATGAAATCGAAATCATCCTCCAGCACATAGTAATGCTCCCGGGAATGATGCCGGTACAGCATGGCCGTGCCTGTGGGCATCTGAAAGTCCTTGCTGCGGCGATAGGGAGTGATGTAGAACTGGGGCTTTTTGGTGCCGGTCTCCTTGTAAACCACCGCCACCTGGGGCACACTGCCGGCAATAATGCTCCGCACCTTGGAAAGCTGCGCCGGAACCTCCTCCGGATTCCCCTTGAGCACCAGAGCCAGCGGCTCCACCGGCACCCCGCGGCTTCCGGCCAGAAGCCGCTGCCGGATCCGGATAAGCCTGACCCAGCGGACAAAGCGGAAGGCCGCATCCAGGCACAGCAGAAAGCCCGCTATCCTGATCACCGTTACCGCTCCTTCCGAAAACCCCGTATAACAGGAGGCTCCCAGAGTCAGCACCGCCAGCACGGCGGTGATCCTGGCGGTCAGGGAGGGACCGTTCCGGGCCGCCGTGTCCAGCACCGGCGGCGGAAAGCGGATACCGCTCTCCGCCAGATTCTGCCTCGTGTACACATGCGGCGGCAAATCAATCTGCTGACGGGACATAACCTTTACTGCATTTCCTTATTATGATCCCGCCGGAGCGCTCTCCGGGGGGTTGTCAGATAATCCTGCACCGGAGATCAGCCGGCATCGGCTGCGGTTTTCCGGGACTTTTTGGCCGCGGACTTCTTCGGAGCGGCTTTGTCTCCGTCCTTGCCGGCCTTTCCGGCTGCGGTCTTCTTCGCCGCGGACTTCCGGGCGGGGGTCTCGGCCTCCCATTTGCCGTCGCGGTACCAAGCCACAAAGCCGGTAGGCTTTCCTTCCGGAGTTTCGCCATGCACGTACTGGGTCTTCAGCTTCCGGGAGAAGCGCACGGTAACCATGTTCCCGTCAGGATCGGTTTCCGGAGCGTCAGCCAGATAGAGGAACTTCTCCGGGAGGAGATCCCGGTACTTCCGAAGCTCGGCGACCAGAGGCGGCCGGGTCTCCCGCACCTTGGGGAAGGCGCTGGAGGCCAGGAAAATCCCCGCAGCGCCGTCCCGGAGCACAAAATGGGACTTGCCGTCGGAGCAGATGAGATCCGGCATGTCCACCGGCCTTTCCTTGGGGGGCGCGATTTCGCCGCTCTTCAGGATCTTGCGGGTATTGCCGCATTCGGCATTGGTGCAGGCCATGTAGCTCCCGAAACGGCCGGTTCTGAGCTCCATCTTGGAGCCGCAGCGCTCGCACTGGATCTCCGGGCCGTCATGCCCCTTCAGCTTAAACTCGCCGGTTTCCAGGAGGTACCCGGCGCAGTTGGGATTGTTGGAGCAGATATGGATCTTGCGCTTTTCGTCAATGATGTAGGAATCCATTACCGCCTGACAAATCGGACAGCGCTTCTTGGTGCGCAGGAAACGGCTCTCGGATTCCTCGTCTGAAAACATGGGAAGCTGGTTTTCCGGCACCAGGTTCATGGTCTTCCGGCAGGATTCATCCTTCTTCCGGCCGGTTTTGCCGCTGTAGCTGGAGCAGGCCAGGAACACGCCGGTGGCGGCGTTCTTGATCAGCATGGGCTTCCCGCAGTCGGGACACATAACGCTGGTCTCCACGGAGATGTTGTTCTCCATGCCGCCGTCCTCCGCCGGCTCCCGGGCCTTGTCCAGCTCCTGATGGAAGCCCCGGTAGAAGTCATCCAGACACTTGATCCAGTCCAGCCGGCTTTCGGCGATGTCGTCCAGATTCCGCTCCATGCCGCTGGTGAAATCATAGTCAATAAGATCCGGAAAGCTCTTCCCCAGACGGTAGGTCACAATTTCGCCCATCTTTTCGGCAAAGAAGCGGCGCTGCTCCAGCTTCACATAGCCGCGATCCTGAATGGTGGAAATAATGGTGGCATAGGTGGAGGGCCGGCCGATGCCTCTCTTTTCCAGCTCCTTTACCAGCGTGGCTTCAGTGTAGCGGGGCTCGGGACGGGTAAAATGCTGGGCCGGAGTAAGCTCCTGAAGCGTCAGGGCATCACCCTTCTTCAGGTTCGGAATCAGGACATCGCGGCTGTAGCCGGCTACCTTCATCCAGCCGTCAAACTTCACCGTCTTGCCCTTAAGGGAAAGCACGTATTCTCCGGCGGCGATCTCCAGTTCGCTGGACACCACCTCGGCATCCGGCATCTGACAGGCCAGAGTCCGGTTCCGGATAAGCTCGTACAGTCTGCGGGCATCGGCATCCACTCCGGCGGGATCCTCTCTTGCGATATCCGTGGGACGAATGGCTTCGTGAGCGTCCTGCGCCTTGTCTCCGGCTGCAAACACCCGGGGAGAAGCCAGCATATAGTCCTTGCCGTATGCTCCCTGAATATGGCCGCGGATGGCGGTGAGAGCATCCTCGGACAGGCGCGCGGAGTCGGTACGCATATAGGTGATCATGCCGGCCTCGTAGAGATCCTGAGCCAGGCGCATGGTTTTCTTCACGCTGAAGCCCAGCCGGGAGGAGGCGTTCTGCTGCAGGGAGGCCGTGGTAAACGGCGGCGGCGGGGCCACCTTCCCGCTTTTGGAAATCACATCCGAAACCGCAGGATTGGCAGCCTTGAGTCTCTCAAGATGCTCCCGGGTCTCGCTTTCGGAAACGGGACGGAATTCCTTCCCCTGAAAGCTTCTGACATCGCAGACCACATCACCGGCCGCGGAGGACAGAGAAGCGGTTACCTTCCAGTATTCCTCCGGCACAAAGGCCTTGATTTTCTTTTCCTTTTCCACGATAAGGCGCACGGCCACGGACTGCACTCTGCCGGCGGAAAGCCCGCGTCCCACCTTTTCCCACAGGAGCGGGGAAACCATGAAGCCCACCACTCTGTCCAGGAATCTCCGGGTCTGCTGGGCATTCACCATGGACATGTCCAGATTGCCCGGATGCTCAAAGGATTCCAGAATGGCCTTTTTGGTGATTTCGTTAAAGACCACCCGGCGGGCCTTGTCATCGGGAAGCTCCAGCACCTCCTTGAGATGCCAAGCGATAGCCTCTCCTTCCCGGTCAAGATCGGTTGCCAGATAGACATAATCTGCCTTGGCGGCGGCCTTCTTCAGGTCATTAACCACATCCTCCTTTCCCGGCAGGATTTCATAGGTGGGAATCCAGCCGTGTTCGGGATCGATGCCCATCCGCTGAAACAGCTTCTGATCCTTGCTGAGACCGGCGGTTCTGCCCCGGGCGCCGGTGCCTGCCGCCGGAAGATCTCTCACATGCCCGATACTGGATTTAACAATGTACTTTGATCCCAGAATGGCATTAATGGTATGAACCTTTCCCGGAGACTCTACAATAACTAATGACTTTCCCATATCTATAAGCCTCAGTTGGAATTATCCTTTATTAATAGCTGATTCAGCCTGCCGGAGACAAGTCTCCGCAGCATCCGAAAAAGAAGGCCGCCGCCGATGAGATCCTTCAGGGTGCGGGGCTTCTTCTCCAGGAAGGCCACCTTCACCACCACATCCATCTCCGCCAGCTTATCCATAATATATTCATCGGAGGTTTTTATCTCGTCCACCAGTCCCAGAGCCAGAGCATCCTGAGCCAGCCAGTGATCGCCGTTGGCAATTTTATCAATGTCAATATTGGGACGGTGTTTTTTGACATGCTGCTTGAAGGCCTTCTGAATCATGGTCATCTGCTCCTTCACATGCTCCCGGGCCTCATCGGTGTTCTCGCCCCAGGTGCTGATGGTGCGCTTGTATTCGCCCACGGTAAGCTGCTCATACTCCACATCGTACTTTTTGAGCACCTTGTTGAAGTTGGGGAATTCCACCACCACGCCGATGGAACCGATATAGGCAAAGGGAGCGGCGATGATTTTGTCGGCCACGCTGCCCATGAGATAACCGCCGGAGGCCGCTATCTGATCCACTGCCACCGTGAGATGAATCTTCCGGGCCTTCAGACGCTCCAGTTCGGCCGCGCAGAGGCCGTAGCCGTTCACCGTGCCGCCGG
>JAEEGG010012967.1_pt1 | contig 17900 bp, 14 predicted proteins | sample 9134161 | NCBI WGS metagenome assembly JAEEGG01 (sample SAMN16246543, study PRJNA631951) | gut metagenome | biome: gut microbiome; feature: rumen; material: CR-attached | host: Bos | place: Iran: Karaj | collected 2018-10 | reverse complement strand
TCCGGACTATTGCCAGAGTTATGGACTTGGATTCTTCGAGTTCTTCCAGCTTTCGGAAGAGATTGGCAGTGAGCCGCTTCCGATCGTGAGTTGCGGTCTTGCCTGCCAGTTTCAGAATGATGGGGAGAGCGCCCATGTTCCAGTCGATGATTTAGGCCCATATATCCAAGATGCTCTTGACCTCATAGAATTCGCCAATGGACCAGTCACATCTGAATGGGGCAAGGTGAGGGCTGATATGGGGCATCCGGAGCCGTTCAACCTCAAGTATATAGGAGTCGGCAACGAGCAGTGGGGGACTCTTTACACCGAGCGCCTGGAGCCTTTTGTCAAGGCGATCCGTAAGGCATATCCCGACATCAAGATAGTTGGGTCAAGTGGCCCTGGATCAGAAGGGGAGCAATTTGATTTCCTTTGGCCTGAGATGAGGAGGATAGGGGTGGACCTCGTTGACGAGCATTTCTATCGTCCTTATGAGTGGTTCCTCTCTCAGGGTGCCAGATATGACAATTATGACAGGAAAGGCCCGAAGGTTTTCGCAGGGGAATATGCCTGCCATGCCAGGGGAATGAAATGGAACCACGCCTACGCGGCCCTTCTGGAGGCTGCTTTCATGACTGGAATAGAGCGTAACGCTGATGTCGTTCATATGGCCACGTACGCTCCTCTGTTCGCTCATGTTGAGGGGTGGCAGTGGCGCCCTGACCTGATCTGGTTCGACAATCTGCGTTCTTTCAGGACCGTCAGTTGGCAGGTTCAGGCATTATACGGACGTTTCCGTGGAGCCAACACATTGACTCTTAAGATGTCAGGAGCCAATGTCACGGGTGATGAAGGACAAGGTGGCTTATTCGCAAGCGCGGTATCAGATGGTTCGAAGATTTATGTGAAGGTGGCGAATACATCTTCTGAAAAGAGGGCACTGACGCTTAGTTTCTCTGGTCTTAAGAAAAAGGATGTGGTCCGGGCAGTTGAGGGCGTCCGTCTGGATTGCTCTGACCGTCTCGCTGAGAATTCTCTCGACGAACCGGGGCGTGTTGTGCCTGAGAGATTCTCGTTTACCGGCGAGGGCAAGGCCCTGAATGCTTCTGTTCCGCCGCTGTCTTTCTCAGTGTTTATTATTGAGAGGTAGACTATTGTTTAGGTATTCCGTCAACCATACGTAGGTGCCGGCTGTCCAGCCGAGCATCGTTGGCATCTTGTATTCGTCCCCGACATTCAAGTTTCCCTCGTCCACATTGTATTTTTCCCATAGGGTTCCGGTCCGGTCGAAGCTGTCAGTGACCAGATCCACGTAGTTTCGGGCGATTCGTCGCGCATCTGCCGAATAACCGTAATTCTCAAGCCCCCGGACAGTTACGTATTGAAGTGGTGCCCAGCCGTTGGGATATGACCATTGGTACACAAAGGGATAGTCTCCTTTCTCGCACGCTGAAATACCGTGGGGATATTCCAGAACAGACAATGATCTCACTATTCCCCGTGCTTGACGGCGGGAAATGGCTTTTCCCAGGAGTAGCCAGAACTGGGCGGCGGAGACAACGTCCGAACGCTCTTCGGTGATGAAATTGTAGTCGTACCAGATTCCATCTTTCGGATTCCGGAAATATTTGCGCATCAAATGCTTGCGATGCCGTGCAGTCCTGTCCCAACGGTGTGCGGCCTTCCGGTCTCCCATTATCTTTGAGAAATGTGAGAAGTTCTTCTCATAGATGTATAACATGGCGTTCAGGTCCACCGGACAGTAGTTTTCACATTCTCCCTTGAAACGGGGTGTGAAGTCCCAACATTCAGCTTCGGAGATATAGTGGGAGGCGATACGCAAAGAATCTTCCCGTGAAAGGCCTTCAAGGTTAAATCCTTCTCCGAAACGCCCTTTTACCAGACTTATGAAATCCATCTTCTCTTTATCGCTCGCATTATTGCTGTCGTGGTTCAGCCCGCAGGGAGTCATCCGTTCAGTCATCCAGAACCGGTATTCCTTTTCAAGGGAGGGAAGTATGCCACGAAGCCAGTCCATATCTCCAGTGGCTTCGTAGATCTGCCTGACCATCATCGAAAAGACCGGAGGCTCGGAACGATTGAGGTAAAAGGTATTGCTCCCGTTTAGAATCTTGCCGAAGCGTTCAACCATCCAAGCCAGATTCTCGGTATTCATACGTGCCTGATCCACCATCCCGTCGATTATCAGGCCTTCGTTCGCGAAAAATAGATCCCAATAATATAATTCCTGGTAACCTCCACTTACGCTCGGAACCGTGTAAGGAAGGGGCATACCTATATGGCTGCCGAAATCATCCGGGAGGTAGCGAACACTCTTTTCCCATGAATCGCGGATAAATTTCCTGGCTTCCTTTTCTCCAGCGCGTAAAGGAATTATGAATATACAGGATAAAAGAATAAGACAGATTCGTTTCATATCACAAAAAAAGCAGAGTTCTTAGGGACTCTGCTTTCTTGCGGTGCGGAAGGGGCTCGAACCCTCGACCTCCGGCGTGACAGGCCGGCATTCTAACCAGCTGAACTACCACACCAATATTAAAAAAGATCCGCATTTGGGGTCAAATGCGGATGCAAAGATAGTCAAAAATGCTGGATACGCAAATTTTTTTTAACTTTTATTTGATCTCAATGACTTTGTTTGCCTGGGGAACTACTTTAGGCTCGACCTTAGGGATGATGACTTGAAGTACACCATTCTCGACGGTAGCGCTGATCTTCTCCTTGTCAGCGTCGTCAGGAAGCAGCATGGTCTGCTGGAACTTGGTGTGGTAGAACTCGCGCCTGAGATAACGGCCGCGCTTCTTCTCTTCCTTGTTATCCTCCTTCTTCTCCATGTTGATCACGAGATTGCCCTCATCGTCGATGCTGACCTTGAAATCTTCCTTAGTCAAACCTGGAGCGGCGAGCTCAAGCTCGTAACCACGCTCATTTTCTAAGACATTGATCGCCGGGGCGGTCGTGTTGGCCTTCTCTACCCAGTTGTCATCGAAGAAATCATTGAAAATGCTCGGCAACCAGTTCTGGTTGTATCTTCTTGAAACAGGTAACATGATTAAAACCTCCTATAATTTAAAGTTCATTTGTTTTAATATTAACCCCGTCCTTTCGGGCGGACAACTGGACTTAAGTCAACTTATATACCAGTGCCAAAATGTCTGTAAAAAGTGGACAAATTGTCATAACTGTCTGACTATATGGCACTTAGGACTGACAAATTGTCCATTTCTCATGCGAAAATATGCAATATTTAAAATAATTAACGAAAAACATTAAAAAATATTTGGAAATTAGAAACTAATTATCGTATCTTTGTGGAAGAATAAAAAAAATAAGAGCTATGAGAAGAGTCAGATTAAGCCTTATAATTATGTCATTTTTCGCCACGCTTACAGCTGTGGCTCAGACTAATGTGAAGGGAACAGTGCTGGACTCCCTGTCCCGCCAACCCGAGGTGGGGGCGGTCGTGCAGTTCATAAAGAATGGAGAAGACCGGCCGGCCGCATATTCGGTGACTGACTCCCTCGGCAAGTTCGAGAGGACCGTCCCTGGTAATGGGGAATATGTGTTGCTGCTTCAGAATATGGGCAGGAAGGCTGTCAGCAAGGGATTCAAGGTCGAGGGGCAGGCTGAGCTTGACTTGGGAGAGATTCTCCTGCAGGATGACGCACAGGCTCTTGACGCCGCCGCTGTCCAGGCAATGAAGACCTTGGTTAAGTTGGATGTCAACAAATTGACGTATAAGGTCGAGGCTGATCCGGATTCTAAGACTGGATCGTTGTTGGACATGCTCCGTAAAGTCCCGATGGTCACAGTTGACGGGCAGGACAATATCACGGTGAACGGGAGCTCCAATTTCAAGGTATATGTGGACGGCAAGCCCAACCAGATGCTCAGTTCCAATCCGTCCCAGATCCTGAAGGTTATGCCGGCCAGCGCTGTCAAGGATATCGAGGTTATCACTAACCCCGGCGCTAAATATGACGCCGAGGGAGCTGGCGGAATCTTGAATCTTATCACTGGCGTGGCGACAGGGACATCATCCGCAGTTGCTGACGGGGCCTACGGCTCGGTCAGTGCCGGAGTGACGACCAAGGGTGAGAACGGAGGAGTTTATCTGACCGCTAAGAAAGGCAAGTTCACAGTCGGACTCAACACTGCGGGCGGTTACCAGAAATTAAATGGAATATCCTATGACGACGTCCAGATGAATCTGGGGAATGGGGAATCCCAGACCACGGAAATGATTCAGAGTCAGAAGTCTCCGTTCGTGTTTGCCGACTTGAATGCAAGTTATGAGATATCTCCGCGGGATCTGTTGTCAGGGTCATTCGGGATGACTGGATTCTATCAGAGCGCGGAAGGGAACTCGACAATCACGATGGGCGGTGTCGCTCCATATTCCTATATCAATGATATGGAGACGAAGTACAGGACCAGCGGAATAAATGGAAGCCTTGATTATCAACACACCAGCGCTGAAGTCGCCGGAAGGGCTTTGACATTGTCCTACAGGTATTCGGGGTCTCCTCTGAAAACTGAGTACACCAGCCGCTTCTCAGGTATGCCGTTCCAGCTTCCCGACCGCAGGAGTGATGGTGACGACAATTCCCAGGAGAACACCTTCCAGCTCGATTACACGACTCCGGTCGGGGAAGGGCAGTCGCTGAGCTCCGGACTGAAATATATCTCCCGTCACAATTCAGCGAACGACAAATTCTATTTCGCCGACGGTGGCAGCTGGATTCACAATGCCGAGGGCAGTATGCTCTATGACCATTTCAACGACATCGGAGCCATATATTCCGAATATACAGGGACTTTCGGCAACTTCTCGCTCATCGCTGGCTTGAGGTACGAGTACACCTGGCAGAAAGTCAATTACGGGAAAGGCTTTGGCCAGGATTTCAAGACTGGATTCGGGGATATAGTCCCGAGCGCGAGCCTCCAGTATAATATCGCCGCTACCCGGAACATTGGATTGACCTACAACAGGAGGATCCAAAGGCCCGGTATCACATATCTGAACCCATATGTCAACAGGTCATTCCCGACGGTTATCTCTTACGGTAACAGCGACCTTACCAGCGCAAGGTCCGACATCATAAGTGTTGTGTTTAATTCATTCAATCCCAAATGGATAGTCAGTCTCACCGGCCGCTACAGCCACACAGGGAGCGGAATATCAGACTATAGTTTCTATGATGACGAAGGTATTATGAACACGACTTACGGGAATATAGTCGTGGAGGATGAAACCGGGATAACTGCGTTTGTCAACTGGACCGCCGGTCCCAAGACCAGGATATACACGAACAGCTCTTTCGGGTACAGCATGTTCTCAAGTGACAAGCTCGCCCAAAAGAACAGTGGATGGAACTGGAACGTTATGGCCGGTCTGCAGCAGACCCTTCCTGCCGACATGCTCCTTAGCGCCAATCTTATGGCCGGAGGAAAAACCTGGACTCTACAGGGCTGGAACAAGGGATTCACGATGGGGGTCATTGGTTTGTCAAAGGGCTTTCTCGCCAATAAATTGAGAGTCACCGGACAGTTCATTTCCAACTTCGAGAAAGGAGGTATGGCTATCGAATCCTTCGCCCGCGGCGGTAATTTCGAGACGAGGTCCAAGGTGACTGTACCAATCAGGCAAGTTGGCTTGAATTTGACCTATACATTCGGCAATCAGGGCTTCCAGGTAAAGAAGACAAGAAAGTCCATCACCAATGATGACGTGATCAACAACACTAACGGACAAGCCCCCGGTACTGGGGCGGCGGGTTCTTCTGTGACGGGTGCCGCAGGCGCTGGACAGGGCGGAATGTAGTGTCTTGACATATGTATTATTAGAGAGAACTTTTTCGTATCTTCGCGAAGATGTTCTCTTCTTTTTTAACTTTTTTTTATGATGAGACGATTTTGGCTTTTTGTTGTCGCGATCTTTGTGACTTGCGGTTTGATGGCGCAGGAGACGCCCACCAATTATCCTTTACCTCAGAATCCCGGCACCTTGAGGATTCTCGCTGTTGGTAACAGTTTTTCCGACGATGGTACCGAATATCTGCCTGGACTTCTGGAAGCCGCTGGCATTCATAATGTTATAGTTGCGCGCCTGTATATAGGCGGATGCTCTCTTGAGAGACATTGCAAGGAATATGAGGAGGGATTGACGGATTATATTTATTACAAGTCAACCAATAACAAGTGGGAGACCGTGAGCAAGAACGCGACGATTCTGGACGGCCTTAAAGATGAGCCTTGGGATATTATCACCGTCCAGGAAGTGTCCAATAATTCAGGTACTTACGAGACGTACCAGAATTGGGCTCCCAAACTCTTGTCCATCATCCGCAAAGAGGCTCTGAACCCAAAGGCCGCCATTGTCTGGCACATGACATGGGCTTATGCCACAAATTCTGACCATGGGGCGTTCAAGTTATACGGGAATGACCAGAAGACGATGTACGATGCCATTGTGAGTTGTGTCTCAAGGGCTAGGAAGGATTTCAACGTCCCTGTCGTAATCCCCTCCGGGGAGGCTATCCAACTCGCCAGGGCGACAAGGCTTAACAATGAGGATCGTGTCCCGGTGGATTCCAAGGTCTATCAGCTGACCAGGGATGGTTTCCACCTGACCCGCCAGCATGGCCGCTATATAGCCGCCTGCACTTGGTTTGAGACCCTGATCAAGCCGGTTCTTGGCAAATCCGTCAAGGGGAATCCTTATTTGTTGGAGGACACTGAATATTCAATCACAAAGAAAGATGCCCGCCTTTGCCAGAAGTGCGCTATAAAGGCTGTCGAATCTTTTAAATAAATCTGCATGGATCCACGGTTAGAAAAGATAAATCAGGCTGCGTCTTATATCAAGGAAATACTTGATAATGAGGGTCTGGCGCCTAAAATTGGAATAGTCCTTGGGAGTGGACTCGGCCGTTTGAGCGACGACATAGAAAACCCCGTCACTATCCCGTACAAGAATATCCCCGGATTCCCGGTTTCGACAGCGATCGGACATAAGGGTAATTTCATTGTGGGATCGCTTGCCGGCAAGACCGTCATAGCTATGCAGGGCCGCCTTCATTATTACGAGGGCTATGACATGGACATGGTTGTTCTTCCGATCCGGGTGATGAAGGTCCTTGGGATTGAATATTTGTTCGTCTCTAACGCCGCTGGTGGGGTTAATATGTCCTTTCAGACAGGCGACCTGATGATAATCACGGATCATATCAACCAGATCCCCAACCCTCTTATCGGTCCCAATCTCGATGAGTTCGGACCAAGGTTCCCTGATATGACCAGACCTTATGATCCTCGCCTAATAGCTATGGCTGAGGAGATCGGGAAAGAGATGGGGCTGAATCTCCGTAAAGGAGTGTATTTCGCCTGCACCGGGCCTACCTACGAGACGCCTCATGAGTATAAATACATGAGGGTAGTTGGAGCTGACGCTGTCGGTATGTCCACGACTCCTGAGGTTATTGTGGCTCGTCATGCTGATATTCCTGTCTTTGGCATGTCGGTAATCACGGATGTCGCTCATGACCCGGAAGACACTGATTATGTGACTGATGGGGAGGAGATTGTCCGCCAGGCGGATGCCGCGGCAGTAAAGATGACCACGCTTTTCAAAGCCATAATCGCCAGACTATAAGATGCCTGAAGACGGCAAGATCGTCATAAGGGGTGCCAAGGTCAACAACCTTAAAGACATCACCGTAGAGATACCGCGGAATAAGTTCGTGGTGGTTACGGGTATATCCGGCTCCGGGAAGTCCTCGCTTGCTTTCGATACCCTTTTTGCCGAAGGACAGAGGCGTTTCGCTGAGAGTTTAAGCTCTTACGCCCGACAGTTCCTCGGCAGGATGAGTAAGCCTGATGTCGAGTCTATTGAAGGTATTCCACCGGCGATCGCCATCGAGCAGAAAGTCAATATCAAGAATCCTCGCTCCACAGTAGCTACGACTACGGAAATATATGATTATCTGAGAATTATCTTCGCCCGGATCGGGCGTACATATTCCCCGGTAAGCGGGAGAGAGGTGAAATGCCATGGACAGAGCGATGTCATGGCAAGCATACTTTCAGGCGACACCCGCACTCTCTACATACTCGCTGATCTTAATTGGGAAAACAGGGAGGACAAGGTAGAACTGATGCTTCGCCTCAAAGAAGAGGGGTATTCAAGGTTTTATGGATCTGATGGAGTCATCCGTATAGAGGATATCATGCGGATGGCGGACAAGGGTGAGTATCCTTCCGAATTGTTCCTGCTAGTCGATCGTCTCAAGCTTCCGGTTTTTAAAGGTTGTCTTCCATATTCCGAGGACGGTTCCCCGTGGCCCCAATCGGATTGGGAGGATCTTCAGACTAGGCTGCGCTCTTCAATCGACAACGCTTTTAGGGAAGGGGATGGCAACCTCATACTGATCAAAGATTCCGGCAGGGAGGAATTCTCCAACCGGTTTGAACTAGATGATATGACCTTCCGTGAGCCAGATGAATATCTGTTCTCGTTCAACAGCCCTTTGGGTGCATGCCCGGTCTGTGGCGGCCTTGGAAAGATTATCGGGGTCAGCGAGGACCTAGTCGTTCCTGACAAAAGCAAGAGTATTTACGACGGCGCCATAGCGTGTTGGCGAGGTGACAAGATGGGGTGGTTCAAGGACCATCTTGTGCAAGTGGCTGAAAGATACCATATTCCGATATTCGAGCCATATTGCAACCTGTCACCTGAAGTCAAGGATCTGCTATGGAACGGACACAGTGTCGAGGGTGATGAGGACTCCATAATCGGCATTAACGAGTTCTTCACCTGGGTTGAGGCGAACCGATACAAGATTCAGTATAAATACATGTTGAGCCGGTTCTCGGGGCGTACGACATGTCACGCTTGCCACGGATCCAGGCTACGTCCTGAGGCCCTTTATGTGAGAGTCGGAGGGAAGACCATAGCGGAGCTTCTCGACATGAATATCGATCAGTCGCTTGACTTTTTCAGCAAGCTGGAACTTACTGATTATGAGAATGGAATAGTCCACAAGGCGGTCGAGGAGATCGTTTCTCGCCTGAGATACATAAGCGATGTGGGGCTTTCCTATTTGACATTAAGCCGTGCATGCAACACCCTTTCTGGAGGTGAGAGCCAAAGGATTAATCTTGTGACAGCCCTAGGCAGTTCGCTTGTCGGATCGATGTATATCCTGGATGAGCCCAGCATCGGCTTGCACCCCAGGGATACGGACCGGCTGATTTCTGTCCTGAGGCGGCTCAGGGATCTCGGCAACACTGTCGTGGTGGTCGAGCATGATGAGGAGATAATCAGGGCGGCCGACATGTTGATTGACATGGGACCTCTCGCCGGAGTTGATGGAGGTGAAGTGGTCTTCCAAGGAAAGATCACCGGAAAGCTTCCAGCTTCCGCGGTTAATGGATCCCTGACGCTCCAGTATCTGACCGGCAAGAAACAAAGATATATCAGGGAGAAACGCTCTTGGCATTATTCAATCTGTGTCGAGGGCGCTATGGAACATAACCTCAAGGACATAGATGTCAAGTTCCCTTTGGGTGTGCTGACGGTGGTATCGGGAGTCAGTGGATCCGGAAAGTCATCACTTGTAGGGGATATTCTTTACCCTGCCTTGTATCGCCGGATAAACCAGACTGGTGACCTTCCGGGTGTATTCCGGAAACTGTCCGGCAATCTTGACCGGGTCACCAGGGTTGAATACGTTGACCAGAACCCCATAGGAAAGAGCTCCAGGTCGAACGCCGTGACTTATCTCAAGGTTTACGATGACATCCGCAAGCTTCTCTCTGACCAGCAATATGCCAAGATCAACGGATACACCCCGTCATTCTTCTCCTTCAACCAGGAGGGCGGCCGTTGCCCGGAATGCCAGGGAGACGGCTTTGTACGCATCCCGATGCAGTTTATGGCTGATGTCACCATGGTCTGCGAGGCCTGTGGTGGAAAGAGGTTCAAGCCTGACATCCTGGAGGTCCGTTATAAGGGAAAGAATATCGACGACATACTGAACATGAGTGTGGAGGAGGCCATAGCGTTCTTCGGGTCCCAGTCCGAGGATCTGGCCAAGCAGATTGCCCGCAGGCTGCAACCACTCGTCGATGTAGGACTGTCTTACATCAAATTGGGCCAAAGCTCATCCACCTTGTCAGGTGGTGAGAGCCAGAGAATCAAGCTGGCCTACTTCCTTGCTTTGAGCGAGGATTCATCCTCGGTCCGCAGGGAGAAGATCCTGTTCCTGTTCGATGAACCTACCACCGGTCTACACTTTTTCGATGTTGAGAAACTGCTCAAGGCCTTTGACGTGCTTCTGGACAAAGGACATACTGTTATTGTCGTCGAGCACAATATGGATGTTATAAGAGCTGCCGACTGGATTATAGATCTTGGGCCTGACGCTGGTGAAAGGGGAGGCGAGATAGTGTTTGCCGGTACTCCTGAAGACCTCATGAACAACGAGGACTCTTTCACCGCTCAATATCTCCGGATAGCCTCAGGGAAGTGATTTGTCTGTTGGCATGAACAATCCCGTCCGGAATAGGATGTTTAGTAGATGAGACTGTGATTCTGAAGCATGTGGGCTTGCGGCAGAACGCCGCTGCAAGTGAATATAGAACCCGGACGGGAATTGCTGTCACAAAGTTACCTCAAGCCATCTGTCAGATTGAGGATGATAAAAAACATCATTGAATCTTTTTAAGTTTTTTATCTTTCTGTGGTGAAATCCCGGAATAGATTGTAAATTTGAGGATACGTTTTGGACAGAATCCTATAACCACGTTTTTTTTATGGCCCTTTATAAAAAGATTAAGATGATGTTCAGGGGAGGAAAGCATGACTACATCCCCATCTTGATTCAGCAGGCGGATTTCATCTCAAAATCATCCTCTTTGTTGGCGACGATGTTCTCGACTCCTGACCGGAGCGCCTGGCAGGGCCTGGAGAAGGAGATTAAGACCTGTGAGGTTCAAGGTGACGCTTTGCTGAGTGAGTTCCATGAGATGCTCTCCGGTGGCCTTATGATGAAGATCAACAAGCTTGATCTCCAGTCGGTTTCGATGGCGATGGATGATTGCATCGATGTGATCAAAGATGTCTCGAAAGCTGTGCTTATATATCAGCCGGAGCATATTGACGACCAGCTGGTGGATTTGGTCCAGATAGCCAAATCCCAGTCAGAGGCCTTGCGGGACATGTTTCCTCTTTTAAATGATATCAAGGGTAACCTTACCGCGATCTTGCTATGTTGCGACAGGGTAACTGAACTTGAGCATACCGCCGACGAGGCATATGAAGAGTATATAGGTTTTGTGTTCAGAAATGTGAGTGATGTGCGTGAGCTTATCAAATATAAGAACTTGGCTGAGATGCTCGAGAACACCACAGACGCTCACAAGAAAATCTCTGACCGGGTCAGGAATCTGCTATTGAATTATCTCTCTGATTGAGTCGGGGGAGTCGCCCTCATAATTCCGTAATAGCCAATCGGCTCCCGGTTCCGGGAACGTACATCAATGGTAGACTTGCCATTGTTGAATACTTCTATCACGAACACGAAGGTGTCCTCACCATTATTGGTGGCGAGGGTGATCTGTCTTCTGTCCGGTTTGGGATAGGTCTCGATATAGTCGCTGATTTTTGACTCGAAACTTAATCCCTTCCCTCCTCCATACGGCAGGTTCCATGCTTGTCCAAAGTAGGGGAGATGTGAGATTAATTTATCTCCATCAACAGTCAGGGAGTAGTTGTTGACATGCTGGGTCCCACCTCTTCTGGGTATCATCTGGTCTACATCGATACAGAATGTCCGGTTGTCCAGGTTCTCCAGAATCTGGGCTTCCAGGGCGGCTTTCTCCTCGGGAGTAACCTTGAGTGAGGCGCATCCGCTTAGCGTGATAGCGGATATGGCTATAACAAAAAACAGAATCTTTCTCATGGTGTCTTTCATTTATCGCTTGGAATAATGATATTGAATGTTTTCCCGGCTTTGTTGACAAGTTTGTTGTCCCGCAGCCAGAGATTCGCTTCCTTCAGCTGGAAATAACTGCAGCCGTTCTTTTCGGCAAAGTCCACCAGGTTCTCGATCGGGCCGCTGACGGTCACAATGTTCTTCGGAGGATGATAAGGATACTTCTCGAACTGGTCTACTTTGAAACCGAATAGCTCAGGCTTCTCAAAGAACATTTTCGCTACCAGGACCCGGAACATGTACCTGGAGGTCTCCTCGACCAGAAGAAGATCCATGGCGGATTTCTGTCTCTGGTCAGCGAGCCTTCTCGATATTCCTCCTTGGCCGGCGTTGTAGCTGGCGGCGACAGTCATCCAATCTTTATATTTATCGTAGGCGCGCTTTAAGAACTGGCATGCGGCAATTGTCTCTTTCTCAATATTATAACGTTCATCAACCTCATTGTCGATAATCAATCCGAACTCGCGTCCGGTTGTCTTCGTGAACTGCCATAGGCCGGCTGCGCCAGCGGTTGAAATGGCCTTGGGGCTCAAGTTGCTCTCTATGGCCATCAGATACTTCAGGTCCTCCGGAATCCCATAGAGCTTCAAGAGAGGCTCGATTTCCCGGAAGACGCGCTCAGACCGCTTTAGCATCAGTATGGAATTGGTGTGGGAATATGTGAACGCTATCAGTTCCCGGTCCATCCTCTCGTAGAGGTCGCTACGGTTGAAACGTACCGTGTCACCTGCGAAGACGACATATTGCGGAACCTTCGGGGACTTGAATTGAAGGTTCTCCTGGACGTACATCTGGCCCCATGAGAGGCTGGCTCCGGCCAGGATCAATAAAAGGGTGGCGGTGAACTTTCTCATATTCGGGGAGATGTCTGAATAATTCTATTTGATTAAGTTGAGGAATTCATTCCTGGTGCGGGCTGAACTGAGGAATATTCCCGAAAAAGCGGAAGTTGTGGTGATCGCGTTCGACTTCTGCACTCCTCTCAAGGACATGCATGTGTGCATGGCCTCGATCACGACGGCCACTCCCAAAGGTTTGAGAGCGTCCATGATGCAGTCCCTGATTTGAACTGTCAGCCTTTCCTGGACTTGGAGCCTGCGGGCATAGGTCTCGACAACCCTGGCGATCTTGCTGAGACCGGTGATCTTGCCGTTAGGAATATACGCCACATGACATTTTCCTATGAAGGGCAGCATGTGATGCTCGCACATCGAATAGAGTTCGATATCCTTCACCAGAACCATCTGTTGGTACTTCTCGTCGAAGATCGCTGATTTGATGATCTGCTCCCCGTTCTGGGAATATCCCTGGGTCAGAAACTGGAGTGATTTCGCCACCCTTTCAGGGGTTTTTACAAGTCCCTCTCTTTCAGGATCTTCCCCTAAAAGACCGAGAATCTCCTTGACTCTCGCGGCGATCTCTTTCGTGGTCTTCTCGTCGTATTTTTCTATCTTCTCGAATGCCATTATATGTGGTATAGTTGTTGAATACTTCGGTCGTTATGCAAAATTAGCCAAAAAATCATTATAGTTTAGATTTTTTGCATATCTTTGCGGCAAATATGGTGCCCGGCACCGTAAGATTAATGTAAATTATTGATTATTAATTAATTATTGGAATATGTATTGGACTCTTGAACTTGCCAGCAGCCTGGACGATGCTCCATGGCCGGCGTCAAAGGAAGAACTGATTGACTATGCCAACCGTTCCGGCGCTCCCGAGGAGGTAATAGAGAACCTCACGGAGCTCGAGGATGACGGTGAGATTTACGAATCCATCGAGGATATCTGGCCGGATTATCCGACCAAAGAGGATTTCTTCTTTAACGAGGAGGAATATTAAGAGATAGTTTCACTCTTAACATACTGATTTGCAGCGAGATAAGCAAAATTAATTTGTTTGTCTCGCTGTCTTTTTAGGCTATTTGTTTGCCGAATTTGTTTGTCTCAGGAGCTAAAAATCGCTAAAAATCGTAGTTTGTTTGTCTAAAATTCATTATGTTTGTACATCCTCCGGAATAATGGAGGCGGCCTAATATGGGAAGACCAAAAAGACTATTTCCCCTAGGGAAGTACAGACTCCGGATGCCCAAGGATCCGGACAAGGACAAAGCGTATCCGGTCGAGTTGGAGTATACCTGGAATCGACAGATTATCCGGAAGACGACCAATATCTTTGTCAAGCCTTCCGACTGGAATCAGAACGGGGATAAAGGGCGGGGAGAAATCCGTGCCAGTTACGGCGAGGAGTACAAGCGTCTCAACAGGATGCTCCTCACCCGGGTTGAGCATATCGATTCCCAGATGGCTGAATACTACGAGCAGCATCCACATCAGATCACTGTAGAGGTCGTTACGGCCATCCTTTCAGACAAACCCTTGCTCCGAAAGGATCAAGGGAAAGATTTCGTGGATTTCACCATTGATCGCTTAAACTCTGATTATGCCCGGAATCGGATTGGGAGAAGCCGTCTTGAGAACGGGAAAAGCGGGATGAACATCTTCCGCACCTTTTTGCGAGCGACCAAGCGGGGAACCTATCGGCCGGATTCCATCTATGTTGGTGAAATGACACCGGAGTTGCTGGAGGCATATATTGAGTGGCGAAGGGAAGTGAAGCAGAACAGCGATGCGACGATCAATCATGCTTTAACTCCTATCCTGAAGGCCTGTTCCTTCGCAAGCGACATGAATCTCATCGATCCGTCCATTAACGCGAGGATCCAGGATATGCGCATCGTTACCAAAGTGTCTCTCTCGGAGGAGGAAGCCGAATTTGACGGCAAGAGCCTTACCATTGAGCAGATGAAGGCCCTTGCCGAGTATTATAACTCATGTGAAGAGCCTCGAAGGAAAGAGTTCCTGGAAATGTTTTTCTTTGCTTTTCATGCCTGCGGTCTTCGTGTCGTCGATGTGATGACCCTCCAATGGGCACATGTCAATTTTGAAAAGCGAGAACTCCGGAAGATCATGATCAAGACGAGCAAACGACACGTTATCCCACTTACTGATGCTGCCCTTAGTATCCTTCGCAAATGGCAGGAGCAGCGACCAGGCAGCAGATTTGTTTTCGACCTTGTCAAGGAAGACCTTGATCTTGACGATCCGGAAGCTCTGTACAAAGCCCGTAGTAATGCCACCAAATGCATCAATCAATCATTGCTTGTTGTCGGAGAGCAACTGCATTTCGGATTCCGGCTTTCGATGCATGTTGCGCGCCACACATTCGCCGTCCTCGCATTGAACAAAGGACTGTCCATGTCCGTCGTCAGCCGCTTGCTCGGACACGGAAGTACGGATGTGACAGAAAGAGTATACGCCAGGTTCCTACCGGAAACCCTGGCTTCAGAAGTTTCAAGACTGAGTGTTGAGACCGATTCCCTTGCCCTTATGTAAAACTGATAATACTGCTTGCCATGATACCTATGTTTCGGGTGACGATGCTGTTTCTGGCTTTCATCTTTATTGTGATTCTGGTCGCATACAAGTTCCGAAAGCACGATCGCTTGATATTCTGGGGAACGGCCATCCTCTTGATAATTGGTTCTCTCATCCTATTGGGTACGGGTGTTTTGGATCTGTACGAAGGTGATCATATCAACATGACGACACTCATGACGGTCACCCTGTGTATTCTCGGAGGAGGCATCCTGGTTTTTTTCGCGGAAAAGAATGAAGAGTTGAAGAGAAAAAGAGTCGGCGCTTCTGTACAAGGAGTAGCAGAGTCTCAAGAACTGGATGGGGTCGTCTTGACAAGAAAGCTGGATACGCCGCTTGCTAAAGAAGTGTATTCAAAGGCGATAAAGGAGGGACTGATGGAAGTAAATGGATCTCATTTTAAATGGAAGCGGTCAAAGATTCTGTTGGCTTATATGTGTGGCCGGATTTACTGTAATGACTCTCCTGTACCGGATCATGGAAAAGAAGGCAAGTTCATGTGGAATCCAGGTGACGACTCTTCTTTCCCTGATATTGACTTGAATGCTCTTTTCCAAACAAAAGATATCGGACAATCGAGAAACAATAGGAAATTCTGCCCTCTCCCGAATGACTTTGACATAATTGACAGATTCTTCGAGTAATTCCCCATCTCATATAAATACATTGTTGTGAATCAAGCCGTTAGGGCTTGATTTTTTTGTCGTTTACCTAAGGTATCATGATATTATACCGTGTTATATAACATGTTATAGTCAGACTCTATCATAGTCATAACATCGGGCCTAACATGGTATCGCAAAAATCGACGATATCTTTGCCCCAGAACCCGCGGGCAGAGTGCACAGCTGCTCCGCAATCACAAACAACGGCAAGGCGGTCAGAGAGTGCATTATGGTTGCCTGGTCACAAACGATTTCATTCTTATGAAAAAAGTGCTTCTTAACAATGAAGAACCTTGTGAAAAGGAATTGCTCCAGAAGATCCTCAGTATTGTCGAAGGAATGGATGGACAGGGCATTTATGACAACCAGAGCCTAATGAAACTCCTGGGCGTAAGTGGCGCCTATCTGCGAAAGCTAAGGGATAACGGGTATCTGGGATTCTCCCGTCATGGTGACAAGTACTGGTATACCCGGGAAGATGTCAATCGGTTCATTAGTCGCTTCCATTATGAAGCGTTCGCAACATCAGACATCCTTCCGGGACAAAAAGGTAGTATCCATGGATAGAATGTCTTTGATCAACGCTGTCAAGAGGGATCAGGTGGCCGTTCAGGAGACACATTTCCCTCTTGACATCTTTCCGGAAAGGGTACAGGCTATCGTTTTCAACCTCTCCCATTACGAGAACTATAACATTGAATACTGCGCCTCCATCATGCTATCCGCCATTGCGTCGGCTATTGGGAACTCTTACCAGATCCACATAAAGGGAGCCTGGTCCAACAGTCCGTCCCTTTATATGATGCTGGTCGGCAGACCGGGCTTGGGAAAGACTCCTCCATTGGGTTTTCTGTACAAACCCATCAGAGAACAGGATGAAGAACGGTATTACCAGTTCTGTGACAAGATGCAGGAGTATGAGAGTCAGTCTGCCTGCGAAGGAAAGCAGGGCGACGGCTCGTCTTCAAGCAAATCCCCGAACCTGATAAAGACCGTAATCAGTGATTTTACGGCCGAGGCAATGCTGAATGCCCACAAGAACAACCTTCGTGGTATTTCTGTCGTGGTTGATGAGATTCTGGGCTTGTTCAAATCGGTCAATCGCTATACCAACAAAGGAAATCTCATTGAGCTATTGCTGACTTCGTATAGCGGGCAGCCGTTGGATTATATCCGCAAGTCTGAAAAGTATCCGATTCACATCAAGCAACCCTGCATCAACCTGATTGGTTCAATCCAAACAAACCTGTTGGGGAATGTCTTCTGTAATGAATACTCATCCAATGGCCTTCTGGACCGGTTCCTTTTCGTTTACCCAAACAACCGAACAATTTCCAAGTGGAAACGTACGGCTCCTGGCGAGAAGCGTCCGGACATCGAGCACGAGTGGAAGGCAGTGATGGAAAAGATCCTGAATCTGCCGTATCCTCTGGATGATTGTGGAAATAACACTGGACCTCAAGTTCTCGAGTTTTCAGACGATGCTGAAGAATACTTCTATGACTGGAACAACCAAATAATCGATGAAGTGAATGCCATCGAGGATGACCTGAAAGTAGAGAGCCGCAAAGTGAAGCTATGCAGCAATGCCGGTCGTCTTGCTCTTATTCTTCAGGTGATGAAATGGGCGTCAGAGAATGCAAGCCTCCAATTCGTCGACCTTGAATCGGTGAAAGGGGCTATTAGGCTCATCGATTACTATGAAGATACCTATCAGCGTCTTAAGGTAGCGCTTCAGGAACCCAATACTGTGTCGAACGATGATTGGATAGATGAGATGGGAGACTCGTTTACCACTG
>JAEEGG010012966.1_pt1 | contig 17900 bp, 17 predicted proteins | sample 9134161 | NCBI WGS metagenome assembly JAEEGG01 (sample SAMN16246543, study PRJNA631951) | gut metagenome | biome: gut microbiome; feature: rumen; material: CR-attached | host: Bos | place: Iran: Karaj | collected 2018-10 | reverse complement strand
CACAGTTGAGTTCCCCGAAAAAATCTCCGCGGTGATAGAGCATTTCTTCTGAATATTCAGAGCGGGTAACTTTTACAGCTCCCTTTAATATGTAGTAGGCAAAAGTGTCCCTGTCGCCGACCGTATACAGTTTTTCTCCGGAAGTCATGTAGGTCAGGGCCAGCTCGTTTGCAAGAAGAAAGTCCGGACGGATAAAAAGACTGCGTTTGAGGCGCTGAATGAAAGTGCTGCCTTCTTTTTTGGGAAGAAGATATAGCTCGCCAAGCAGAAGTTCATCAAAAAACTGACAGGTAAAAATATACTGGGCAAAGAAAAGGAAAAAGACAAAGAAAAAGAAAATATCCATCAGAAGAAGGATAACATTGCTTAAAACGCCGTAAATCAGGTTGTAGCGGCTTACGTTTATAAAGCTGTGAAGGACTGTTCTGAATACCCAGAAAGTTCCAGTACACATTGCACCGCCTGCAATGCACAGAAAAAGTTTAGGTTTTGTTCCGGCGCCGATTTTGTAGATTAAGCAGCTTACAATAAAAAACAGAAAGTTCGGAATATAAGAAAGCGCTTTTCCATTTAAGAAAGACTGGTAGATAAAGTTGAGCTGCTCAAAGCGCTGGAAAAAAGGCTGTGTAATGATGGTCTTTATTGACATGTAGGCAAAAATAAAGGTGACTACAATCGATACAAAAATAAGTTCAAAAACAAAAATAAGAACCTGACTGGTTAGAGCCCGTCTTTTCTGCTGGTCGTGAAAAATATTCCGCAGGGCTGCAAAAACTGAGGCAAAAAAACGTCGTGCCATCCATACAATAAAGAATACAAGAACAATTTCGAGAGTGCTGAAGGTTTTTACATTCTGGAAGGCAGAAATCACTTTTCCCGGGTTAAAATAATCCTTAAGTTCAGGAACAATAAGGTAAAGTGAAGAAATAAGTTCAGGGGATGCATGAAGTACCCTTACTGCAATAAGGATTATCATAAGCAGCACGGGTACAACAGAAAAAATCAGGTCAAAAGAGCAGGCACTTGCATAACTTAAAAGCCCGTTCTGAATGAAGAACTTTAAGTTGAGAAAAATGCTCTGTGCAAAAGTTACAAGTGTTACCGCCCTTTTTTTCATAGGCACGAATATTCTAGAAATCTGCCAGCTTCGGAGCGCGAGGGTAAGGAATTACATCGCGGATGTTCTGCATTCCTGTTACATAGAGCAGGAGGCGTTCGAAGCCGAGACCGAAGCCTGAGTGAGGTACTGTACCGAACTTGCGAAGATCAAGATACCAGTCATAGTCTTCAGGTTTTAATCCGAGTTCCTTGATGCGTCCGAGAAGCGTTTCATAGCTTTCTTCGCGTTCAGAACCGCCGATGATTTCTCCAAGTCCCGGAACAAGTACGTCAACGGCCTTAACTGTTTTTCCGTCGTCGTTGAGCTTCATGTAGAAAGCCTTGATTTCCTTAGGGTAGTTGTAAACCATTACAGGACATTTATAGATTTTTTCAGTGAGGTAGCGTTCATGTTCTGTTGCAAGGTCGCAGCCCCAGAAAGGCTTGAATTCAAATTCATCAGCGTGTTTTTCAAGTTCTGCAACTGCTTCTGTGTATGAAACGCGCTTGAAAGGAGTTTCAACGACGTGGCGCAGCGTGTCGATTACGCCCGGCTGGATTCTCTTGTTAAAGAATTCCATGTCGGCAGAACATTTTGTCAGTGCCCAGTTGAGCAGGTACTTGATGAATTCTTCCTGAATGTCCATGTCATCTTCGAGGTCGAAGAAAGCCATTTCAGGTTCACACATCCAGAATTCTGCAAGGTGGCGTGTTGTGTTTGAGTTTTCTGCACGGAAAGTAGGTCCGAAGGTATAAACGCGGCCTAAAGCTGTTGCAAGTGTTTCTGCTTCAAGCTGGCCTGAAACTGTAAGGGAAGCCTGTTTTCCGAAGAAGTCTTTGCTGTAGTTTACAAGTTTGTATGCATCTTCTTTTTTCATTCCTGCAGCGCCTTTTTCTACGGCTGTTTCTGCAAGTTTTTCAAGAGAAAGGGTTGTAATCTGGAACATTTCTCCTGCACCTTCACAGTCAGAACAGGTGATTTCAGGAGTATTGATGTAGTAAAAGCCTCTTTCCTGGAAGAAAGAATGAAGGGCAAAAGCCATCTGGCTTCTCATGCGGAATACGGCGCCGAAAGTATTTGTACGTGCGCGCAGGTGTGCATTGTCGCGTAAGAATTCCATTGTGGCAGCTTTTTTCTGAATCGGGTAGTCAGAAGGACATTTTCCTAAAACTTCAAGAGATTCAAGGTTTACTTCAACTGACTGTCCTGAAGCAGGGGATTCAATGAGTTTTCCCGTTGCCTTGAGGGAAGCGCCTGTAGAAAGGTCTTTGAGGGCCTTTTCAATATTTTCTCCTGCGTCAGCAGATGCAGGATTTGTTCTGTCAAAGGTAAGCTGGATTGAAGCAAAGCAGGAACCGTCGTTTACCTGGATAAATACAAGATTTTTTGAATCGCGGATTGTGCGAACCCAGCCGCATACTGTAACAGTACGGCCGTCAGGAGCGGATGTTAAAAGATCCTTTATTAATTCTGTTTTCATAATCGCCTATTTTAATGAATTTTTCTACTTATATCAACGAGCGTTTTTACGGCTGTTTTTGTAATTTAAAAGCCTGTTTTACTGTAAAGAGTCAGTTTCACTTTCAGTGCTGCCGTTACTCTCAGAATCTTTGCGGCTCAGCTTTGTGCTTAAAAATGCCATGAAAAAACCTGCGGCAAGACAGAGGACTGAACTTAAAGTCATAAGAACTCCCGTAAAACCTTCAGCGCCCGGAAAAAGATGAATGATTGAAGCGGCAAGAAGTCCTGAAATAAACGCATAGGTCTGATTCGGAACAAGATTTAAAAGAGTTTTGATAAGGAAAGCTCCGCCTAAAAGTCCTGCAAGAACCCCGAATCCGCAGGGTGCAATAATCAGACAGGCTTTAATGCATTCTGAAGGTACAAAAAGCGAAGGGATTGCCTTAATGATTACAGGGTAGACACCTAAAATAAGCAGAAGAAGGGAGCCTGAAATCCCCGGAACTATCATTCCGACAGCGCCTAAAACTCCTCCGAAAAACAGGAGGAGAATAAGCGGAAGAGTCAGCTCAGGAAGTTCATTTGTAATCCCGGCTGCTGCATCTTTATTTCCTTCAAGTCCTGAAACAAAAAGAAGCAGGACAAGACCTGCAAGGGCACAGAGTATGAGCGATAATTTTTTCTGAAAGCTGAATTCAATGCCTTCTTCTTTTTTTACGGTCAGAGAATAGAGGAGGGGAATGCTTCCCGCAATCAGTCCTGTAAAAAAGAAATTTGTCTGAACCGGAAAGTTTTCGTAAAGATAAGAAATTAGTTTGCTGAAAACTAAAACGCCTGCCGCCATTCCAAGAATAAGAGGCACTACAAAGCGGCGGTTTTTATACAGTTTTTTTATGTTTATGGTGATGGCGTTTACAAAACGGTCATAGATGTTAAAAACAACTGCCATAGTGCTGCCGGAAACACCTGGAATTACGTCTGCCATTCCTATAACTGCTCCGATTAATAATATTTTCAGCGCTTCCATTTTTTTACTCCTGAAATTGTCTGGTTTTCATTTTACGTAATATTAAATTAATGCTTACTATACATTAAATCGTATATATTGCATATATAGGCTCTAAATTGTATAATTATGAATATTTATAAATTATTAATGCATATTTATGCATTTTTTTTGACAGGAGCCGCCTGATGGAAAACGCACAGCAGTTTATCGGACGTTTAACAGTTCTTGCAGAACATAATGACCCTATCGATCCTTCTCTTTACGAAAAATTTGACGTAAAACGCGGACTTCGTAATGCCAACGGAACAGGTGTCCTTGTAGGCCTTACAAGTATCGGAGATGTTGTCGGTTATGATGTTAAAGACGGAAAAAAAGTTGCAGTTCCCGGCAAACTCCTTTACCGCGGCTATGATGTTGCTGAGCTTATAAAAGACGCTGAATCCCACAGTCAGTTCGGTTATGAACAGGCAGCCTATCTGCTTCTTTTCGGGTCTCTTCCGACTCAGGACGAACTTGATCAGTTTAAAAGGTGTCTTGGAGAACTCCGCACTCTTCCGCCAAACTTTACTGAAGACATGATTATGAAGGCTCCGTCGGCAGATATTATGAATAAACTTGCCCGCGGTGTCCTTGCCTCATATTCTTACGATAAAAATCCTGAAGACCGCTCACTTTCAAATGTCCTCCGTCAGCTGATTGAACTTGTCAGCCGTTTCGGAACACTTACAGCTTACGGTTATCAGGCAAAACGCCGTTATTACGACGGAAAGTCAATGTACATTCATAATCCTCTCCCGGAACTTTCTACGGCAGAAAACTTCCTTCGTCTTATCCGCAACAACAAGGCTTTTACTGACGATGAAGCAAAACTCTTAGACTTAGCGCTTATCCTTCACGCAGAACACGGCGGCGGAAACAACTCTTCCCTTACAGTTCATGTTGTTTCTTCTGCAGATACAGACACATATTCAGCAATCGGAGCCGCAGTAGGTTCCCTTAAAGGCTACAGACATGGTGGTGCAAATATCCGTGTAATGGAAATGATGGATGACATTAAGGAAAATGTTAAGGACTGGTCAAACGAAAACGAAGTTAAAGAGTATTTAAGAAAAATCTCAAATAAACAGGCCTTTGACAGGACAGGGCTTATCTACGGACTTGGACACGCAATTTACACAATCAACGACCCCCGGGCTACCATTCTCCGTGATCATGCCGCAAAACTTGCAAGAGAGAAGGGCCTCGAAGATGAATACAATCTGTACAAGCTCATCGAAAAACTTGGTCCTGAAGTTATTTACGAAAAACACGGAACTGAAAAAAGAATCTGTGTAAACGTTGACTTCTACTCAGGCTTCATCTATTCAATGCTCAATATTCCTCGTGAACTTTTTACACCGCTTTTTGCAGTAAGCCGTATTGCAGGCTGGTCAGCTCACCGCATAGAAGAAATTATCGCAGGCGGCCGTATTTACCGTCCTGCTTACAAGAATATTCTTGCAGAGCGTGATTATATTCCTATCGAAAAAAGACAGGGCACACCGTCGCTGTAAGCGCCGGCCGGGCTTTCCGCCATATCCTGTAATATTTTTAATACTCGATTGAGTTCAGATGGATTCAGATAAGTAAATTTTATGACTTTTTGCCTAGATATTTATAATTTAGCATAAAAATCGAAAAAGTTCTATTCATTTTGATTCATCTGAACTCACTCAATTCTAGATTTTACTTAAGGTCTTTACTTAAAATGGAGTACTATATTGGAATAATTTTTCTTTCAAGTATTATCTAATTTAAAATTCAATAAATTCGTAAGCCGTAGGTTTTTGGCCTGCTGCCCATGTATGATAATTGGTTATCCATTCATTGACATCAGTATTTTCTAGTGTTATTATCCTTAATCAGAGGTGAAATGTAATTTTTTAAACTCACCTCTGATTAAGGATAATTGTTATGATAGGTCGAAAAAAAGAGATTGCTGAATTAAACAAGCTTTATGATAAAAACAGTGCGGAATTTGTTGCAATTTATGGTCGTCGTCGTGTAGGAAAAACATTCCTTGTTGATGAAACTTTTGCAGGCCGTATTACATTCAGACACGCAGGCCTTGCACCAACAAAAGATGATGCAAAAGGTCAGATGAAAAATCAGCTTGAACACTTTTATAAATCCCTTCTCCTTCATGGAATGGAAGAATGCGATAAACCAAAATCATGGCTTGATGCATTTTTCCTGCTTGAAAAGTTTTTACAGAAAATCGACAACGGTTCCCGCCAACTTATCTTTATTGATGAATTGCCATGGCTTGATACACCTCGCTCAAAATTTTTGCAGGCTTTTGAAGGATTTTGGAACACATGGGCTTGCCATCGTAAAAACCTTATGCTGATTGTTTGTGGAAGTGCAAACTCATGGATTCTGGACAAGCTCATTAACGCACACGGAGGACTTTATGATAGGGTTACTTATGAAATAAAACTGGCCCCCTTTACACTTTCTGAATGTGAAGAATTTTATAAATCAAACAATGTAAAACTTTCTCGGTACGATATTGTTCAAAGTTATATGATTTTTGGTGGTATTCCATTTTACCTTGGCTATGTAGATGGGGAACTAAGCTTAGCACAAAACATCGACAACATAATTTTTGCAAAGAATGCAAAATTAAAAGATGAATATGACCGTCTTTTTGCTTCAGTATTTGAAAATCCAGATTTCGTTAAATCAATTGTCAATCTGCTCGGAAAAAAGAATGCTGGTTATACGAGACAAGAAATAATTGAAAAGTTACATTTAACAGATGGTGAAGGCATCACAAAAAATTTAAAAGCACTTATTACAGGTGATTTTATTGTTAAATATGTTCCATTCGGTTTTAATAAGCGCGAATCTCATTACAAGCTTGTCGATCCATTCTGCTTATTCTATCTGAAACTTGTAAAAGAGCTAAAAACAACAAATGAAAAATTCTGGCAGCAAAATACAAGTTCACATTTACTATCATCCTGGAGAGGTAACGCTTTTGAAAATGTCTGCTTCAATCATGTTGACCAGTTAAAAAAAGAGCTGGGAATTTCTGGTGTAAATACATCATCTTCTGCCTGGTCTAAACGAGCAGATGATGAAGAAGGAACTCAAATTGATTTGCTTATTATTAGGGATGATAATGTAATCAATATGTGTGAGCTGAAGTTTTACAGCGGAGAATTTGACGTAGACAATAAATATTATAAAACTCTAATGACTAGGGAATCTCTCTTACAAAAAGAAGTTTCTCCGAAGACTGCAATCCGCAGTACCTTAGTAACAACTTTTGGATTAAAGAAAAACGAATACAGCAATGTATTTTCAAATGTCATTTTGATGGATGATTTATTTAATTAAGTTTAGTTTTTCGTGCCGATGCTACTACTGGAGCGCCGAATATTTTCCGGTCGTGACGTTTCTTCAAAAAATGGTAAGGCAAACCTTCGCATTCTCCTACCATCATACCAACAGATGGGGTTACAAAGTATTTACCTTACCATTATATTCAACCAACGGTCACTTCTTTCGTAACCGTCAATTCTCATGTATTTTCCAAAAAAAAATCTTTGCTCTAAACTTCTCCCCTGAAATATCGAAATTACATGAGCGTCAAAAGCGCGGTCTATGCTGACGAAACATACTCATCACGCTGAGCTATGAGCGGGACAAGAGCTTTTTGCCTGTCAAAAACTGGCGGAATTATCAGCAGAACGGCAGGGAAATCAGGACACTGAACCTTGAGCTGAACGGCACGCAGTGGATTAAGATGCGGTACATCGACAAGAAAACGGGCTAGCCGATTGCGAATACTGCCGCCACAATCTATGTGATTTTTGAAGACGAAGAGAGAAAGAACGAGGAAGCCACGATTGAAACGCAAAACGACAGCTACGGCTATCTTTGGGTGGAAAATAACCCCGACGGCGTTGAGCTTTATACTATGTTCGATTAAAGTATGAAGATATGGAAAATGGAGAAAATACAATGAAGATTATGTATATTCTGACAGCACTTTTGACAATTTCGCTGTGTGGGTGCGCCACAATGACGGGAACGGGGAAAAACGGGGAAAAACTTTTGTGGAAAAACGGGTTTCGTCAAACTGACAGGGCGGTGCTGAACAAGGACATCACGATTTTTGCGCGTCTTCCGAACGTGGCGGACGGAACGAAAGTGAAAATCACGATTAGCGAAGTGACGACAAAAAAGGAAACTCCCCTTGTGTACGAGCTTGAAAGCGTGGTAAAGCACGGCAAAGTCAAAGCTCTGTGGCACGTGAAATACGATGTGGATGATGAAACTGATTTGGGATTCGGCGAAAACTACGAGCAACCCTCTTACGTTTTTTGTGTGAGTTACGAGAATAAGACAAGCGGGGTTTCAACGCCTGTGCGTTTGTTTTGCGATTTGTATATGAAGCTGGATTTTCCCGGACGTGTGTTGACGGATTATCCGTATTGTCTGCGCCTTGCCGACGGAAGCACACGACAGGGAAAGACAAACAAAGACGGGCTTATCATAGAAAAAGAAATCCCCGTCGGCGCGGTGCGTCGTCTGTTTTAATCTTTTTTCTAACTTTAAGCCGAGCCTATCTTTGTTTTATGATTGAGTTGGATTAAGACGGGAGGAAAAAACATGGGAGAAGCATTGGGAAAAGGTCTTTGGGCAGCCTTTTTGGCAATTTGCTTTATGGCTCTTACTGGCGGAATCGCGCTCATTTCGGGAATTGTCGCGCTTTTTGTCCGCGGAGCGGCAAAGACCGTGGCGGCGTGGATTTTCGGCATAAGCTTGGGTTTGTTCTCTCTTTCGCTCATAAAACAAGCCGAGCAACTTGCAAAGTAGGGTAGAAAAAACAGTAAAATTAAAAAACAGGAGTTAAAAAATGGACGGACTTGCTAAGCTTCTTATCATAGGCGGTGTAATTCTAATTGCAATCGGTGTTGTTGGTGTTATATGTTTTGCGGGTGCTATCGCTGCGGCTGTGGCTGCTTTTTTCTCGACCGGAACAAAACAAATCGGCTTGATTGCTCTTGCCTTGTTTTTGGGCTGTGTTTCTTGGGGTATTTTGGGCGATTTCAATGGAAGAAAATATTCAAAAGAAAGGGAGAAAACAAAGGAGTACACGCCTCTTATGCGGGCGGTTTATAGACGAGATGTAAAGAAAGTGCAGAAGTTGCTCAAAAAAGGTGCAGACCCTAACGAAATGCGTATGGGGCTTTCGCCGCTCATTATCGCTTGCGGGGACTATTACAGTGTTCGTGTAAAATCTGATTATGTTTACCGTAACGAATGTTCTAGCAAAATCGTTCTCCTGCTCCTTGAAGCGAACGCAGACCCGAACCTGCGGGGAAAATCTTCTGACGGCGAGAAGGATTTGATTCCGCTGAAAGAAGCCTTGAGCAAGAATCTGCGAGAAGCAGTGGAAAGCCTTGTTTCATACGGGGTTTTCATAGACAGCATCGACAAAAATACGAATGAGCCGCTCGATTTCATGCCAGTGCAGCAAGCATTAAGGGCTTTCGTAGGCACATCAAAAGACCATAAAGAGATTGCAAAAATTCTCTTGGACAGCGGTGCAAATCCAGGGCATTTTATGTACAAATACGGCATGTGCAAAAACGAAACTCTGATTATGGAGCTTCTTCATTATGGGTCTGAATCAGACGAGGAGCGAGAACTGACGCTGTATCTGCTTGATAAATTCGTTGAGCTTGGCTGCAATGTGAACGAAAAAAATGAAAACGGTAAAACAGCGATGCACTATTGCGCAGAAATCATGACGGACACAGAAAACATTCCTCTTGCCGAAAAACTCCTCTCATACGGAGCCGATGTGAACGCACAGGACAACAAAGGCATGACACCGCTTATGGCTCTGGCGGACGACTTCAGAAAGGTTGAAGGTCTGCTTTCTGGAGCAGAATTCCTAGTTTCGCACGGTGCGGACATTTGCATGAAGGACAATGATGGCAAGATTGCTCTTGATTATCTTCATAAGTATGACGACGTGTTTGTAGACGAATCTTATTGGACAGACGAGAGAAAAGCGATTTATTACAAAACCGAAGAGCTTCTCACGCCGAAGAAAGTCAAAAAGAATGCAGCGAAAATCTCGGAACTTCCAAAAGGCCAGTTAATTGCAAAAAATTCGGTGCGGACGCAGGAGTCGAATCCTGCAAAATCTGATTTTGCCTCGGAAAAGCACTTGGAACTGAAAGACATGGAAGACAACTGGTAGAAAAATGATGAAGATACTGTTTTTTGTGCTGGTGGCGACGGTCGCTCTGTCGTCGTGCGCGACGACCAAGCAGACTGAGAATGCGGGGGAAATTATAATCTACGAGGCACCGTCGCTTTCGGCAATGCAAATCGAACGGCTCAAAGAAGGCGAATCTGCCGAGATACTCGAAACAGGCGGGCATGTGCTGGTGGAGGGAATCGAATCAAAGTTTGTATGAAAGACGGCACGGTCGGCTGGGTGCTTCGGGGGCTATCTGGAGTGAGGCAGAACGCCACAGGCGGGCGCTGGTCATAGGCTTGTCGCCATAACTACGCAGTTAAACGGCGGCAAACTTGACTTGCCGTCCGCTTTGAAGTGCATGTTATGCTATACTCTATACTAAGTGGACTTACTCTACAGGAAGTTCCGTAAAACGCACATCTTTTATACCTGCGGATTCTATCATGTTCTTTGCGGTTTCGGTGCAGATTACATCGAGTTTTGTTTCTTTTAGCACAAAGATATTGTTTGAATTATCAACAAGACTAAGTTTTTCTTGTGAAAGAACTAGTTTATCAATTAAACAAATACTTTCACCATCTATACCAGTATCATATTCGGATTTCTTAAAATTAAAGGCATCATATTCTGGAAACAAAATTGTGTAATATGTATCCCAAATCGGTTCTTTAGCCTTATAAAAAAGTTGTGTTGGAAGCACTTCAAAATCATTATTTAGCCTTTTTATTATGTTTAAAAGTCTTTGTGATACAAGATGTGAATCTGCCAACGGGTAATCACCGGGATTATATTTATTTGCAACACTCATGGTTATTGGAAGTTTCAAACTTCTGTCTTTCCAATAATTGCCTTTCAAAAACTCATCTTCCCATTCACCAAAAACTTCTGGTTCACAAAATTTTGTAGTTTCAATTCCGCACGATTCTAAAGAATAATATTTCATTTTAATCCTCCGCAACAAGAAATTTAATTTAATATATACAACCGTTTCTTCGTTCTTTCCCTAAAGTTCAATTAATTTTTTTAGCAATCTTGACTTGATGAAAAAATATTCATTTACTTTTTTAATATTTGCAATTGAGGCTGAATTCCGTTATCCGCCCAGCCTAAAGTCACTGAAAAGCCAGTATAAAAAGGCTTGACCTGGAAATGTGATTACATCCACCAGCATCGGCCCCGGGAATCCCAGATAAGTGAAAATATATACCGGAAAGCCTCGGCCTTTTTTGTAAATCGACATGACAGCCTTTGCAGGAACAAAAAATCCGAACTGATATTTGTTGTGTTTCGGAGAATAATAATTGCAGGACAAGAAAAGGACTTTTGTACTCATGAATGCCGGATGAATTTCCGCAGCGGCAAGCTTCTTTTCTTCATCAAAATCCTCTGCGCCACATTCTCTTATTATGAGCCCCTTTGCACTACGCCATTCGGATTTATCATAGTCAGACGCTTGCGGAGATGAAGAATAGCCGGAAGTGTGAATCCTGGGATATTCATCTTCCTTGTGCGGAATGCGGATTGAAAAAGGATACTCCTCTTCGACTTCGTGCCAGTAATCTTCATTATGAGGAAGTGCGATTTTTATGTATTTGTCGCCGTCCGTCTTGATCAGATTCTTAAAGACAAAAACATCGTATGAGCTGCCATCAAGTTCCTGCGTTCCAATGTAGTAACCGCTTTTGTTGCCGCTATCGAACGGTTCTTCACAATAGTTGTATCGTCCTAATTCAACAACATCTTCTGCATACCATTTGGTACACATGCAACCTGATAATAAGAAATGAGAAAGAGAAATTGCCATGGCAAATAAAATCCTGGAAATCATGTTCCGAAAATATTTTTTCATTTTTTCCTCCTATTTCATTCCAAGGTATCCGCAAATTGAATTTATGTTTACTTTATTTCAATAGCTTTATTCAGACCATCTAAAAATGTGCATATTTTTTCGACTAAATCTGAAAGGTTATCTTTACTTTTTAGCATTTTTATTCCTCTTAGAAATAATTAAAATAACGACAATAACAGTCATAGAGAAAATAAGGCAGAATATTACTCCTTTATAAGGAAATAATCTCGGTTCGTTTTCTGCATTTATATCCAGTTGTTCACCTTGTCTGGGGTGTTTCAATTCAGGAATTTCTGTAGTCTCGCTTTCTTCAAATGCTTCTTTCTTCTCGGGAAAAGGAATTGCAATCTCATCTACAGTTGCAAGGATGTTATCCTCCTCATCACACGGCAAAATGATAAGCTCTCTCGGAAGCGCCCCAGTGCGGGCGTCCACATAACTAGCGTTTTAAACGGTGGCAAGGCTTGACCTTGACATCCGCTTTGAAAACCTTGTTATGTGATATTGATATTATATTTATTCACCTGCATCAACTTCCGTTTTCGGCAGATGATACAGGTTTTCAAATTCTTTTCTTGTCACTTTTTTGATTTCCTTTTTTTATTGAATATTTCATTCAGACTTTTTCTTGGGTCAGGATCGGGGCAACCACCTTTGTCAACAGTCATGCGAAAATTGTGTTGTGCCGTGCTTTCTTTTTCATTTAAGTATTTGATTACAGCTGAGTCAAAATCATCCGCGCTGTTTTCATCTTCCCGGGGACCGCTGCAAAAATAAAATCTACCGTCACTTCCTTTCTTAAAATACCACCAGCTTTCTTTTTCCTCAACAGTGTCTCGGATAGTCTGCTTTTCTTCATCAACAGACATCTCTTCTCCAATACAAAGAATATCAGCGTTTGCCACGAATTCATCAAAAAGATTTGTCAAAGTGGTTTCAACTTTTTTTGCAGTAATGTCACGTCTGAATCTGAACAAATCGATTTTAAACTCATTTCCATTTTCAGAATACAAAATCAAATAATGCCCTTCCCAGAATTTATGATCAGATTCTATAATACTATAAGTCTTTATTTTAATTTTTGCGCCGATTAAATCTTCAAGAGTGTAGACTTCATTATCACGTAAATCAAGAATATTAAAATCCCGGACATTATTTTTGTCATCAACCAAAAGCTGTATTTTTTCAAATTCAAATTCTTTTAAAAGTTCCATTTTTTTTCCTCGCGCCCCAGTGCGGGCGTCAACATAACAAAATTTCTACGTATCCTGCATAAAAGTCTTATGCTGCAAAAAGTGTCAGCATAAGCTGGTATGGCAGATATATTATATGTCGATTATATAACGAATTATGAAAAAGTAATAGTTTTTTATGCGGATACTTCGCAGATGTTGTTATTGCAGGAAGCTTTGTTCTTGTGTTAGCTGCTATTCCTAACGTATCTGCAGAGTATAAAGGACTAATCAATATTTCTAAAAGGAATTAAAATAAACAGTTTAGTACTCAATTATTTCATCGAATTTCTCACATTCTGATTGCGAGAGCAAAATAACTGGTGCAATAAGTAAATGTGATTTTTTCATTTTATAATTTACAGTTCTTCAAAGTATGAAACAAATCCAGGTACACATATTATGAGAAATACAATGAATAAAATTAAGAAGTTTCTATATTTTTCTTTATTCCTAATTTTTTGAATAAGTAAAATTAAACAAGCGAAAAAACATAAAGCAAATAGTATTTCTGGAATGAAGTATTCGTGTATTATATCAACAATAAAATAAGGAATCAAAAGTATTATAAGTAAAAGGCCCTCAACATCATCTATTCCCAGATGATCGCTGAATATAGTATGAAAAAAAAAGGGCCACATCAGGAAAATTTCAAATATCAATAAAACTGAGACTATTTTGCTTAAAGTATTTTTCTCCATTTTTCATATCTTCATACTTTAATCGAACATAGTATAAAGCTCAACGCCGTCGGGGATATGCTCCACCCAAAGCCAGCCGTCTTCGTCGGTTTGCATTTCAATCGCGGCTTCCTCGTTCTTTCTCTCTTCGTCTTCAAAAATCACATAGATTTTGACAGAAGCATTCGCAATCGGCTCGCCCGTTTTCTTGTCAATGTACCGCGTCTTAATCCACTGCGTGCCGTTGAGCTCAAGGTTCAGCGTCCTGATTTCCCTGCCGTTCTGCTCGTAAGTCCGCCAGTTTTTGACGGGCAGAAAGCTCTTGTCCCGCTCATAGCTCAGCGTGATGAGATATGTTTCGTCAGCATAAAGCGCGCTTTTGACGCTCATAAACAGATTAAACTGCTCGTCCGAGTCGGGATATTCTTTTTCTGAATCCAGAAGAAGCTCCTCGCTTTTGTCCTTTTTGTAAAAAACGCCGTCGCTTGACTCGATGTGAACGAAGCAGCTTGAGTCTTTATCCCAATAGCAAAGCTCAAAATCAGTGTCGCGCGGAAGGCTGTCCATCACGAACTTTTCTTCGTCCTCCGTGATTTCGGGCTTTTTGTAGACGATGATTTCGTAGGAATCCTGTTTTTCGTATTTGTCCAAATCTTCCCGCCAGTTGATGAAAAAGCCGTAGGGAACAAAAACTCTCACATTTTCGTCTGACTTTGAAACGCCCTCAACGTCCTCAAAATCCTCGTCGGGCAGGCGAATCTTTTTTGTCTTTCCTGCCACAACTTTTTTCTTTTTTTCAATTTTTTGCGGCTCTGAAGTTGAAAAATCATCGGCTGTCAAAGTCAAAATGATTTTCTCGCCCTGAAGAGAATCGTCCAGCAAATGCCAAGTGAGATTGTACACGGGCTTCGGTCTTGGCTCAAAAGGAAAAGACGAGTAAATCGAAATGAATATCAACACCCAGACAATCGAAATACCAGCGTTCACGAGTGAGGGAGTAAGCCCTTTCCAGCTTTTTGAAAAAAACGAGAGCACAATTCCCGCAATCGATAACGGCAGCATTGCAATCCAGCCGAAAATCAGAGTAACCGCAAAGACAATGTTCGCATAACGCCCAATCGTTCCCAAGATTTTGAGAAAAGCGGAATCAGATTCGACAATCTGTCCATCTTCAAATACATAGTGTATGCCGTCCAAGCGACCGAGCAGAAAAGATACAAGAGCAATCGCATAGACGAAAATCTGCAAGCCAAGAATGATTTTAGCAAGTTTGTGTTTCATTGTGTCACATCCTATTCCATGATTTCAAGCCAATTCCAGCCGTCGCTCCCGCAGGTACAGAAAGACCACTTCAAGCCACACGCGAAAGTAACTTCCTCATCGTCCGCATCACAAAGAGCGAATGTTGAATATCGGCTCTTTTCGTTTTTTGTATGTGAAACCTGCTTTGCAAGGCGTTCGTCAGAAAGGGCTTTGTCGATGAGCGGCGTTTCAAAAGCTCCGCAGAGTTCAAAAATCGGGATAAAATCAAACTGGTACTCTCGGTGCAATTCAGCGACGCACAAAAGGAATTTGTGGGGAGACTTTGTTCTGTAAACGGTTTTCGCATGGTTGTTGAATATGAGGATTTCGCCGTCGTACTCAAATATTGCAAGCGGTTCGTCTGAGTAAAGCACTCTCCATGCAACTTCACCGTCCTCATTTGTGCGACTCCATGTATGGAAGATGTAATTGTCTCCCACCCATATCACGGCAGGCTTCGTCGCGCACGAGACAAGCAGAAATGCAGCCAAAATACTGATGATAATTTTCTTTTTCATTTTTTTCTCCTTACCAATCGTCGCTCATATCTTCTAATGGAAGATGAAGCGCAATCTGCACATTCTCAGCTCTTTCGATTTCAGTAACGCTTTTGCCTCTTTCTGTTACGGCTGCCTTTGTTTTTGCCTCTGGAGTGAGCAGGCGCTCGATTTCGTCATAGGCTGGGATTTCCGCTTCTTTGAGGTCGTCCCTGCGGCACGCGCGGTGAAAATAATCCAGTGCGGTGAGTCCTTTTTCATCGCGCAAAGTCTTGTCCGCACCGTAGGAAACCAAAAGCCGAATCCAGTCTACTATGTCCGTGATTTTCGTTGCCAACGGAATTTTTGCAAAATACATCAGCGCAGTTCTTCCGTATGCGTCTTGAATGTCCACGTCAGCCCCTCCATCCAAAAGCACTTTTGCAATTGGCAGTTTGGGTGCGTCATTCCGTGTTGTCGCATACCTGTCTGCAAGAAGAATGAGTGCGGTCATTTTTCTGTGGTCATCTGTCTGCGCGTTCACATCAACACCTTTCTCAAAAAGAAGCTTGAAGAGGCGGCAGAGGTCGGCGACATTCTTTTTCTCAACGATCAGCCGTTTTTCCTTCTCTTCCTCCGTTTCGTACGAATCATAAATGAAAAAAATCGACTCCTCCAAGAGAAACATAAAAGGCGTGTAGTCCTCGCGGCAAAAGCCAAAATCGTAGCGTTCAAGGGGGACTGCACCAAGTTCAAGGAGAATGCAGGCCTCCTCATAGCACTTCGTCCCGACCGCAAACTCCACAATGCCGTTTCCTTTTCCGTCTTCCGCTAAAAAATTGTAGCCGTGGGAGCAAAGAAGATTGATTGCGCCGTGCCTTTTGGATGCAACCGCATTTTTCATCGCGTCATTTGCAAAGTCTATCTTTTTGTTCGCGTCCGCGCCTGAGTCCAAAAGAAGAGCCGTGATTCTGTCCGCCTTTTCTTCGTCGGCGTAAGCCTTGCAGGATTCGCTCAAAGGGGTGCGCCTTTCATATTCAGAAAAAGCGTTCACGTCTGCGCCTTTTTTAAGGAGTTTTGCGATTTTTTTCTCGTTCTGCTTTTTTACCGCACGGATAAGAGGCGTGTTTTCCTTCCATTCACTGAAGCCCGAATTTGAAAAGGAATCTCCCGCGCTATCTAGTCCCTTTAGTATGGGCGCACCCAAAATTCCGATGGCGAGTGGCGAAAAGAAGACTGCCGCCGCGATTCCCGCCACTTTGAGAGCAAGCGCACTTTTTGCCGCCGCCGCCACAATGAGCGAGACGATTGCCGTTCCGCCCGCCATAAGAATCAGCGGCCAGGTCACGGCACAAACACCAAAAGTGATTATAAGCCACAAAGGAATTTCAAAATCCATAAAAAACTCCAGCAGAGCCGCATGTTTTCATTTCCCTGTTTCCCCCGTATTCAGTCTACATCGGCAGTTCAGCGACGAGCCAGTTGCCGTTTTTGTCCTGTTCCATAATATTACTCAAAATCCTCTTTATTCACTACTACCGGATAAGAGTCGTACTGACGGCAGCCGGGTGTTGGAATAAGAGCCGAACGCTTTATGATGTTGTTTCCATCCTTACTTTTGTGGCTGGAATCGTTTGCTACAAACTCGTCAAATTATATTAAAGCAATGTTTTAATCTTTCTTTAATGCAAGAACTCTTCTTCCAGGGGTTAGTTTTATTACTGTACCACATCCGTAAATATTCAGGGTTGAATCTCCGCGGTTTTCAATCCAGAGATTTCTTCCCCCTGTACCAAGAGAATAAAACTCAAAGCCACCTTCACTAATGTAGTAACGAATATCTATATATTCAGATTCTTCATCATATTCATAAGACTCTCTATCTCCATTTATCAAAAATGTATCTGTAAACATTCCAATATGAGGATAACCAGAATATTGTCCTTCTGAACCATCCGGATTCTGATATATTAGTTTTTCAAAATAATAATCATTGTAATCTGCGACAACAAGGACCATATCATTTTTAGAAAGCCCTACTGTATTAACAGGTTTGTAATACTCTGCCTTTATTGCTTCATATTCTGGAAGTTTATATGGGGAATCATCTTGTCTTTCAAAAAAGCAGGAATCAAAAGAGCAGTGATACAGATTATTCATGGTCTGAATTTCAAACTCTTTTTCTTCGTGATTGATTGTTACAGTTTGAACAATTGAAGTATGGCCGTTCATTCCCTCATAAAATCCTGGTCTATTATAAAACTGACCGTATGCAAGAAGAACTTTTCTTCCTTGCCATTCATATTCACCAAGATACCAGTGTCGCAAGGTGTTTTGTTTATATTCAGAATCAGGAACATAATCTGAAGTAAGATTTACTGCCTTTGCTACAGGCTGAGCGTCTAATAATTCTTTATGATTTTTCTCCCTGGCAAGTTCTATAAAATGTTTCCAGGCATTTCCTTCAAGCTTTGGAAAGACCATTGTGAAATCATCTGCACTTTCAAACTCTGAAGCTTTATCG
>JAEEGG010012961.1_pt1 | contig 17901 bp, 10 predicted proteins | sample 9134161 | NCBI WGS metagenome assembly JAEEGG01 (sample SAMN16246543, study PRJNA631951) | gut metagenome | biome: gut microbiome; feature: rumen; material: CR-attached | host: Bos | place: Iran: Karaj | collected 2018-10 | reverse complement strand
GTTGGTAGCACCAGTGTTAGTATCGGCAGAGTCTGTCAGTTCTGCATCTGCATAGTATATTGGTTCACTTGATGTCATATTACAAAGGACATATCCTCCAGCACAACAGACAAGCAATGCCAACAAAGCAAGAATGATATACTTCGTTGTTTTATTTGGTTTGTTTTCAACCGTACTGTTTCCTTCATGCAAAACTTGTTCGGAAACATTTTCTCCTATATCCTCTTCTTTCGATTGCTCTGAATTCCGTTCTTCATCAGTTTCCGCCGTTTCCTTTTGTCCCGTTAGAGGTGCCCCACAACACCTGCATATAGTATCATAAGGGCCTATCTCCTGACCACAATATAAACATTTCATATAATATCCTGTTTTATCAATGTACCTGTTCTAATATGGAAACTATAGATGTCTGTATTAGCACTCCGTGTAAATTCAATACTGTTAGGTCTTGTTTATTTGTATAACTGTCAAAATTGCGGCATTATTGAGTCTTCTTAGTTATAATATAGTATTAGGCTTAAGGGTCGTTTGATATAGAAAATTGTAAAAGGCTTTGCTGACATTATTGTTTAGTCTTTCAGAAAAAGCCTCATCTTGCTTTGTTGGGACAAAGACTATTTCTTCATTATTCATCCAAATATATTTCGTGTCGTCAGTAAAGTCTCCATCGCAATAAGCATAATGTAATGTATTTAACAAATAGACTAAAGCGCTGTTATCCAAACTATAATTCAAAACCACCTTTTTAATAAATAATCCGCATGTATTGGATAGATAATTTATAATTCTTTTATCGTCAAACATCAGCTTTACATTAGGAATATTCTTTTGTTCAGTTAATATGTAACCATATATTTCTCCCTTTTTATCATATATACACACACTGTTAGCTTCATCAAATGAATCTTTTTCTTTCTCGCATATAGAATCTCGTATGACTTGAGGGCTGTTTTTTATTCTGTTAGCGATATAGCTGATACCCGAAACAGTCGTCTGCTCATTTAAAATTTCTATTATTGTCTCATTCATGTTTTTTGTTTTATATTTATTTGAATATATCGTATATTATGCCTTCTTTTTTTTAGCAACCGATGAAAGTCAATACAATCCATATAATAATACCTACAACCCAGCCTATGATGTTTGATAATCCAGAATCTTCTCCAGAGTCTGTCGATTCAAAGTTAGAAACAGTTCCAAAGCCATGCGCAGCTTTCCATGTCTCTCGTGCACGATTGATGTTATTGCCCACATTGGTAAACATATCATACGGTTCAGTTGGCGACCAGCCATTTACCTTGATAAGGATTTCAGAAACAAGACGTGCTGCACCTTCCGCATCTTCACCGAAATTGATGGCATAAACCCTTCCATACCGAGAGTACCCATAATTATCCTCATATGTACAAATATGAGCAGTGAACAGCGGGAAAGAATCCAGTTGCCTGAACCTGGCAAGCTGAGCATCCATTTCATCATTGAATTCCTTGTTATTCGCTACATCCATATAAGTGCTAAAATTATTCGCGATACAGAGCCCCTTTTTGCTCCCATCAAATTCAGGAGACACCGTGCCATCCTGCCAAGATAGACCACTCATTATGCATAAACTCTCGTAACGATTATCAACCTTTTTATTAAGGTCTGTTGCGACAGCAACTTTGGGATTTTCTGATTGAAGCTTCAAGTTGCGTTTCAGTTCCTCAACAAGGCCAGGGAATACAGCATTGTCATTAAGATAAGATGTATGAGAGAGGTCAATACCTTTCTCTACAAATCTTACCAACAAACTACCACAGTACTCGCAGTTCTGGGCATTCGTCGTGTTCGCGCCACAATTCGGGCAAACATAAGATTTCAGTTCCATACGTTTTGCCTTTTATTCGTTCAAAATATGCTGACCTGGTTTCAAAGTTCTCTTACTCGTGAGAAGCTCTTTTTTCTTCTCATTTGGTTCTTTCTCATTCGACTTATTAATTAAGTCATCTGTTACACTTTCCTTCATACTTTATTCTTTAGTTTTTAATTGATATATATCCTGCTGATACTAACATCACTACTTGCAACAGGACAAGCAGTATGATTGCTATTAGATAGTAATTGTCGTTAAAACGCTCTGCCGCAAGGCACCCACATATTAGTTCTATGAGGGTAAACACAGGGAAAAGGCAGTTGAACGAAACTCTGTAGCCATCGCTCAGCTTCAAAGAGGAGACAACACAGAGCATTATGACAGACAGAATGATGATTCCCGAGTTCAGCGCACAGTTGAATGTACTGTAACTGGACAGCATCAAGCCAAACAGTACGTTTAGCAGAAGCGCGATGCTTCCGATAATGATTGAAATATTCTTCATACCTTATTATATTTATGGGGTTGGCGGAAGGGGTGGAGGACAGCTTTGGAACATACTGGCAAATTCAGGAAGCGAGGACATCTTTGCCCACGCAGGCATTCCCTGCTTCCAGACAAGGGTATCGGCATTCACATGTCCATTCTGTATATAGCCGTTTATCGTGTTAGCATCAAACGGACCCTGTTGCTGCCCGTTCACAGCCACATAGTATGTCGTACTTTGTGGTATAAGTGGCGGGCCGACCTGTGCATTCATGTTTTGCCCGACCAAGCCTGCCATCTGCCCACCAAAACCTGTGCCTGCATTCATGCCCATGCCGATACCAATAGCACCGCCAACAGCTCCCTCATTCTCAGCTGCACGTTCCATCACGCCAAAGCTACGGTCGGCTTGGTATAAGCTATGGCCCATCAGCTTCAACTTTGCCACCTGTTCCTTCGCTTCTTTCAGCCTGATGAAGCTTGGGTCGTTTTCCGGCACATTGATGGACATGATGTAGAAGTTCTCCAACTTTATGCCGTACTTGTTGAAGTCAGGTTGAAGCACTCCCCTCGTGTAATCAGAAATGTCGGTAAGATGTGAGTTGAGGTTAAGGATGGAAATGCCGTCCTTGTTCATCTTGTCGGACAGGATGTTGTTGAAGCGCGACATCATCATTCCCTTGAAATATGACTCAATCTTTTCCACCGTAAACGTGGCCATATTGCCTACAAGGTTTTCAATGAGGACTTTGTCATCATTCACTCGCATACCAAACTGACCGTAAGCACGGACGGGTACTATTATCTCATACTTCGGGTCTTCAAGTTGGATAGGCGTAGGCGTACCCCACTTTGAATCAAGGATTGCCAAATGGTTGACAAACCACACCTCTGCCTGGAAAGGAGAATTGCCACCGAAAGGCAGGTTAATGAGTTTGTTAAGCAGAGGGATGTTCTCTGTCTTAATGGTGTGGGTGCCTGGTCCAAAACTGTCGAGCACCTTGCCTCCTTTCACAAAGTAGGCAGTCTGTCCTGCGTACACAACCAATTGTGTACCTATCCGCAAATCATTGGAAGGGAATTTGTGAATCAATTCTCGTGAGTTGACTTCCCATTTCACAACATCAATAAGTGCCATATATGTATCCTTTCATTCGTTGCCTGAAGCCACCCCGACTCGGCGTTTGTGTTCGCTAAATGTGATGGATACAAAAAGACGTGGGTAGCTTGTACTCGCTTATCCCACCGTCAGGCCCTGGAAACTGCCCTGTAAGAGGATAAGCAACCAATTGGCCCACGTCGTGACATATATACTCCACACAAAAGTGTGGGATATAAATCACCCACGCGGACGCTTCGATTGCGATACCTTCTCTTACTTCAAATTTTCCAGGTTTGACGGTAGAAGATAACGTTCGTAAACGTCCTTTCTCCTTTTGGCAAAGCCTCCTTCCCATTCCCCCGAAGGAGGAAGGCCGGTGTGCTTTTCCTCAGGATTCCATAAAGATTTGACCCTCAAGCCCATAAAAGAGCCACTTGGTCGGTGCAAAGTTATGAAAAATATTAATACAACAAAAACAAATGAAAGAAAAAATGTTGCAAAACAAAGCAAAAACACTCGTCACTCGTCACCAATGCCATTTAAGTCATTATACGTCAATCACATACATGGGTGAAGAGTTGGTGATGAGTGGTTAAGAGACTCTTTATCCTGGTACTTACTGAGAATCCGACGATTATAATGGAATGGTAATGAGTGATGAGCAAAATGCAATTTCATTTCATTCAACATTTCCCAATCTGTCTACATGTTTTCGCTTGAAAGCCACATGAATAAACGGATTGCCTCAAATCAAAGCCTACATAAAGCCTACATTATACTACATATCCAAACATTGCACGCTTTGTTGGCCAATTTAACATGTTAACTTTGCAAACTTGGCACGTTAAGTTTGAGGTTTTACCACGTTAAGTTCGGAGTATATTCTCGCGACATTTTGCCGATGATAATGCCGATACCTGAGAAATGGAAGACGGCAATGTACTGAGCGAAAGCAGAAGTGTATATAAGTTCCGATGGCCGTAAAGATAAGATAATTAGGCATCTTACATATGATAAAATTAAGGATTTCGTGTGTAAAGGAAGATTTTTTTGTATCTTTGCAGCAGAAATAGCAAAAAAATGAAGATGAAAACCAGAAGCTTCTTTACATTCCTGTTCTTTCTGGCAGCCTTGTGCATTCAGGCTGCATTCAATGCTTACGACCTTCGCTGCGAGCTTTTGCACCAGCCGTGTGGCATCAATACGACGACGCCTGCCCTGAGCTGGAAACTCACGCAGGACCACAACGGTGCGCAGCAGTCGGCCTATCAGATTCTCGCAGCCTCCAAGCCCGATCTGCTTACGGAGGAGAAGGCCGACCTCTGGAACAGCGGCCGCGTTGAGAGCGAGCAGTCTATATGGGTGACGTATGCAGGCAAGCCGCTCGAAAGCAGGAGCGAGGTCTATTGGCAAGTGAAGGTGTGGGACGAGAACGGCAAGAGCGGCGACTGGGCCCGCGGTGCCTGGTTCTCCGTCGGCATCCTCGACAAGCCGCTTTGGCAAGGCAAGTACATCGGCATGGGGCGAACGGACCGCAAGGTGCAGCCGCTCCTCTACAAATCGTTTGTCTGCACGGACACCAAGGCTCCTGCCTTCCTGCACATCAGCACGCTGGGCTATCACGAGATATACCTCAATGGCGAACGCATCGGCGACGATGTGCTGACGCCTTCCGTAGTGGAGTTCTCCAAACGCCATCAGGCGATGAGCTATAAGCTGGGCGGGAAGCTTCGCGAAGGCCGCAACGACCTGGTCATCTGGCTTGGTGGCGGATTCTACGACAACCCGAAGATTGTGGGTGTTGCAGAGGGCGGGCCCTACGCACTGGCGCAGATTGACCAGCAAACGGCGAGTGGCTGGCAGACGCTTGTCGCTACCGACGACACCTGGCAGTCGAGGGGGAGCGGTTACTACGACGACGGTCAGGCCGGAGCCTGGGCGTTCGGCGGCGAAATCGTGGAGGCGGCAGAGCTCCTGCCCGACTTCTCGTCTTCGACGCTCGACGCTGTCTCATGGCAGGGCGTGACGACGATGGAGCTGCCTGCCCAAGAGATAACGCCGATGATGTGCGAGCCGAACAAAATCATGATGGAGGTGCAGGCTGAGAAGGTGAGCCGCTTCGACGGGAACAAATGGATGGTGGACATGGGCCGCAGCATTGTGGGCTGGACGCGCATCAAGTTTGGACATCTCCGCAAGGGACAGCGCATCACCATCAGCTACTGCGACATGCTGGCGCTCAGCGGCGACTTCGACGAAGGTGTCTTCACGGACCATTATATCGCGAGCGGCGAGGGCGAGGAGACTTTCTGCAACAAATTCAATTACCACGCTTATCGGTACATCAAGATAGAGGGCCTCGACCGTCAGCCTGCCCTTTCGGACATAGCAGGCATGCTCGTGCATACGGGCTACGAGAAGGCGGCGTCGTTCGTCTGCAGCGACAAGGACCTCTGCGCCATACACGACATGGTGCACTACACCTTCCGCTGTCTGACGCTCGGCGGCTATATGGTGGACTGCCCGCACATCGAGCGCCAGGGCTACGGCGGCGACGGCAATGCCTCCATCCTGGCTGCGCAGCTGCAATACGACATGTATCCGCTCTACCGCAACTGGCTGCAAGGCTATACCGACGCCCAGGGCGACGACGGCGAGGTGCCGCACGTAGGACCGGCCTTCTGGCGATGCGGCGGCGGCCCGTTCTGGTGCGCCTTCATCGCAAACGCCCCTTGGCAAACCTACCAGCAGTACGGCGACCTCAGGCTGCTGCAGTGGTACTACCCCAACATGCAGCGCTACCTGGCATACGCCGAGCAATTCATGCCCGACGGCTTGCTGACGGTGGAGCATCGCTGGCCGAGCACGCGCCGCAAGGACTGGTTCCTCGGCGACTGGGCGTTGCCGAACGAGGAGCATCAGACGCACACCGAGAGCATCGACCTCGTGAACTCTTGCTCCATGAGCTGGGTGTATGACATCATGGCTGCTACGGCCGAGCTGCTCGGCAAGACCGACGACGCACAGCTCTACAGGCAGAAGCGGACGGACATCAACCGCCTCATCCACGCTACATATTATAATAAGAAGAACGCCACCTACGCCAACGGCCTGCAGCTCGACCAGAGCTTCCCGCTCTTTGTCGGCGCCGTGCCCGAGGAGCTGCGGCAGAAGGTCAACAACGCCCTGAAGCGCGAGACTTACGACCGTTTCGACGGCCACCTCTTCACCGGACTGGTGGGCGTTCCCATCGTGACACAGTGGTGCACCCGCGCCGGCAATGTCCAGCTCATGGCCGACATGCTTCGGCAGCACAGCTTCCCCGGCTACCTCTACATGATAGACAATGGCGCCACGACGACCTGGGAGCATTGGAACGCCCGACGCAGCCGCATCCACAACTGCTACAACGGCATCGGCTCGTGGTTCTATCAGGCACTGGCAGGCATACAGGGCGACGCGTCGAAACCCGCCTACCGACACTTCTTCATACAGCCGCAGTTGCCAGACAGCCTGTCATTCGTGCGGGCTCTCAAGCCCACGCCCTACGGCGACATCAGTGTGGACTGGAAACGTTCGGCCAGCACATTCGACATGCGCCTCAGCATCCCGGTCGGCACCACAGCCACAGTGCTCTGTCCGGAGGCACTACAGCCCGTCACAGTCGAGATGGCGCCGCGAAGCCTGAACCGTTCCGGCCTGGTCTTCAACGAAAAAGAGCGCAACCGCAAGCCCGACCCCGAACCTGAGCGCTTCAATCCTAAGGAACCGATTGAGCTGAGCAGCGGCACTTACCGCCTCATTTATCGTCTGAAAAAGTAGTGATTTCGCACCCCCTGTGCGGGGGTAAAAAACGCCGCGTGCGGCGATGGCAATCCCCGGCTGCGGCGATGGCAATCCCCGCGTGCGGCGTTTGGCATTTCCGCAGGCGGCGTTTGGAGCTCAGCCTACGGTAATTCTACGTGCCTCATTCTCAAGCACTTCCACATGCACGCTGATTGTGTCCTCGGGCAACAGCTCCTCCACCAGCTCCGGCCACTCGATAAAACAGGGATAACCGCTGTAAAAATATTCTTCGCAGCCGATGTCGCAAGCCTCCCGCAGGTTCTTGATGCGATAGAAGTCGAAGTGATAGACGGGCTCGCCATTGCCATCGACATATTCGTTGACGATGGCAAAAGTGGGCGACGTCACAACATCCTCCACACCCAGGGCCTCGCAGATGGATTTGATGAAGGTCGTCTTGCCCGCCCCCATCTTGCCATAGAAGGCAAAGACGCGATTTTTGCCCATTTCATCGACAAATTTCTGTGCCGCAGCTGCAAGACTCTGTATATTTTCGACTCGGATTTCCATCTTTACATTTACCATTTAATCATTTTCCTTTTGTCTCCCTCCCTTTAAGGGAGGGCCGGGGTGGGTCTTCACCTCTTCTTCCCTCTCAAGGTCACGAGCGGGACGAGCATCTCCTCCATACTGATGCCGCCGTGCTGGAACGTGTCCTTGTAGTACCCCACATAGTAGTTGTAGTTGTTGGGATAGGCGAAGAAATCGTCCTGCATGGCAAAGATGTAGGTTGTGCTGATGTTGGGACTGGGCAGCCCAGCACGAATGGGGTCCTTTATCTCGAAGACCTCCTTCTGGTTGTAGGAGAGGTGCTTACCCAGCTTGTAGCGGAGGTTGGTGTTCGTGTTGCGGTCTCCGATGACCTTGATGGGGTTGTAGCATCGTATGCTGCCGTGGTCCGTGGTGAGCACCACGGTGCAATCCTGTGCGGCGAGGCTTCGGAAAAGGTTGCTCACCGCCGAATGGCGCAACCAGCTCTGCGTGATGCTACGATAGGCGGCTTCGTTGCTTGCCAGCTCCCTCACCATAAGGCTCTCTGTGCGAGCGTGGCTGAGCATATCTATGAAGTTGACAACCACCACATTAAGGTCGTTCTTCAGCAACTGCGGTATCTGGGTGACGAATTTCTCGGCAGCGCTGGAATGGTTTATCTTATGGTAAGAGAAGGTGTTCTTGCGGCGATAACGCTCGAACTGCGTGCGGACAAGCGGCTCCTCGTTGAGGTTCTTGCCTTCCTCACTGTCCTCGTCGACCCAAAGGTCAGGGAACATCTGGGCAATCTTGTTGGGCATGAGACCGCTGAAGATAGCGTTGCGTGCATACTGCGTCGCGGTGGGAAGGATGCTGCAATAGAGGTTCTCGTCCACCGTAAAGGCGTCGGCAATCTCGTTCAGCAGCACGCGCCACTGGTCGTAGCGGAAGTTGTCGATGACGATGAGGAAGACCTTCTCGCCCTTGTCGAGCAGGGGAAAGACGGCTCGCTTGAAGATGTCGGGGCTCATCAAGGGCCGCTCCTCCGACTTCTCGGGCGCTTTTGCTCCAAGGCGCGCTTCCTGTGCGCGGTCCTCCATCCAGGACATGTAGTTCTTGCGGATGAACTTGGCGAACTCCGCGTTGGCCTCATGCCGCTGCATGGCAAGCATCTCTTTCATGCCGCTATCCGTCTCGCTCAACTGCAGCTCCCAATATGTCAGCTTCTTATAGACATCCTTCCACTCCTCGATGCTCGAAGCGTCGTTTATCTGCATGCCGAGGCGGGAGAAGTCCTGCTGGTAGTTGCTCTGCGCATGCTCCGTCACGATTTCCTTCTGCTGGATGTTCTTCTTCAGCGTCAGCAGGATTTGTGTGGGATTGACGGGCTTGATGAGGTAGTCGGCAATCTTGGCGCCAATGGCCTGCTCCATGATGTGCTCCTCCTCGCTTTTCGTCACCATCACTACCGGTGTGGCAGGCAGCAGCTCCTTGACGCGATTCAGCGTCTCGAGGCCGCTCAAGCCAGGCATGTTCTCGTCGAGAAGGATGAGGTCGAACGCCTCCTCCGCACAACGGTCAAGGGCATCGTAGCCGTTCGTCACGGTCTCCACTTCATAGCCTTTGTTCTCGAGGAACAGAATGTGGGCTTTCAAGAGCTCTATCTCGTCGTCCACCCAAAGCAACTTGTATGTAGTCATAGTCTATCAGAGTGTTCAGAATAATCAGGTGCGGCCAGCGTCACCAGCCAAAGGGGAAGTCGTCGTCATCTTGCGCCTCTGCCTCTTGTTCCTTCTCCTCCTGCTCCCGCTTGTCAAGCTCGTCGGGATCAAGAATCTCGAGGTCTGCGGGCGTATCTATCTTGAGGTCCTCGGGCACATCGAGCGGGGCGAAGTGTTCGTCGTAGAAGGCTTTATAGTCTTCGAAGCTGAACTCCTTGCCTATCATCTTGAGGTTGTCGTCGGAGATGAGCAGCGTGCGGATGCCTTCGAGCCTCGTGCGCATGTGCTCGTCGGCATAGAGCTTCTGTGCATAGGCATGCACTTCGTCGTAGGCAAGGAAGCCTTTTATGATCATCATGGTCAAGCCGGCATCAGCCTGTATCTCGATGTCGAAGTTACGTGCCATGAAGTTGGTGAAGTTATAATGCGCCATCTCAAAGACAAGCATGTTCTCGTCGAGACTGCCCGTCGGGTAAGCGAGGACGAAGTTGAAGTTGCAGTAGCGGTCGTCCTTGAGTGTGGGGGCGGTATCTGTGCTGTCGCTTGCTTCGCCACGGGAGCGGCGGCTCCATATGCTGCTGGCGTCGTAGCGGTCGTCCATGAGCAGGCGCCCTTCGTCGAGCCCCTTGACAATGGACTGGGCAATCTCTGTGACCTCTTCCCTCGGGAACTTCTGCACGACATCGCGAAGCGTGACCATGAAGGTGTCGCGTTCGCCTCCGTAGAGTGAGCTCATGGCCCGGATGAACATCATGCGGGCTCTGTGTTTGCCTTCGGGGAAGTTGTCGGTGCTGAACTGATAGTTCTCCTCGACCTTTGCATAGTTCTCTGTCTGATAGGCTGCGTAGGCTTCTGCATAGATACTGTCTTCGACGTGCTTGCCTTCGCGAGCTATCATCTCGTAGTTCGGGTTGCCGAGCAGGAAAGCGAGCTTGGCGTCGGGATAGTCCTCGAGCAGATAGCCTTTATATTCTTCTGCGCCTTCTATGTCCTCAAGGCGTCCGTAGAGCAGGAAGAGGTGATAGAAGACATTGTCTATGTTGTCGTGTTCCGGGAAGTCGTTGAGGAAGCGGATCATCGTCTTCTCTGCCAGAGGGAAGTTCTCGAGCTGTTCCTGTTCCTGGATGCCGGCATTGTAGAGGGCATCGCCAAGCAGACGGTTCGATTCCGCCATCTGCTCTTCTGTGAAAGGTATCTGCTTGAGATAGTATTCCCGCTCATGGGGGTCGTTGGCCAGAGAGTCCTTGCGAGCTTGTTCCTTTGCGGCGATGCTGTCGGCCTCGGCTGCGCTGGTGGCGGCGCCGAAGAGGCTGTCGGCTGCGGCCTCGTCGAAGTCCGCATACTTCTTGGCCTCTTCTTCGCTCATGTTCTTGAGGAGAGACTGCTTGTTGCTGATGCGCCAGAAGTTCTCATTAGGTCGGGTGCCCCAACGCCTCTGGAACTCTTGGAGACCGCTGCGCACTGTGTTGGGATTGTAGAAGTACCAGTCGCCCTGCTGCTGGCCGCCCATCATGCCCATCTGGTTCATCTGGCTTGCTCCGCCTTGCTTGTTCATGCCTGCTCCGTTGTTCCCAGCCATGCCATTGTTCGGGGCGTTGGGGTTGAGGGTGCCGTTGGCGGCAGCCTTCTTGGCTTCCTCTTTTTCCTTCCGGCGAAGCTCGGCAATGACGCGGTCGATGGCTGCAAGGTAAACCTCTTCCGGACTCTGTGCCAACACCTGCAGGCTGTCTTGCAGCTTGATGGTGCTCAGGTGCGGTTCCAGGTCGTTGAGTATCTTGCTGCGACGGTCGCTTTCCTTGTATTCCTGATGTTCCTTGTCGAGCGCACTGACGCACTGCTTGTAGGTGCGGGCTGCCTCGATGTAGTTCTCTTGTCCCCAGTAGAGCTGGCTGAGGTGGAGGAGCAGTGTGGCCTTGTCGGGGCCGTTCTTCTTGCTTTCCTCCAGACCTTTCTCCCAGGCATAGATGCAGTGGGTGGTGTCCTCGTTGCTGAGGTAGATGTTGCCCATCGCATAATAGACCTTGTCGAGGTAATCCTTGTTCTTGTCGCTCTTGGCCATGCGCTTGAGGCGTGCTATCATCTGGCGGAACTTGCCCTTGTGCATGACTTCGGTCTGCATGATGCGGGCGTTGAAGGCTATCTCGTAAGGCGGGTTGGCGCGTATCACTTTGGAGAGCGCCTTGTAGGCCATCGTGTCGCGGCCTGTCTCGTGATAGAGCTGGGCCAACAGGAAGTTGAGACGTGCCTTGGGCAGCTTGCCTTTGGTCGTCTTGATGGTATTCTTCAGATAAGGGATAGCTTCCTGATACTGACGCGTAAGCACATAGTAGCCTGCCTTCGTGTTGTCCACCTCCGCCTGTCCTTTGCGCGTGATGCTGTCCCGTTTCATCTTGTTCAGCAGGTCTTCTGCGTCGTAAGGCCAGTTCAGGGCCACATAGCATCGCGCCAGCTTTGCCTTGGCGACAGACGTGATGTCGGGCTGCGAGCTGTAGAGGCGCAGGATATAGTTGTAGGTGGAAGCCGCCTCGAAGAACTCGCCCTTCTGGAACTGAGCGTCCGCCATCATGAACCAAGCGCGGTAGATGTAGGGATTGAACTCCTTGCGAGCAAGGAACTCCTTCTCCTTTTCCGAGCGCCTTTTGTTGCCTTTGGTGACGGGACGCTTCTTGATGCTGTGCACCTTGATGGCCTTCTCGCTCTTTGTGATGGCGGTCTCGTAGTTGCTCTTGCCCATGCCTGCCGTCGACTTGTTGGTGCAGATATACATGGGCAGTATTTCGTTGAAATTGTCCTTGTGGCCTTTGCTTTGTGCCTCAAAGCCCTCGAGGTAGGCCACTTGGCCGTTGTAGAGCGTATTGTAGTGGGCCGTCAAAGCATGGTAGGCACGAGTGGCGGATGTGTTCTTCTTGGTGGTACACGAGACAATGAGGACAAGCAACATGATGAAGCCCATCATGCCGCAACGCCTTATATGTATAGACCTTTGCCTGCTCATACCTTATATTATAACGCACGCACGCGCGCTTTTATTGTGTTCGAATCTTTTATTTTAGGCTCTCCGCTTCCACTTTCCCGCCTTTCGGCATCATCATTTCCCTTCGCTCTTTTCTTGATACGCAGGCTGCGGATGCAGGTGCGCAGGCTGCGGATGTCGGGATGCTGGCTGCGTTTGCACAGACATAGCCTGCGTATCAAGAACCACATGCGCTCCGACAGGAAAGACGGGCTTCGGGGCAGGGAAAGAGCGTGTGCGGGGACATAGATTGGCTCCCGTCAGCCGCCGTTTTCCCTGATGATGAGAAACGCCTCGTCCTTCAGCTCGTCGGGCAAGTTCACCCTGCGCAGTTCGAGGCTGTGCAGCCAGCCCGACACCTCGTCGGGACGCATGGTATAGAGCACCTCGCGAAACTCCTCCACCTCCTCCTCGCTATAGCTTGTCCTGCCACGGAAGCGGTCGAGCTCCTCGTCTTCGTAATAGTCTGCCTCGCTGACGTCTAGCAAGCTGTCCATCTCGCAGACCTCATGCTGACCGCAGCACCAACTAGCGGCTTCGTACCTTCTCCCTGCCTCTCCCTTGTCAGGAGTGGGGCTGATAGTCTCGGCATCTTGGTTCTCCCCTTGCAAGGGGGAGTCAGAGGGACTCTCTATCTTGAACCCCACTGCACTGAGGTCGTCCCAGAACCTCGGGTACGACTTGCTTACGACCTGCGGATTGTTTATCTGTATCTGACAGTCCGTGCGAAGGCAGACAGGCGCAAAGGCCATTGCCATGCGGTGGTCTTCGTAGGTGTCGAACGCAAGAGGACCTCTCCCCGCCTTTCCCTCTATGGAGAGCCCCACGTTTGCTTTCCCCTCGGAAGACGGCATCAACAGGTCGTTCCCCTGCACCTCCACATCCACCAGCTTGCCGAGTTCCTTCTCCAACGCTGCGATGCGGTCGGTCTCCTTTATGCGAAGGCTCTGCAGGCCAAAGAGATGGAAGGGGACGCCGAGCATGGCGCAGGTCACCGCAAAGGTCTGTGCCAAGTCGGGCTGGTGCGTGAAGTCCTGGCTGAAGAAGGAGGTGATGTTCGGGCTCTTACGGAGCCTCGTGACTTCCGTGCCGTCGGGCTCCACATAAAACTGTGTCTCGACGCCAAGCTCGCCGAACATGCGCCACACCCGGCTGTCGCCCTGAATGCTGTCGTGATGCAGGCCGATGAGTTCCACCTCGGCATTCGCGTCACGAGAGAGCGCTACAATCTCGTACCAATAACTGGCCGCGCTCCAATCGCTCTCGATATGATACGCACGCTGCAGGTAGGCTCGCGGCTCCACCTCGATGGCATCGTCGCCCTGCCACCCGACCTTCGCTCCGAAATCTCGCATCATGCTGATGGTCATGTCCAGGTAGGGACGGCTCGCTATCGTGCCCGTCAAGGTGAGACGCAGGCCTTTCCTCAGCGTGGGCGCTATCATCAAAAGAGCCGAGATGTACTGCGAACTGACATTGCCGGGAACGGTCAGAGCACCGCCTTCGAGGTCGTCGCGACCCGTGATGCGCAAAGGCGGGAAGCCCTCCTCGCCCTCGTATTTGATGTTGGCGCCCAGCTGACGGAGGGCATCGACAAGGATGCCGATGGGACGGTGCTTCATGCGCTCCGTTCCCGTTATCACATGCTCGCCAGGCGTGACACTCAGAAAAGCCGTCATAAACCGCATGGCCGTGCCAGCAGCTCCAATGTCGATAGGCACTCTCCCCATCCTCTCCACCTCTGGAGGAAGGCGCCTATTGTCAGCTCTCCCCGTAGAAGGAGAACCCGAGAGAGACTGCAAGGCCCTAATCATCACCTGGGTATCGTCGGAATCCGACAGGTTGTCGGGCAACAAAGCGTTCTTGCTCAACGCATTAAGCACTAAAGCACGGTTACTGATGCTCTTGCTTGCAGGTAGCACAATACGCCCCCTGATTTGGTTTCCTGAACTTATCTTTAGCATTTCCCTTTTACCATTTTTCATCAAAAACGGCACAAAGTTACGAAAAAGTTTGGAAGGAACAAAAAAATGTCATACCTTTGCAGCGCGAAACACAAGGAACGGGATGTAGCGCAGTTGGTAGCGCACACGTCTGGGGGGCGCGAGGTCGCAAGTTCGAGTCTTGTCATCCCGACCTTAGAAGGAGGTTGAAAGTCAAATGCTTTTGACCTCTTTCCTTTTTTATACGCCTAAACAAAATAGGACGGTTGACGTGCTGGTTATTCTTATCGTATTTTGTTATGATCCTTTTTCGCTCATCCTTATAAATACGACAAATAGAGATAGTTGGTCTGGGCAGGGTATTCTGCGGCAAGTGTGTCTATCTGATTGACTACAGGCATGATGCCCAGTTCCTGGCGCCATTTGCGAACCATCAGTCCGGCTCGTTCCATATTCATGCCTGCTTCGAGGCCAAGGGCACGGGCAATCTGGAAATCGGAGAAGCCGTATGTCTTCGCTTCGAGCAACAGCGTGGAAAACTCTGGGGCTTCGAGGGCTTCCAAGAATTCGGAATACTCAGCGCTGCCATAGTATTCCGCTAACCATGAGAACTCCTTGAGCCTGTCGTTGACCACCACGATGTGCTTGAGCTTCTCGAGGAACCAGCGGTCAATCCTTGTCAGGCGATGAATCTGCTCTACGGAATATCCCATCATCATAGCCTTAGCAACGGCGAAGACACGTAAGTCCGTAGCATGTTGGAGAGCTTTAGGTACGTTCGGAATCTTAATCTCGTGATTATCCACAAAGCCATGCATCCCCTGCCCTATCATGCGCAAGCCCTTCTGTATGGCCTCCTCGAAAGTGCGACCGATGGCCATCACTTCGCCTACACTCTTCATGCTGGAGCCTAACTCGTGGTTCACACCGTGGAACTTGGAGAGGTCCCAACGCGGTATCTTGCATACCACATAGTCGAGGGCTGGTTCGAAGAAGGCGCTGGTGGTCTTCGTGACGGAGTTCTTCAGCTCGAAGAGTCCGTAGCCAAGGCCGAGCTTGGCAGCAACGAAGGCCAGGGGATAGCCTGTGGCTTTGCTTGCCAGAGCAGATGAGCGGCTGAGGCGGGCGTTGACTTCAATGACCCGATAGTCCTCGGATGCAGGGTCGAGAGCATATTGCACATTGCATTCGCCAACGATGCCGATGTGGCGTATTATCTTGATGGCAAGGGCACGCAACTTGTGGTACTCGCTGTTGCTGAGCGTCTGCGAGGGCGCAACGACGATGCTCTCGCCCGTATGGATGCCGAGCGGGTCGAAGTTCTCCATGTTGCAGACCGTGATGCAGTTGTCGTACTTGTCGCGCACCACTTCATATTCTATCTCCTTCCATCCTTTCAGGGACTTCTCGACCAAAACCTGAGGCGAAAAGGCAAAGGCTTCCTCTGCTTGTGCCAGGAGTTCGTCGTCGTTGTCGCAGAAGCCCGAACCAAGTCCGCCGAGGGCGTATGCGGCACGAAGTATGACTGGGAATCCCAGCTCGTGAGCGGCTCGCTGCACTTCCTCGATAGTGCTGCAGGCCTCGCTCTTGATGGTCTTCACACCAATCTCGTCGAGTCGCTTGACAAAGAGGTCGCGGTCTTCTGTGTCGATGATTGCCTGGACAGGCGTGCCAAGGACTTTGACGCCATACTTGGCAAAGACACCTTTCTTATATAGCTCCACGCCACAGTTCAAGGCCGTCTGTCCGCCGAAGCTCAACAGGATGCCATCCGGCCGCTCCTTCTCTATGACACGTTCCACAAATTCAGGCGTAACGGGCTGGAAATAGACCGTGTCTGCCACATCTTTTGAGGTCTGAACCGTTGCGACATTAGGGTTGATGAGCACCGACTTGACGCCTTCTTCTTTCAAGGCCTTCAGCGCCTGAGCTCCGCTGTAGTCAAACTCTCCAGCCTGACCAATCTTGAGAGCGCCGGAGCCAAGAAGGAGGACACAGCCCCCTCCCCGCTCCCCCTTTGGGGGAGTGCTTTGAAGCGGCGAGCCAGCGGGATTGAGGCACTCCCCCAAAGGGGGAGCGGGGAGGGGGCTGTTGGACTGCAATGCCTTTACAAACTCATCAAACATCCATTCCGTATCTGTTGGCCCAGAGCAGGCTTCAGGGTGGAACTGTGCAGAGAACCAGGGCATTGTCTTGTGGCGGATGCCTTCGTTGGAGCCGTCGTTCATATTCACGAACAAAGGTTCCCAATCGGCAGGCAATGTCGAGGCATCAACGGCATAACCATGATTCTGACTTGTGATGAAGCACTTGGTTGTACCTACAAGCTGCACGGGCTGGTTGTGACTGCGATGACCATACTTCAGCTTGTACGTCTTTGCACCTGCTGCCCTTGCCAAGAGTTGATTGCCAAGGCAGATGCCCATGAGGGGCCGAACATTAGGATTACTTAAAAATGTACGAATGTGCTCTACGGTTTTGCTACATTGCTCTGGATCGCCAGGTCCATTCGCAAGGAACAAGCCATCGAAGTCAAGCTGATTGAAATCGTAGTCCCATGGAACCCTGATAACCTCAACGCCTCGATTCACTAAACAACGAATGATGTTGGCCTTGACACCGCAGTCAACAAGCACTACACGTTTGCCCGCTCCCTCGTTATAGCGAAAGACCTCCTTGCAGCTCACCTTCTCCACCCAATTGATGCTTCCGTAATCTGTGTTTTCAAGATATTCAGAGTCCGCCGAAACAACAATCCTCCCTCTCATTACGCCGCTCTCTCTGAGTCGCTTTGTGAGCCTTCTAGTGTCGATGCCCGTGATGGCAGGAATCCTTTCTCGCTTCAGCCATTCGGAAAGAGACTCCTTGGCATTCCAATGGCTGTACATCTCGCTATAATCTGCCACGACGAGGCCTTTAACATGAATCCTCTCGCTTTCCATGAACTTTGGCAAAGGTTCGCCTCCTGTCTCTGGAACACCATAGTTTCCTATCAAGGGATAAGTCGTCACAAGTATCTGACCTGCATAGCTTGGGTCGGTCAGACTTTCCGGATAGCCCGTCATTGCAGTATTGAACACCACTTCGCCCACGGCATTTGCATCGTAGCCAAATGACCAGCCGCCGAACTCTGTGCCATCATCAAGTATGAGTCTCGCTTCTTTCTTCATCATGGTTCGTTATGACGTTATATCGTTATGACGTTATACGTCAATAGGCCTGCTCGTGCACGCCTTTGACAGCTCGGCCGCTGGGGTCGTTCATGTCCTTGAATGCCGCATCCCATTCAAGAGCGATGGCTGTGGAGCATGCCACACTTGCCTCTTGGTTTACGCTTCGCGCTGCAGACTCGCTGGGGAAATGCTCGGCGAAGATGCTGCGATAGTAGTACTCCTCTTTGTTGAGCGGCGGATTGATGGGGAAACGCTCTGCAGCATGTGCCATCTGTTCGTCGCTCACGGCTTCGG
>JAEEGG010012958.1_pt1 | contig 17902 bp, 13 predicted proteins | sample 9134161 | NCBI WGS metagenome assembly JAEEGG01 (sample SAMN16246543, study PRJNA631951) | gut metagenome | biome: gut microbiome; feature: rumen; material: CR-attached | host: Bos | place: Iran: Karaj | collected 2018-10 | reverse complement strand
GCTTGGCGAATTCGACCATCAGGATGGCGTTCTTGGCGGACAGGCCGATGAGCATGACCATGCCGAGCTGGGCGTAGATGCTCAGGTCGAGATGCGCGATTTTCAGGCCGATCAGCGCGCCGCAGACGGCGAACGACACGGTCAGCATCACGGGCACGGGGATCGTCCAGCTTTCGTACTGCGCCACGAGGAAGAGGTAGGCGAACATCAGGGCGAGTGCCATGAGGTAGACGATCTGGCCTTCGTTCTGGCGTTCCTGATAGCTCAGCGCGGTCCATTCCAGGTGGTACTGTTCCGGCAGGTTCGCCTTTTCCATCGCGTCCATGATGAGGCGCGTGCTCGCGCCGGGGAGGCCGCTCACGGTCAGTTCGGCGCTGGTCATCTTGTTGAAACGGGAGATCTGGCGCGGGCCGACGGTGTATTTCAGGGTGCCGAACGAGGTCAGCGGGACCATTTCGCCGACGTCGTTGACGACCTGGATCTCGCGGATGTCGTCGAGCGTGGAACGGTAGTCGGCGGACGCCTGCATCTTCACCTTGAAGTTGCGGCTGACCATGGTAAAGTCGTTGATGTAGAGGGAGGCGAGCTTGCTCTGGAGGGTATTGTAGATGCTGAGCGGGGAGACGCCGAGGATCTGCGCCTTCTCGAAGTCGATGTCCAGGTACAGCTGCGGCGTGTCGGCGTTGTACGGGGTCATGGCGAACGCGATCAGATTGCCGCTGCCCATCATCAGTTCACGCGTGAAGCTCTTCATCACGTTCGACAGGTCGATCGGATCGACGTCGCCGATGCCGCACACCTGCGCGCTCACGCCGTTGACCGCGCCGAGGCCCATGATGGCGGGCGGAGCGAACACCGTGATGTTGGCGTCCGGGATGGAGGCAAGACGCCCCTGGATCTCATTTTTCAGCGCGTTGAGCTGGAGATCCGGCGTCTTGCGCTTGTCCCAGTGTTCCAGCGCCACGATCGCGATGCCGACGCTTTCGCCGGAGCCGGACATCATGCTGAAGCCGGACACGTCCAGGATCGAACGGATGCCCTTCATGCCGGCGAGCTTCTCGCGTATCTCGCGCAGGACGGCGTCCGTGCGTTCGACGGATGCGCCGCTGGGAAGTTCCACGTTGCAGAAGAGCACGCCCTTGTCCTCGTCCGGCAGGAACGAGCTCAGGGAGTGCGTGAACATGTAGTAAACGCCGAACAACACGCCCGCGAAGAGGATCACGGCAAGGACGCACCAGCGCACGAGGAAGCCCGTGAAGAACAGGTAGATCTTGCGGCTGAAATCCAGCACGGCATTGAACGGGCGGAACAGCAGCGGCGCCTTTTCGTTCGGTTTGCGCAGCAGGATGGCGCAGAGTGCCGGGCTGAGCGTCATGGCGATGGTCGTGGAGAGGCACAGCGAAATGCACATGGTGACAGCGAACTGGACGTAGATCACGCCCACCATGCCGCCGTAGAACGCCAGCGGCACGTAGCAGGACACGGTCACAAGCGTTGTCGAGATAATGGCGCCGGTGATCTGGCGCATGGTCTTCTCGGCGGCGGCCTTCGGGCCGAGGCCTTCGCGTTCCATCAGGCCCTGGCAGTTTTCGACCACCACGATGGCGTCGTCGCAGAGCGAGCCGACCACCAGGATCAGGCCGAACATCGTCAAGGTATTGATGCTGTAGCCGAGGGCGTACAGGAACGTCATGGTGCCGACCAGGGCGACCGGGATCGCGACGGACGGGATCAGGGTGGCGCGCCAGTCCTGAAGGAAGATCCAGGTGATGAGCACGACCAGCGCCAGCGCCAGCACGATGGTCGTCACGATCTCCTTCATGGACACTTCGATGAACTCGGTCGGGTCGTAGGCGCTCTCCACGCTCACGCCGGCGGGGAAACGCTTCTTCCAGTTTTCCAGCTCGGCTTTCACGCGTCCGACCGTGCCCATGGCGTTCGCCTCCGGCGTACGGTTCACCATCAGAGCCACGCAGGGGTGGCCGTTGAACACGCTGCGTCCGGCGTAGGAACTGGAGCCGACTTCGACCTTCGCGACGTCGGAGAGGCGCACGATGCTGCCGTCCGAATCATGCCGCAGGATGATGTTTCCGAACTCCTCGGCGGTCACGAGGCGGCCCTTGACATTCAGCTTGAACGACATGAAGCTGTTGCTCTTCTCCGTGCCGATGCTGCCCGCGGCGGCCTGGATGTTCTGCGACTGGACCGCCTGGTTGATGTCGGAGGTGGAGATGCCGAGGCCCGCCATGCGAAGCGGGTCGAGCCAGATGCGCATGGAGTATTCCTCCAGCGACATCACTTCGGCGGAGGACACGCCGTCCAGACGCGTGATGGCGTCCTTCACGTTCACGTTGACGTAGTTGTTCAGCTCCATCAGGTTCAGGGTGGATTCGTCCGTGATGAAGGCGTAGGCGGCGAGGATGTCGTTGCCGCGCTTCTCGACGGTGATGCCGAGCTTCGTCACGTCGGACGGCAGCATGGGCTCCGCGCGCTTGATGGCGTTCTGCAGGTTGACCATCGCGATGTCGGTGTCGGTGCCGCTCTTGAACGTGACGGTGCAGGAATAGGAGCCGGAATTGCTGCATGCCGAGGAGAAATACAGCAGGTCGTCCACGCCGTTGATCTGGTCTTCGATCGGCATGGCGACGGTCTGCGCGATCACCTCGCCGCTGGCGCCGGGGTAGTTCGCCATCACGTACAGCGACGGCGGCGCGATCTCGGGGTATTCGGCGACGGGCAGTTTGAAGAGGCTGATCACGCCCGCCAGGACCAGGATCAGGCTGATGACGATCGCGAAGCGCGGCCGGTCAATGAATATCTTGGAAAACATGGTGCATCGCCCCCAGGATCACTTCTTCTCTTCGGCGGGGATGATCTCGTCGCCGGGCATGACTTTGTGCGTGCCCTGGTAGACGACCTTCTCGCCGGTCTTCAGGCCGGATTTGATCAGCTGATGCGTCTTCGTCATGTCGCCGAGCTCGACGACGCGGCGTTCGAGCTTGTTGCCTTCGCCGACCACGTACACGAAAGAGGTCTGCGCGTCGTGCATCACGGCGGAGGGCGGCACGGCGGGCATCGTGTCTCCGGACTTCTTCGACAGCGTCACGGTGACCGTGCTGCCGGGGATGAGCTTCATGTCGGCGTTCGGGAACGACGCATACACCTGCACGGCGTCCGTCTTCACGTTCGCCTCGTTGTTCAGGAACTCGATCTTGCCGCCCGTGGCGTATTCCGAACCGTCGGCGAGCTTCAGCGAGATCTCGCCTTCCTTCTTCAGCGCGGTCAGGCTGCCGTAGCCGGACAGGAAGTCGCCCGTGCTCATGGAGAAGCGCACGCGGATGGGCTGCATCTGAATGATCGTGAGGATCGGGCCGGAGGACGGCGTGACGAAGTTGCCGGCGGTGTATTTGGTGACGCCGACCAGACCGTCGATGGCGGCGGTGATGGTGGTGTACTTCAGGTCGTCCTTCGCGGCCGTGAGCGCGGCTTCCGCGGCGGCCTGGGCGGCCTTGAGTGCGTCGAGCGCGGACTTCGTGTTCTCCATCGAGTCCTTGCTGGCGGCGTTCACTTCATAGAGCATCTGGTTGCGGTCGTAGGTGCTCTGCGCGTATTCCAGTTTCGCCTTGAGTTCCGCGATCGAAGCCTCGGCCTGCTTCACGGCCGCCTCGTACTGCGTCTTCTCGATCGTGTACAGCATCTGGCCTTTCTTCACGTAATCGCCGTCGTTGAAGCCGAGCTTCAGGATCTCGCCGGAAACACGCGGCGTCACGTTCACGACCGCCTGCGCGACCACCTGCCCCGTATAGCGGCGGCTCTGGACATTGGCGACATTCTCGACCTCGGCGACGCCGACAGTCTGTTTCATGGCGCCGGGCATCTGGGCGAAAACGGGGAGGGTAACGGCGGCAAGCGCCGCGGCGGCAACGAACAAAACAGGTGACTTCATAAGATGTGAGGGCTCCTCTTTCTAGACTTAAAAATGAATGCATATTAATATATCACACACTAAGCAATTTTTCAAATCAAATTTGTTAATCTATGCAAAGGAAGGCAAGCCCTCCACAGAAAAAAGTGCCGTGCTACGCGACGGCACAAGGGCAAAGCCCTTGACTGAAGCAGTGCCCGGCTGCGCTCGGGCACAGGGAGGCAAGCTATGGGACGAGCAGTTCCAGCAGGGATTCGAGTTCGAGCCCGGCGATATGGCGCCCGATCTCGACGCCGGACAACGCGGCACGCAGGGAATCCGCACTGTGAGGACAGCCGGTCAGGACGTCTGCGAGACCGGCGACCGGGACCGCGCCGAAGAAATCGCCGCTGAACTCGGCATGACGGATCACCCCCTGATGCACGTCCAGCCGGACCGTCACAGTCCCGCACGGGAACCGCCGCGTGCGCTCGAACGTGAAATCCGGGGAGGCGCCGAACGTCCAATCCCAGGAGCGGTAGCGTTCGTCGGCGAGACGTTCCGCCTCGCGGATCCAGTTGTCGGGGATGGGGAGCGGTGCAGACAGGCCGCACGATTTGAGGAGTTCGCGCTCCATCGCGGACCGGAACGCGTCGCGGTCCATGTCCGGCAGGAACTCCTTCAGGTTGGCGACGCGGGCGCGCACGGACGCAACGCCCTTCGCCTCGATCTTGGCATGCGGCGGGGTCAGAACGGCGGCCATCGCGTCCATGTCGACGTCGAAGAGCAGTGTGCCGTGGAACAGGATGCGCCCCTCGTGAGTACGTTTGGCGCTGCCGGAGACCTTCCGCCCGCCGACGAGGATGTCGTTGCGGCCGGAGAACTCCGCCTCGACGCCCAGCGAACGCAGGGCATCCAGCACGGGCTTCGCGAACGGCGCGAAATCGGCGTTGCGCCGGTCCGCGTCCGTTTCGAACGAGAAGAAGCTGTAGTTGAGGTTGCCGAAGTCGTGGTAGACCGCGCCGCCCCCGGTCATGCGCCGGACGATGGCGATGCCCTGTTCGCGGGCATAGGCGGAGTCGAACTCGCGGACGGCGTTCTGGTTGCGGCCGATGATCACGGCGGGACGGTTCCGCCAGAGCATGGCGAACGGGGCGTCCGCCTGCGCGGCCATGATCTCCTCCAGCGCCAAATTGAACGCCGGATCGGTCCGTCCGTTCCAATAATAATCCATGGTCATCCCTCCGGTACGGCAAAAAGCTCAGTCGTCCGTTTCGGGGACATCGGGAGCGTCAGCCCCGCCCTGCGCGGCTTCGCGTTCGCGGTCCTCGCGGTCGAGTTCGGCGAGGATCTCGTCGACCGGCATGGTGTATTTCTTGCCGTTGTTGCATTCCTTGCAGCAGGGCACGATGTTGCCTTTCGTGCTGCGTCCGCCTCGGGAAAGCGGCACGATGTGGTCCATGGTCAGCTCGGACGGGGGAAACTTTTTCCCGCAATAATGGCAGACGCCTTTCTGGACGAGCGCCCGCCACCAGTTGGTGCGGCGGAGTTCGCGCGCCTTCGCACGCTCTTTCGCGATCTGCGCGGGATCGACCCGCATGTCGAACCAGTCTTCCATCGCCGGGGACCAGCCTCAGGAACAGGAATACCGTTCCGCAAACGCGGAAAAGATCAGGAAGAGGACGAGCACGAGCGGGATCACGGCGAGGCCGCAGGCCGCGGTCGCCGCCGCCTGAACCATCAGGGCCGCGCGGAACGACACATGCACGGCCATCTGGACGCGCGCGGGAGAAGCACCGGTCCGGGAGACCTGGTACACCCACAGCGAGACCAGCAGATACACCGCGCACAGAAGGATCGCCAGAAGGCCGAACAGCACCGGCATGAGCGTCGCGGAATCGCGCAGAAGCTTGACCGTGAAGACCAGCGGCACGACGGCGCAGAAGCCCGCGCCCGCCAGCATCTTGCCGCCGCCGGGACGCACCATCTTCGACAGCGTCTCGGAACGCGTGATCTCGTTCAGGCCGCAGTAGTACAGGAAGAGCCCGACGCCGTACACGACCAGCATCAGGATGCGCGGGATGGAAATGCCGGGCACGATCAGGATGCCCAGTCCGAACGTCAGGTCGCGCATGACCGCCATCATCACGGAGGCGCGTTTCGGGCGGTATTTGACGTAGAAATTGTAGGAATAGATGCTGATGAGCGCCACCAGCGTGACGAAGGAGAAGCGCCAGCCCAGGCAGAACGACGGGATGACCGCCGCCAGGAAGCACAGCTGCGACACATAGGAGGCCGCCCGCGGACTCACGACGCCGCGCGGAAGAGGCCGGTCAGGATGCTGCGTCATGTCGAGCTGGATGTCCGCCAGGTCGTTCGTGATGATCCCGAAGAGCGACATGGCGAACGAGATGAAGCAGACCGCGGCGACGCGGGCATATCCATGGCTCCCCTGCGCCAGGCCGCCCGCGATCAGGAATCCGGTCAGAGGATCGGCGAGTACGGTAAAAAGAATTGGCAGACGGATCAGCTGAAACCAGCCGCGGAGCCGTTCATGGTTGCTTGCATTCTTCATGGTCGGGGGGTATCCTGAAAAAACGTTTGGCGTTGGCGGTCGTCAATCCGGCCGTCCGTTCGGTGCTCCAGCCACGCAGAGCGGCCAGCGCACGGGCCGTCCAGGGCAGGTATTCGGGGTGGTTCTCCTTCCCGCGGAACGGCACGGGAGCCAGATAGGGGGAATCGGTTTCAAGGAGGATGCGGTCCTCCGGGTAACGGAGCGCGAGTTCGCGGATGTTGTCGGCCTTTTTGAACGTGACCATGCCGCCGCATCCGAAGTACGCATCAAGCGCGGCGAAGCGGTCGAGGTCGGCGACGCTCCCGGCGAACGAGTGGAGCACGAACCGCCCGCCCTCCGAAGCGAAGTCCGACAGCAGCGCGTAAGCGTCGTCATAGGCCAGCGAAGAACCGTCCTTGTCGCGGGTGTGGACCACGGCGGGCTTGTCCAGACGCAGCGCCAGGGCCAGGAAGTCGCGGAACACGCCGAGCTGTTTTTGCCTCGTTTCACTTTCGTAGTAGTAGTCCAGGCCGATCTCGCCGACCGCCGCAAAACGCGGGGCGTCCGCAAAGATTTCGAACTCCGCCGCCTCGCCCGGATGCTTCTCCACGTCCAGCCCATGCAGCCCGGCCGCGAAGAATACACGATCGAAATGCGAGGCGAATTCCGCGGCGCGGCGGCTCGTTTCGAGATCGGAGCCGCAGAGGAGGATCCACGGCACTCCGGCGTCTTCGGCGCGGCGGTAGAACTCCGCCTCATCGGGGCAGCCGTCGTCGCCGAGGTGGGCATGCGTATCGAACAGTTCGAAGTCCCGGGACATCCGCTCAGACATCATTTGTTCTTGTTGCGGTTTTTCGCCTCGTTGCGTTCCAGTTTTTCCTCTTCTTCGAGGAACTCGTCGAACTCGTCGAACTCTTCGTCGTAAGCTCTGGAACGCTCGCCGAACGCGGAGTAATCGTCGTCGTCATCCTCGTCGTAAGCGCCTTCCTCGTCTTCGTCGGTATCGCTGAGGATGTTGGACTGCGTCAGAACGGCGCCGCATTCCGGGCAGCAACCGTCTTCGGCTTCCATCTGCTTTTCGTTGATCTCCGTATCGCAGTAGGGACAGATCATGACCATGGTACAAACTCCTTCTTATCAATGTTTGACTGGGCGGCCTTCGGAAAACGCCCGTAATTTATACGCAGTGATGCGTTTTGTCAAACTTTTTTTCGTTTTTTTTCCGTTTTTTCAGCGTTTCGCCACAAAATCCGCCCAGTACGGGGAGATCGCGCGGATCTTCTCGATGATGCCGGGCAGGACTTCCACGACCGTGTCGACGTCCTCCTGCGTGTTGTAGCGGGAGAAGCTGAAGCGGATCGCGCCGTGCGCCGCAGTGTAGGGCACGCCCATGGCGCGCATCACGTGCGACGGCTCCAGGCTGCCGGTCGTGCAGGCGCTGCCGCTGGAGGCGCAGATGCCGTGGATATCCATGTGCATCAGGATGGATTCGCCCTCGATGTACTCGAACGAAAGATTGGTCGTGTTCGGCAGGCGGTGTTCCACGTCGCCGTTCACGCGCACGCTCGGGATCGCCGCGATCAGGCGGTTGTGGAGGTCGTCGCGGAGCTTGCGGACGTAGGTGTTTTCCTTGTCGAAGTTCGCCATGGCGAGCTCGGCGGCCACGCCCATGCCCACGATGTACGGCACGTTCTCGGTCCCTGCCCTGCGGCCGCGTTCCTGATGGCCGCCGACGACGAACGGACGGAACCGGACGCCGCGGCGCACGTACAGGGCGCCGATGCCCTTCGGGGCATGGAACTTGTGGCCGGACACGCTGAGCATGTCGATGTTCATGTCGCGAAGCTTGAACGGGATCTTTCCGGCGGCCTGGACGGCGTCGGTATGGAAGAGCGCGCCGGCGCGGTGCGCCAGTTCGGCGAGGGCTTCCACGGGGTACAGGTTGCCAGTCTCGTTGTTCGCCCACATCACGGAGACGACAGCGGTGTCGGCGTCGATCATTTCGCGGGCGCGGTCCATGTCGAGGCGTCCGAGGCTGTCGACGGGGATCTTCACCACGGTGTAGCCGCGGCGTTCCAGGTCCTTGCCGAGGTTGAGGATGGCGGGGTGCTCGACCGTGGAGATCACGATCTTGCGGCGGCGGACCGGGCACACGTCCAGCGCACTCAGGATGGCGGCGTTGTCGCCCTCGGTGCCGCAGGACGTGAAGATGATCTCGCTCGGGTCGGCGCCGAGGAACGCCGCCACTTTCGCGCGGCCCTCCTCGACCACCTTCGCCAGGCGGCCGCCGAACTTGTGGATGCTGGATGCGTTGCCGTAGTATTCGGAGAAATACGGCAGCATGGCGGCGACGGCCTCCGGCGCGGTGCGCGTGGTGGCGTTGTTGTCCAGATAGATGACACGTTCTTCGCCCTGCATGGTCACGCCTCCTCGACCACGAGCCGGTCGGACAGGAATTCATGAAGCTTGCCCTGCACGAGCTTGCGGAGGGTCAGCTTGGAGTTCGGGCAGGTCGCGCAGACGCCGCGGAGGGCGACCTTCACGACGTCGCCGTCGAGGTCGATCAGCTCGATGCTGCCGCCGTCGCGCTCCAGCGCGGGCTTGATCTCCTTGTCGATCACTTCCTGCACCTTCAGCGCGCGCTTCACGGGCGACAGGGAATCGAATGCGACGGGCTGCGGCTTCGCCTCTTCGGCGGGGGCATGGGCGGTGTGATTGATCTCGTCGAGGATCTGCTGGATCTGGTCGAGGCAGGTCCCGCATGCGCCGCCGGCCTTGGTGTATTCGGTGACCTGGGCGACGGTGGTGAGGTGGTTCAGGCGGACGACCTTGCGGATCTTCGCGTCGGTCACGCCGAAGCACTTGCAGACGATGCGGCCCTCGTGGTCGTCGGGATCGTCGGTCTTCACCTCGGGGAGCGTCAGGCCGTGTTTCTTCGCGTATTCGCCGAGGGCGGCCTGAAGCGCCTCCATGCCCATCACGGAGCAGTGCATCTTCTCCTCGGGGAGCTCGCCGAGACGGTCCACGATGTCGCGGTTGGTCACGCGCGCGGCTTCCTCGACCGTCATGCCGATCACGATCTCGGTCAGGATGGACGAGCTGGCGATGGCGCTGGCGCAGCCGAACGTCTTGAACTTGGCGTCCAGGATCTTATGGGTGGATTCGTCGATCTTCAGGAAGATCCTGAGCGCGTCGCCGCAGGTCATGTTGCCGACCTCGGCCTCCGCGTCGGCGTCGGCGATCTCGCCCACGTTGCGCGGGTTCAGGAAGTAATCCATCACTTTGTTGTTATAATCCCACATCGGTAGTCTCCTTTATCGTTAAGCGGTCCGCTGGAAATGCGTTTGACAGCGGAGGCCGCGGTTTGTTCCTTTTCCCGCTCCATTCAGCGGAGCCCGACCGCCTTGCGGACCTCGTCCATCGTGGCATGGGCGAGCTCGGAGGCGCGTTCGGCGCCGTGCTTCAGCACGGAGTCGACGTAGCCCGGATCGGCGAGCAGTTCCTCGCGGCGTTTCCGCATCGGGGCGAAGTAATCCATGTACGCGTCGAGCAGCGCGAGCTTGGCATGGCCGTAGCCGTAGTTTCCGGCACGGTAGCGCGCCGCCATTTCCGCCTGCTGGTCGGGCGTGGCGAAAAGCTTGTACAGCGCGAAGATCGTGCAGGTGTCCGGGTCCTTCGGCTCTTCGAGGCCCTTGGAATCGGTCTGGATCGCCATGATCTTCTTCTTGACCGCCTTCGGCTCGCCGAAGATCTCGATGGTGTTGTTGTAGCTCTTGGACATCTTCTGTCCGTCCGTGCCGGGCACCACCGCCACGTCGCCGCTGATGTACGGTTCCGGGATGGTCAGGATGTCGCCGTACTGCTGGTTGAACCGGATCGCGATGTCGCGGGTCATTTCCAGGTGCTGCTTCTGGTCCTTGCCGACGGGCACGAGGTCGGCGTGGTACAGCAGGATGTCGGCTGCCATGAGCACGGGGTAGGAGAACAGGCCGTTGTTGGGCGAGAAGCCCTTCGCGATCTTGTCCTTGTAGCTGTGGGCGCGTTCGAGGAACCCGACGCCGGTGAAGCAGTTCAGGATCCACATCAGTTCGCACACCACGCTCACGTCCGACTGGCGGAAGAAGATGACCTTCTCCGGGTCAAGCCCGCATGCGAGGAAGTCGACCGCCACACCGCGCACGCGTGCGCGGAGCTCGTCCGCCTTCGGCTGGACGGTCAGCGAGTGCAGGTCGGCGATGAAGACGACCGCATCGTCGCATTCCTCCTGCAGGCGGACGGTCGAGCGGATCGCCCCGAAATAATTTCCGATATGAAGGACGCCTGACGGCTGGATCCCGGTCAAAACTCGTTTCATGGTTCGTTGTCTTTCTGTGCCTCGGGCACGATTGTCATATGCCGCCGCCGGCGTTTTCGGATTCCGGCGCGGGGAGGTTGCTTGTTTCAGGCGAAGCGGGCTCATCGGACGCCGCGGTTCCGGCCATTTCGGTGTACAGCTGATGTATCATTCTGTTCGTTTCGGCATACTGTCTCTTGCCTTTTCTTATCTGGTCGCAGGAAAGCGCAATTAAGATGAGGTACAACAGAATGCCGATCCAAAGGGCGATTTTCAGGATGCGCACTTCGCGCTCCAGCTTGTTGTTCCGGCGGAGGAGCTTGGCGCTGTAGGGGATCGAAATGGACGACGCGGAGCCGTCGCCGACGGGCTGTTCGCCGGTGAGGGAGGAATCGAGCTCGCGTTTGAGCTTTTCCAGTTCGGCGCGCGTCCGGGCGAGGGATTCGTTTTTGCGGTCGAGCTCGGCGGCGCGGGTTTCGAGCGCTTTCTGCCGGGCCGCCATTTCCTTTTCCATGGCGGTCCGCTGGGCATCGAGGGCGTCCTTCTGCTTCAGATACGCGGCGCGTTCCTTGTCGGACTTCTCGATCCCGGTCCGCAGGAATTCCTTTTCGGCGATGATCTCGTCGAGCTTCTTGTTCAGATGCTTTTCGCGGGCGTCGAGCTCGGCGGCGCGCGTTTCAAGCGCCTTCTGCCGGGCGGCGATGTCCGCCTGGATCCGCGCGAACTCGTCGTCCTCGTCGTAGATCTCGAGCGGGGACAGGACGTCGTCGTCCGGGTCGTCGGGGGCCTCGACTTTCAGCGTCGAGGCGCTGGCGGTCCGGGTGCGGTCCAGGTCATGGTGCGTATCCGTCGCCACGATCTTGCTGGCGTCGGTCGCGGCGAGCACGGAGGCGAAATCGCCGAACCCGACGTTCACGGTCTTGGCGATCTTCAGGTGCGTGGCGGACGTGGTGTCCGTGGGGGACGGCTTCCCGTCACCCGGCACGGCGGGTGCGCCTTTGCGCATGACCCAGCCGCAATTCGGGCACAGGTATTCGTCCGTGCCGTCCGGCAGGACCTCCACGATGAATCCGCATTGTTCGCACTTCTTCATGCCGTTACCCTCCGATGGAGCCGGTCACGCTTTCCGGACTTCGACTCCGCAGGGTTTGCCGTTCAGGTCGCCGTCGAGGGCTTCGCTTCCGGCGGGGATGAATTCAAGCTTCGAGGCGAGCGTTTCCGTGCAGACGCGTTCGCGCCCGGATTCGAGGGCGTCGAGCAGGTCCTGCGCGGCGGTCACGCGGACTTCGATGCGGTCGGAGACCTGCAGGTCCATCTCCTTGCGGAGGTTCTGGATGCGGCTCACGAGCTCGCGGGCGTAGCCTTCGGCGAGAAGTTCGTCGGTCAGCTCGGTGTCGAGCGCGATCGTGAGGGAAGCGTCCGCCGCCACGCAGAAGCCGGGGCGTTCGGCGCGGTTCACCACGATGTCGGCGGCTCCGAGCAGACAGGCGTCGCCGTTCTCCAGCTTAAGCTCGTACGGCGAGCCCGCCATGATGGAGGAGATCACATGCGAAGGAAGCTTGGCGATCTCGGCGGCAAACGCCTTCATCTTCGGGCCGAGGCGGGAACCGAGGCTCTTGAAGTTCGCCTTCGCGGAAAGATGCACCAGAGATTCCTCGTCTCCGAAGATCTCGACCTTCTTCACGTTCAGTTCGTCGGCGATCACGCCTTCGCTCAGGGCGAGCAGTTCGCGGACTTCGGGGTCGATGGAGACCAGCACGGCGCGTGCGAGCGGCTGGCGCACCTTCAGCGAACGCTGCGTGCGGAGGAAACGTCCGAGCGAGACGGCCTTCTGCGCGAGGGAGTTCTGGCGTTCCAGCTTCTCGTCGCGGCGGAAGAGTTCCGGCTCGGGGAAGTCGCAGAGGTGCACGGATTCCGGCATGTCGTCCGTGCGGAGCGAACGGTAGATCTCCTCGGTGATGAACGGGATGAACGGCGCGGCGGCCTTCGCGAAGGTCACCAGCACATAGTAAAGCGTGGCGTACGCCTCGGCCTTGTCGTTGTCGTCCTGGCTCTTCCAGAAACGGCGGCGGCTGAGGCGGATGTACCAGTTCGTGAGGTCCTCCACGAACGCCTCGAAGCGGTTCGCGGCGGGCTGAAGCTGGTACTGGTCCATGTTCGTGCGGATCTCCTGCACCATGTCGGCGAGGCTGGAGAGGATCCAGCGGTCAAGCGGGTTCGAGGGATTTTCCGGCGCGGCGAGCGGGCCGGGCGCGGGCTTCCAGTTGTCGACGTTCGCATAGGTCGTGAAGAACGAGAACGAGTTCCAGATCGGCAGGATCACGCTGCGCATGGCCTCCTTCACGGCGGCCTCGGAGAACTTCAGGTCCTCGGCGCGGACGACCTGCGAGCCGAGCAGGACCAGGCGGAGCGCGTCGGCGCCGTAGGTGTTCACGATGTGCATCGGGTCGGGGTAGTTGCGGAGGCGCTTGGACATTTTCTGCCCGTCCTCGGCGAGGACCATGCCGTTCACCACCACGTGCATCGCGGGCGGCTTGTCGAACAGCGCGCTGGCGAGGACCGTGAGCGTGTAGAACCAGCCGCGGGTCTGGTCCTGCCCCTCGGCGATGAAGTCGGCGGGGAAGCCTTCCTCGAAGTGTTCCTTGTCCTCGAAGGGGTAGTGCTTCTGGGCATAGGGCATGGAGCCGCTTTCGAACCAGCAGTCGAGCACTTCCGGCACGCGGCGGAGCACGGTGCCCTTTTCGGTCGTGATCGTCATCTCGTCCACGAAATGCTTGTGGATGTCGGTGACCTTCTTTCCGGTGAGCTTTTCGAGCTCGGCCACGGAGCCGACGCAGACGGTCTCGCCGGTCTCGACGTTGCGCCAGATCGGCAGCGGGCAGCCCCAGTAGCGGTTGCGGCTGATCGCCCAGTCGCGGGCGTTTTCGAGCCACTTGCCGAAGCGTCCGGTCTTGATGTGGGCGGGGACCCAGGTCATCTGGGAGTTCGCGCGGAGCATTTTTTCCTTGATCGGGTCGATCTTCACGAACCACGTGGAGACGGCACGGTAGATGAGCGGGGAATCGTCGCGCCAGCAGTGCGGATAGCTGTGCTTGATGGTGCCGCGATGGACGAGCTTGCCCTCGGCTTTCAGACGCGCGATGACCTCGGCGTCGACGTCCTTCACGTAGCGCCCGGCGTAGTCCGGCACGTCCTTCGTGAACTTGCATTCGGCATCGATGGGGCACACGCCCGGCACGCCGTTGGCAGCGCCCGCGGCGGCGTCGTCCTCGCCGAAGCCCGGTGCCGTGTGCACGACGCCCGTGCCGTCCTCGGTGCTCACGTAGTCGGCGGTGATGATGCGGAACGCGCCTTCGGCTTCCTTGTCCGCGAAATACGGGAAGAGCGGGATGTAATGCAGGCCGGCGAGGTCGCGGCCCTTGTAGCGCTCCACGATCTCCGGCATCTGGTCCGGCTTGTAGTAGGCGTGCAGACGGGATTCCGCCAGGATGAACGTATCCGCGCCGTCCTTCACCTTCACATAGTCGATGTCCGGGCCAACGGCAAGCGCCATATTCGACGGCAGCGTCCACGGCGTGGTCGTCCACGCCAGCACGCTGACCTCCGGGTCGTCTTTCAGGCGGAACCGGATGGTGATGGCGGGGTCGGTCACGTCCTTGTAGCCCTGGTTCGCCTCGAAGTTGGAGAGCGGCGTGGAGCAGCGGGCGCAGTACGGCAGGATCTTGTAGCCCTCATAGATGAGGCCCTTGTCCCACAGCTGGCGGAACACCCACCAGATGGACTCCATGTACTTCATGTCCATGGTGCGGTAGCCGTTGCGGAAATCGACCCAGCGGCCCATGCGCTTCACGATGGTCTCCCACTCGCTGGTATAGCGCAGCACGATGCCGCGGCAGGCTTCGTTGAACTTGCCGATGCCGTAGTCCTCGATCTCCTTCTTGCCGGAGAGCTTCAGCTGCTTCTCCATCTCGTACTCGACCGGGAGGCCGTGGCAGTCCCAGCCGAACGTGCGTTCGCAGTATTTGCCGCGCATGGTCTGGTAACGCGGGATCACGTCCTTGATCGTGCCGGCGAGGATGTGGCCGTAGTGCGGCAGGCCGGTCGCGAACGGAGGACCGTCGTAAAACAGGAACTCGGGATTGCCTTTCCTGTTCTGCACGGACTTTTCAAAGATGCCGTTCTGCTCCCAGAACGCCAGATTGGATGCTTCGATGGAGGGGAACTCGGAGGTTCCCGAGACTGCTTTGAACATGATTCAAAACCTCGTTTATGGAAAAAATGAATGAAAAACCGGAGAAAAGGGAAATATGTGCGCCTCAGACACGCTCGATGCGCGCCATCTTCGCATACGGCATGCGGAGCACGCGCGGCGTTTCGCCCTCGTTGGATTCGAGTTCGAACGCGGAAAGCGTGTCCTGCGCCTCGAGGATCTTCGCGATCATGAGCACGGAGCCGTCGGCGAGCTCCAAGCGGAACTGCGCCTTGATGCTGGAGGAGTCGGAGGAGCCTTTCAGCTTCGAGAAGTTGTCCTTGTTCGGCGTGGAGTCGATGCGGCGGCGTTCCGCCTCGATCTGGTCGCGTTCCGCTGCGATGCGCTGGGATTCGCGTTTCGCCTCGGAAACCGCTTTCGCGCGGATCACGAGCTTGCGGATCAGGAGGATGAGCGGATAAACGACCGGCAGGACCAGGCCGATCCAGAAATGCTTCTTGCCGTGCATCCCGGTCGAATTCGCGAATTCGTAGGAGGCGAATCCCGACAGGAGCCAGATCAGGATGAGGATAAACCATTTGACGCCCCAGCCGTTCTGGGCGGTTGCGGCGTCGACGAAACTGCCCGATCCCGAGCCGAGCTGCGTGAACAGTTCTTTGATGAATTCAAGAATTCCGCTCATGTTTTGTTCCCTTGGAGTTAGTATAAAGTGAAACCGGATATTTTAATGCAAGATATTAATATAGCACCGTTCCGCGATTCTTCAATATTAAAAAGGCCGCGAATCCCTTTTTTTTCGCCGCACCAACTCCCTTTTTTGAAAATATGCGCCGCACCGGCAAAACGAAAAAGAGGATGCACCATCCGCCCGATCTCTTCCGTGTATGCCGTCGCGGAGAACGGCACGGTCCGCGTGGAGGGCCTGCCCTCCTGAACGGAGCACGGCACACTCTTATAGGACCGATACGACTTATTTTTGCACGGTGAAGAGTCGGATGCGAGGCTGCGGAGGTCCGCAAAAGCAGCCTCCACGGTCAGTAGGATTCCGGGACGAGCGCGGGGCGGAACCCGACGTTGCCGTGCCGGACGCCGGAGTCGCGGCTGCCCCGGCGCGCGGCGCGGCAGAAACTGGCGCGGCTGAAAAAGCTGCCACCCCGGACTGTCCGGTCCGAGCCTGCACTGTCGTTGCCCCGCGTGAACTCCGCCGTCAGCTTGCCGCTCTTCGCCTGCCAGTCGTCCAGACACCATTCATAAACGTTCCCGCTCATGTCGTACAATCCCAACTCGTTCGCTTTCTTCCGACCGACAGGGTGAGTCTTGCCCCCTACCGACGAGTCCGATGGTGGAGAAATGGTTGTCGAACTTGCCGAGGTAGCGCGGTCGCCGTCGGAAACGGCGGAGTTGTTTTCATACCACGCCACTTCGTCAAGCGTATTGCTCCCGCTGTACTTGCAGCCTTTGCTCTTTTTTCCGCCGCGTGCCGCGTATTCCCACTGCGTTTCCGTCGGCAGCGTGAACTTCCACCCGTTCGGTGCCTTGCCGCTTGAATTCAGCTTCTCGCAGAAGGACATCGCGTCGTTCCAGGATACTTGCTCCACAGGCAGATCGTCCCCCTTGAATTCCGACGGATTCGCCCCCATCACGGCTTTCCACTGCGCCTGCGTCACCTCCGTCTGCGCCAGATAGAAGTCCTTCGTCAGCGTCGCACGGTGCGGCACCTCGTCGGATTCGTTCTCCCCGTCCGCCGCGCTCATCTCGAACGAGCCCGCCTCCACCTTCACCAGTTCCAACTTCACGTTCCCCGGAAGCGCGATGGTCTTGTCCGCCTTGACAAGCGCCAGTTCCAACTTCACGTTCCCCGGAAGCGCGATATTCTTGTCCGCCTTGACAAGCGGCTGAGCTGCCAGGGAAAAGCTCATCGCCGCCTCGTCGAACTTTCCGATCTCGTAAGCGGCCTTGCTCTGGCGCAGGTCATTCCTGCCCGGCGCCTCCGTTTTTTTCGTGTCTCTTTCTTCCGTTTCGTCGTCCTTTTTCCCGCAGGCGGTGAACATGGCAGCGGTCAGGAAAAATACAAGAGAATAAACGAGGCACTTGCGGAAGATGCGTGCGGATGTCATGGGGATCATTCCTTTCCTGCGGGTTTGAACGGGATAGGGTCGCGTTTTTCGCCTGTCCGGCATTGTTTTTTACGACTAAATATATTCCCGGAGCGGACAAAAAGCAAATCGTTTTCGCGAAAAAAGCGGTCTGCGGAAAAACGGAACGACCGGACGCAAAAGGGCCGTCCAGACAGGGCAACGCGTCCCCTGCCCCGCGCCATGCAAAAGGCCCGTCCGAACCGGAAAGTTCGGGCGGGCCGGATGTCGCGTTGAACGCGGAGTTCCGTTCAGGAACGGAGGCTTACTTCATGAGCTTGCCGACGTTCTGATAGAATTCCATGCGCTTGGCGGCGTCGCTTTCGGCCTGGGCGAAGAGCTCCTCGGCGTGGGCCGGGTTGGTCTTCAGCAGGGCTTTGTAGCGGCCTTCGCTGCGGATGAATTCCTGGAACTTGCCGTCGGACGGCTTCTTGACATCCCACGTGAACGGGACTTCGTTCGCGGGGTTGTAGCGGTACAGCGGGAAGTAGCCGCAATCCACAGCGCGCTTCTGCTCGGTCTGCGTCTTGCTCATGTCGATGTTGTGCGCAATGCAGGGAGCGTAGGCGAAGATGATGGACGGGCCGTTCCATGCCTCGGCCTCCTGGAAGGCCTTCAGGGTCTGGGCGCGGTCGGCGCCGAGGGCGACGCTGGCGACGTACACGTAGCCGTAGCTCATGCACATGAAGCCCATGTTCTTCTTGTAGGTCTTCTTGCCGCCGGCGGCGAACTTCGCCACAGCAGCGGTCGGGGTGGACTTGGAGGA
>JAEEGG010012957.1_pt1 | contig 17902 bp, 15 predicted proteins | sample 9134161 | NCBI WGS metagenome assembly JAEEGG01 (sample SAMN16246543, study PRJNA631951) | gut metagenome | biome: gut microbiome; feature: rumen; material: CR-attached | host: Bos | place: Iran: Karaj | collected 2018-10 | reverse complement strand
ATCGCTGGCCAAAGCAGATGCCAGATGCCCTACAGTCACGTTGCCCTGCCCCGCTTTGCGGAGCACGATGCCGTTGACCCTGGCAAAATCCGAGCTCATGAGCAGCTGCCGGTCCTGTCCTTTTACGGACGGAATACGGCTGACAATGGCACGGGCCTCGCCGGCAAATGTATTTTCATCTACTTTAAACGTCTGCAGCAAAAACCTGAAGAAGTCATCGCTGCACAGTGCCAGCAAGAGATGCGCGCTGGTCACTTCCTGGTTGTAATTCATCAAAGCCTGCTGCTGTGCCGCTTCAATGATAGCTTTTACTTCATCGGTATAGTTTTCGTTCATGGTTATCACTCCTGTCTGTCAAAATTTATATGTAGAATTGTTTTCTGACCTGTTTACTATGTTTTACCAAAAACTTTTGTTTTAGCTCACTTTTCGCTTTACAAAATCAGAGAAAAGCTATATGTTAATGGTAGGTATGCGGTGATGCCGCCTTCATAGCCTGTCGCTTATGCAGACTGTATCTACCGTACAACGCACATAAATATTATATTACTCGATTTTTACTGTGAGGGAATATCATGAGAACTAATGTCATCGCCTACCGTCTCTTCGACGTGGCAGACGAGATCAACCTTGACCAGGTTCAGGCCCTGTGGCACAGCCGCAACAAAATTTCATCCCGCCTGCGCCTGGACCGCATTTCCACCAAGTCAATCACCTTTCATGACCCGCCTGTGCTGGTTGAGTTAGGTTTTCATGAAATGGTCATCGGCGGTGTGGAATACCTGGTAGAGGTAAAAGCCCGCATCCAGGATCTGGGTGTTATCTGTATCCTCTTCAACATTCCGCCGGAAGAAGACATTTCCTATAAAGAGTACCTGAATCTTGTGCTTGCTGTAGAAGATCTTCCCGATGAAGACTTCCGCAAGTTCCTGGACGCCACCATGGAAACCATCGGCCCGGCCTGCACCAACCAGAATATTTCCGGTTTCGATGAAGACTTTGTCGTCTATTACTTCCAGGATCCCATTCCCCCGGATTGGGATATTGTGCCTTTCCTGCTGAAAGACCCGACCCCTGTCAACGAAGAAACCCGGGAAACCGCGCTGGCCAACCGTTTCTCCTATGCGGACGATGTGGCCTGGCTGGCCTGGGACAGCGCCGTGGTATATGACCCTTCCGGCAGTATGGATATCCCTGACCTGCTGGAATTTGCCAATGCCCAGTATCTGGAGCTGCGGTATTACGACAACTTCCTGAACCATGCCATTGACAAGGCCTATGATGTCATTGACGATAAAGCCAATCTCAAAAACATCGATGTACTGAGCAGCATCCGGGATGAACTGCTGGAAACTATGGCCGATGTAAGCAGTCTTACCAGCAATATCACCAACGCATTGCTGGTGACAGAAGATATTTTTTACGCCAAAGTCTACACCCGTTACATGAAGTTGCTGAAGGCGTCTGTTTGGCAGGAGAATATCGAACTCAAGATGCAGGTTCTGCAGCGTTGTTACAACATGCTGAACGAAACTGTTACCAGCCATCACATGGAGCAGATGCGCAAGTACAACATTACGCTGCTGGCCATTATTGCCATCATTTTACTGGGAATCGCAATCTTCAAGTAATTATTAGCAGTCTCGCAGAAGGAGTGCTAATACGTCTCCAAAATAAAAGGCATGGACAGAGCTCCCGATAACGGGGGCTCTTTTCGTTTGCCTATCATCATTATAATATATAAAGTCAAAAAGTCAAATGTTTTTTTCTTTTTTGTTTACTTTTTGCAAATTGTTCACAAACTACATTTTCACCGTCTTCAACCATTTCGCAAATGCTTTGTTCACAGCTTTACGTGCCATTAACTGTTCCGCCGCCATATCGCCCAGAAGGTAGCCGCCCTGCCGCGCTGCCAACACCGTATTGGCCTTCAGCAGTTCTGCCGGAACGGACTCGCCCTGGCTGCTGACCGTAAAGAGTTCCTTTACGGCTTCCCCAAGCTTCTCAAGTTTCTTTCTGCTTTCTTTGCTCAGGTCAGAGAGTTTGCTGGTTTCATTGGCCTTAACCAGATAGTAAAATTCTTTTCCGAGACGGGTTACCGTTACATACCCCGGATCCTGCAGTTTCACTTTCTTTCCTTTCTTCTCTGCTTCAAATGCGCCGGCCAAAACAATATTGGCTTTTTCTGCGCCTGCTTCTTTTTCCTTCTTCATTTCGGCTTGAATCTTTTCCAAAATGTCTTTCACTCTCACCTGCAGCAGTTGCCCGGCCTGCAGATATTCTTCCGCTTTCCAGCCAGCGCCTTCCATGGCTGCCCACAGGGAAAAAACAATACCGGAATATGCGCCCCGCAGCACCTGCATCTGAATTTCCTCGCCAATGTCTTCTATACGGTTTTCCAGAAGGCGGGTCACTTTATCTTCCCCAAGGCGTCCGCCGGCCAGTTTGAAAAGACCCTTCCAGCGTCTCAACAGCATTTTTGTATTTCTTAACTTATACAAGGGGCGCAATGCTCCCTGGAGATTGGCCTGCATCCCCGCGCTTCCGTCCATCACCGGCTGCAGCCAGTACAAAGCTTCCTGCATCCGTTCAAAATAAGGCAGGAAGATACGGTCTGCTTCAGTCTGGAGCTTACCGCAGTCCGCAAACACGTTTTGTTCTTCCATGACAGCTTTACCATACTGGTAAAACTGTTTTTTATATTCTTCGCAATAATCCTTATCCCAGTCAATATCCTGCAACAGACAGGTTCCCTCCGGCTCCAGCTTATCCAGGAGAGCCAGCCCCCTGGCATATTTGCTCCGTGACTCTGTAAACACCGGTACTTCCGCTGTAATCTTTGCTGTGTAGGCTAAAAGGTCAGCCAAAGAACCTTCCTTTAACTCCAGCTCAATCTCATCAATAGTTTCCTTCTTTCCGCCGGCAGAAATGAATCCCTGATCGATGGCCATCTCTACCACGGTTTCCTTAGTAACCTGCAGCAGACGGATTTCCCGCTTCACCCGCACGGTAAACAGCTTTTCAATCTGAGCCGTACCCAGGAGAGCATCAAAATCCACCTGCAGTCCGCTGTCATTAAACACAGACAAATCCGGTTTGGCGTTTTTCACGGCCACGTTGTATTCCTGGCGGGCGGAAAGGCCCCCTGCCTCAGACCGGCCCAGTTTAACGGTCGCTTCAAACTTCTTCCCGTTCTGCCGCACACGGTACGCAATGCCTGCCTGCTGCAGCAGGAGATCACGGGTATCAAAATAAACGTTCACCAGCTTTACCGTTTTGTGGCTGCCCTTTTTTGTTTTTTTAGCAACCAGGGAAGATGCCGTGAGGATTTTTACATATTTTTTTGCAATTAATAATTTGATTTCCGTTTCTACGTTGTTTTGCATGTTACGCCCCCGTAATACAATAACTCTTATTTATACAGACACAGCACAACAGAAAGCTACTTTTCTTTCTGCTCAGTAGATTTTAACAGTTTTCTTTCACCGCCAAAATACCAGAAGGCCAGCGGGATCCCGAACGCGATAATCAGCAGGCACACGGAAAAAGCAAAACCGGAATTTCCCCCCAGGGCATCCCCTAATACATTGTAAGCCACTGCGCCCGGCAGGATGCCCAGCAGTGTAGTAACTGCAAAGGTAATAAAACGCATTTTTGTACAGCCCGCTACCAGACTGATTACATCGTAGGGGAACAACGGAACCGTACGCAGCCACAACATGCGCTGGAAATTTTTCGAACTGTCCGAAAGATACTGATGGATACGGCCGCCCCATTTGCCCCCGTGCAAATCCAGAAATTCACTGCCTATACCCGAACGGGCCATATAAAACAGCAGGATTGCGCTGCCTAACCCGCCCGCCGTGAGACATGGGATCCCGATTACCGGAGGGAACAGGATTCCGGCCGCCACGTTCAATATCAGGCTGGGAAACAGCAGCAAGGGCCGCACGATGTACAACATAATGTACGCTGCCGGCCCCCATACACCAAAACCCGTCACCCACTGGCGGACATCTTCCACAGATTTGGGATGGAACACGCCCGGCAGATACCAGAGCGCAGCAATGAAACACATATATAAAACCAGCAGAACCGCACGACGATGGACACTTAATAAACGAAATATATGATTCATAAACTCTTTCAATCTTAAATAACTGTATAACTTTAATAACTGAACTATTCTCTCAACAAATTTGCCCCTACGACTAGTATTTTACCAAATTTTTTTATAAAAAACTATAAGTAAAGAAAGACCTCAAACTAAAAAAGCGCAGCTGCATTTTCTGTTTGCAAGCTGCGCTTCTTTACTTCAGTCACTCAATGATTTATTTTTTCTTTTTCCCCAGATACGCTTCTTTGATTTCTTCATTCTCCAGCAGTTCTTTGCCGCTACCTTCCATCATGATCCGGCCGGTTTCCAGAACGTAGGCGTGGTGGGCCACTTTCAGCGCCATGTTGGCGTTCTGTTCAACCAGCAGTACCGTAGTACCGTTTTCGTTGATGGAACGGATGATGTTAAAAATTTCCTTGATGACCAGAGGTGCCAACCCCAATGACGGCTCGTCCATCATCATCAGTTTGGGGCGGCTCATCAGGGCGCGCCCCAGAGCCAGCATCTGCTGCTCGCCGCCGGACAGGGTACCGGCCATCTGCCAATTCCGTTCTTCCAGACGGGGGAAAATCTCATAGATACGTTTGATATCCGCGGCGATACCTTCTTCGTCTTTGCGCATGTACGCGCCAATGCGCAGATTTTCCAGTACCGTCAGGTTGGGGAAAACACGCCGTCCTTCCGGCACCAGGGTCAGCCCTTTGGAAACGATCTGCTGACTGTTCAGTCCGGTGAGTGTATCGCCGTTATATTCCACGCTGCCGCTTTTCACTTTTACCAGACCGATGATGCTGCGCAGCAGTGTACTTTTCCCGGCGCCGTTGGCGCCGATCAGGGTCACAATCTTCCCGTCAGGGACATCGAGGGAGATGCCCTTCAGTGCTTCAATACCGCCGTAGGCGACTACCAAATCTCTGACTTTAAGCATCTTCATCCTCCCCTAAATACGCCTTGATGACGCGTTCATTATTCTGGATCTCTACCGGGGTGCCTGTCGCAATGGTATTCCCGAAATCCAGCACATAGATACGGTCGGAAATTTCCATGACCAGATCCATATGGTGCTCGATCATAAAAATCGTCAGGTTGAACCGGTCCCTGATCTGGCGGATAAAATCCGTCAATTCTGACGTTTCTTTCGGGTTCATGCCGGCCGCCGGTTCGTCCAGTAACAGCAGCTGAGGCTTGGTTGCCAGCGCACGGACGATTTCCAGATAGCGCTGTTTGCCGTAAGGAAGGCTGCTGGCCTTTTCATTTCTCACATCCCAAAGATTAACCTCTTTCAGCAGTCTTTCCACATCGGCCCGCATGGCTTCTTCTTCTTTTTTATAACCGGGAAGGCGCAGCGTGGCTGCCACGAAATTGGATTTCAGATGCAGATGTTTGGCGATAAGCACATTCTCATATACGCTCAGGTCCTTGAACAGGCGGATATTCTGGAAGGTACGGGCAATGCCCATCTTGGCGATATCACTGGGCTTCTTGCCGGTAATATCTACCTCGTTGCCTTCGGAGGGCGAATAAATGACACGGCCCTTAGTAGGCGTATATACGCCGGTAATGTCGTTGAACGCCGTGGTCTTGCCGGCGCCGTTGGGACCGATCAGCGCAATGATTTCGTGTTCTTTTACCACGATGTTCAGGTCGTTGACAGCGATAACGCCGCCAAACTGCATGGTAACATGCTCGGTTCTCAATACGGTTCGGATCATTTACCCTGCACCCCCTTTTTCCGGAAGCCCGCCAGCGGGTGCTTTACAAAATTAAGAATCTTTTCCCATGTCAGTTCGTTGGTGCCCATGATGCCGTGGCGCCAGAACAGTACGCAGATCATCAGCAGGATGGAGAATACCACCATACGCAGGCCCGGACGGAACAGCGGGATGGCAACACCCATGAGCTCCAGGGGCTCGTCAAACAGACGGAGATATTCCAGCCCAGCGGTAACGATGATAGCGCCGAACATGCTGCCGGTGATGGAACCCATGCCGCCCAGCACGATGATCAGCAGGAAATTGTACGTAATGGTAAACAGGAAATTCTTGGGGTCTACCGTGCCCAGCAGGGCGCCGTAGAGGCCGCCGCCGATGCCGGCAAAGAACGCACTGACCATAAAAGCCAGGTTTTTGTGATAGAACAGGCCAATGCCCATGGCCTCCGCCGCAATCTCGTCCTCACGGATGGCTTTAAACGCACGGCCGTAAGAAGAATTCAGCAGCAGTGTGATGATGATGTAGGAAATCGCCGTCACCAGGAAAATATACCGCACGTCGTTCAGCGGCGGAATGTTCTTGATGCCCAACGCCCCGTTGGTAACAGATGTCGCGTTGGTTATGACGATACGGATGATCTCCGAAAAGCCCAGGGTGGCAATTGCCAGATAGTCACCCCGCAGCCGCAGCACCGGCGTACCGATAAGACCGGCCACCACTGCCGCCAGGACACCGCCCAGTATAAGGGCCAGCCATAACGGAATATAGATATTGACCAGCCAGGGATGCATGGGTGTCGCGTAAAAAACGTCAGCCCGCAGGTTGACCGGCACTGTAAAAATACCCACCATATAGGCGCCGATGGCCATAAAGCCCGCCTGCCCCAGGGAAAACTGCCCGGCAAAGCCGTTAGTGATGTTCATGGACAGACCGATGATGGCGTAAATCAGGCACAGGTTGATGATACGCCGTACATAGGAGTCAATCTCCGTCTGGGCAAAGCAGGCCACGCCGAAAAGAACGACCAGAGCAGCCAGGGTGAGCATGATATTGCGTTTGTTTTTGTTCATGATTACACCTTCTCCGTCGTTTTTTCGCCTAATAAACCGGTAGGTTTATAGAATAAAATCCAGATCAGCATAAGGAATGCGAACGCGTCGCGGTAACCCGAGAACTGCGGGAAAAACGCTACGATCAGGATTTCCCCGAGACCCAGGATAAAGCCGCCGATAACCGCGCCTTTAATGTTGCCGATGCCGCCGATAACCGCCGCGATAAAGCACTTCAGACCGGGCATGACACCTAAATACGGCGTAATGCCGGGGTAACGGATGCCCCACATGATGGCGCCGATGGCCGCCAGGGAGGAACCGATGGCAAAGGTAATGGAAATGATATTGTCAATGTTCACGCCCATGACCCGGGCAATCTCATAGTCTTTGGACACGGCCCGCATAGCCATACCGGTCTTGGTATGGTTAACGATGTGCAGCAAAACCGTCAGGCAGATGACCGTAACGATGGGAATAAACAGACAGATGGCCTGGATCTGTACCCCTCCCACGGAAATCATACTGGACAGGAACGGAATGTCCGGAAAATGCAGGGGCCGGCCGGTAAATACATAGGTGGCCAGGTTTTCCAGCAGGAACGATGCGCCTATAGCCGAAATCAGCACGGAATTCTTGGGAGCATCCCGCAACGGACGGTACGCAGCCCGCTCAATCGTTACACCCAGCAGGGCCGTCAGGGCAATTGTCAGGACAAACGTCAGGTACCAGGGTATGTGGAATGTTGTTATGCCGAATAATGCAAAATAGCAGGCCATCATAACGATATCCGCATGGGCGAAGTTGATCATCAGAAGTATGCCGTATACCATCGTGTAACCGATGGCAATAAGGGCATACAGGCTCCCCAGGGAGATACCGTTGACCATATGCTGGGCCAAGCCTACCGCAGTCATATTTGTGATAGCTTGAAAAATCTCCATGTGTGCAGCACCTCAGATAAAATGATAGCGCGCCGCGCATACGCTGCGACTTGGGCCTGCGTTCCGCCGCGCGCCTCAGGTAAAAAATAATTGCTTCCTTTCCGACGGAAAGGAAGCAATCTAAACTTTACTGTGCTTTCAGGTCTTCAGGATTAACAGTCTTCAGATACGTAAACTTTCCGTTTTTGATAGTTTTAACAACTGCAGATTTGATGGGATCGCCGTCTGCATTCAGCGTAGTCTTGCCGGTAGCGGTTTCCAGATCTTTGGTAGCCGCGATAGCGTCGCGAATCTTCTGGCTGTCGTCAGTTCCCGCTTTTTCCATGGCTGCCAGCGCAATCAGGTAGCAGTCATACGCCATGGCAGTCAGGCCGCCAGGCTGTTCGCCCTTATATTCCTTGGCATAAGCTTCCAGGAATTTCTTGGCTTCCGGAGTAGCTGCATTAGTGCTGTCGAAGAAGCTGGAGAATTCAACACCTTCAACATCCTTGCCACCTACATTCAGGAAGTCCTGGGTTTCCCAGGAATCGCCGCCCATGAAGGGAATCGTCATGCCTAACTGACGAGCCTGTTTAACCAGCAGCGCGGATTCGGTGAAGTTGCCGGGCGCAAATACCATGTCAGGATTTTTGGCTTTCAGGTTGGTGAGCTGGGCGCTGAAATCTTTGTCGCCGGTCTGATAGTTGGCGATTTCCACGATGCTGTCCGGGCCGGCCAGCTTTTTGAAAGCATCGATGAAGAATTTTGCCAGACCAACAGAATAGTCGTTGGATACTTCCTGTACGATAGCCACTTTCTTGGCGCCTTTGCTGAATGCGTAGTTCGCCATAACAGTACCCTGGAACGGATCGATGAAGCAGGCGCGGAAGTAATAATCGTTGCCTTTGGTTACCTGGGGATTAGTGCAGCTGGTGCCGATAGCGGGTACCTTTGCCTCTTTTACGATGTTACCGGCAGCCATGGCCAGGGAAGAACCGTATGTGCCGAGAATAACTTTAACTTTGTCTTTTTCAATCAGACGAGCCGCTACGTTAGCGGATTCGGCCTTGTCGGATTTATTGTCAGCAATGACCAGTTCGATCTTTTTGCCCTTAACTTCCGGATGCAGCTTGTTGGCCAGTTTGATACCACGGATTTCCAGTTCGCCGCCGCCTGCGTTATCGCCGGTCAGGGGCAGGAATACGCCGACTTTTACGGTAGCGGCCGCCGGTTTTTTCTCTTCAGCTTTCTTTTTATCTCCGCCGCCGCAACCGGCAACCAGGCTCAGGGCTACAGCAGAAGCTAAAAATGCAGATACAAATTTTTTCATTTTCATATAAAAAACTCCTCCTTCTTTATTTGGATGGTACTCCGGGAAACCCTGAATGAGTCAGAAGTATACCTGCCTTATTCAGCGCCTCTTTTGACATATGAGTATTATAGCATTTTTCCCTTTCTATGGCAACTCTTGGAAAACTGTAATAAAATATTTACTAATTTTATGATTTGCTGTCTTTTTCACTTAGTGAAACAATAAATTTCTTTTTTGTCTATTTTTAATACACAAAAATCTCTTTTGCAAATACGCCGCAAAACAAACGGTACATACTTGTCTTTTGTAAAAGGACAAAAAATCTTCCGTTACCTTTTAAATATCTGGTTTGCGTAGTTGACGGCAGCCACCGCATCCGGCGCATAACCGTCCGCGCCTATGCTGCCTGCATATTCCTGTGTCATGACAGCGCCGCCCACCAGAATCTTTGTATCTGTTTTCCGGCGCAACGCATTGATTGTATCTTCCATAGCGGCAACGGTAGTAGTCATCAGGGCCGTGAGACCGACCAGGCGCGCCTGATATTTTTCAACTGCTTCCACTACCGTTTCGGCAGAGACGTCTTTTCCCAGGTCAACTACGTGGTATCCGTAATTTTCCCACAGTACCTTTACGATATTTTTCCCAATGTCGTGGATATCGCCTTTCACTACTGCCAGTACAATGGTATCATCCCGGACATCATCGGTCTTCCTGCCCTTCTGCATTTGCTTTTTCAGTTCGTCAAAAGCTGCTTTGGCCGCATCCGCCGCCATTAAAAGCTGGGGCAGGAACAGCGTTTTTTTACCGAATCCCTCGCCTACGGTATTCAGCGCCGGAATAATAAACCCGTTGATGATTTCCAGCGGCTTTTTGTTTTCTTCCAGCATTTTCCTGGCGGCACTGCCGCTCTGTTCCGTCAGCCCTTTCACGATGGCATCGTACAGCGTGTACTCCGAAACAACAGCCGTGGTTTTTATTTTCGGCGCGTTGGCATAATGAGCTACAAATTCCTTACATCCTTCATCGGCTCCGCTCAGGGCGCAATAAGCGTGATACGCTTCCATCATGCGCTCGCTTTGGGGATTCATAATAGCAGAAGACAGCCCTGCAGCCAGAGACATGGCAAAGAAAGCACTGTTCACTGCATCCCGGTTTGGCAGTCCGAAGGAGATGTTGGATACCCCCATGACCGTGTGGATCCCTTTTGACTTCAGGGTTTTGATTACCGCCAGATCAATAGCGGGGTTGCGGCTGTCAGTACTTACCGTCAGGGCCAGGGGATCAATGACGATATCTTTCGCTTTGATGCCGTATTCCGCTGCAGTATGTAAAATTTTATCAGCAATGGCCAGACGCCCTTCTGCCGTATCCGGAATGCCGGTTTCATCCAGGCACAGTCCAACCACTGCCGCACCGTACTTTTTGGCCAGAGGAAATACCTTTTCCATGGATTCCGGCTTGCCGTTAACCGAGTTCAGCAGGGGCTTGCCATTGTATACACGCAGCGCCCGCTCCATCGCTTCGTAGTTTGACGTGTCGATTTCCAACGGTGCCGGTGTGATGGCCTGCAGGGAGGTCACTGCTTTAGACAAGGTTTCAGTTTCATTTAAACCGGGCAGACCCGTGTTCACGTCTAAAACGTGAGCGCCGTTCTCCAGTTGCTCCAGACCCAGACGGCAGATATAGTCCATATCGCTGTTTCGCAGAGCTTCTTTTAATACAGGTTTACCCGTAGGGTTGATCCGTTCCCCTATCAGTACCGGCTCCTTACCAAAATACACCGGCGCGCCGTATCCTGTGACGGCAGTGACAGGGTTCCACTTTTCCGCATTACATGTTGCATCAGCTTCGTTCAAGGCAACAGGTTTCAAGCCCTTAGTCCGCTCTGCCAGAAGGCGGATATAACCGGGGTCCGTTCCACAGCAGCCCCCCAGCACCGAGCCTCCCTCCCGGTACACATCAAGCATATAATCCGCAAACTCCTCCGGCCCGGTAGTAAAAACTGTCTTGCCGTTTTGTTCTGTCGGCAACCCAGCATTAGGGTTGGCAATGATGGGCAGTCCGGTTACGCGGCGGGCACGGGGCAGCAGTTTCGCAACAAGGTCCGGTCCCAGACCGCAATTAAAGCCCACAGCGTCCACACCTAATCCGTCAGCCATCAGCACAGCCGTTTCCACATCGGCACCGTTCAGCAACTTGCCTTCCCTATCAAAGGTAAATGTTACGAAGACAGGCAGACTGCTGTTTTCCTTTGCTGCAAGGATGGCTGCCTTGGCCTCGTAGGTGTCACTCATGGTTTCAACCAGAATCAGGTCTGCTCCTGCTTTCATGCCGGCACGTACAATTTCCGCATATAAAGAGACCGCCTCTTCAAACTGCAGGTCTCCGTAAGGCGCCAGCAGTTTTCCGGTGGGACCCAGATCCAGGGCGGTAAACTTTTTCTCTTCCGGCATTTCCGGAACCGAAGCGAACGCCCGCCTCGCATTTTCGAAAGCTGCCAACACCACTTCTTCCACAGAATAGCCTGAGTCCTGCATCTTCAGTGCATTACCGCCAAAAGTGTTGGATTTTAAAATGTTGGCGCCGGCGCGGACGTAGCTGGCGTGGATGCCTGCCACTACATCGCCGTGGGTAATGTTCCACACCTCCGGCAGTTCACCGGGCTTTAAGCCGGCAGCCTGCAGGCGCGTACCCATGGCTCCGTCAAAATATAAAATTTCTTTACCTAAATAATCCAGGATGGACATGCTTCTTCCTCCTTGCAGGATTTTTAAGGAAACGTTTGTTAATTCTTCATCTCATGACAATGACTCATGGAACTGATCATAAATAAAATTAAAAACTATTTTTGCCTGAACTCACAGTCTGTTTTACTGCAGCGGAGGCATTTGTTTACGGATCCGTTTCCTCCCGGAGTTTCCGTAACCGCAATCACAGCAGTCACAGATTTCACCGGTGCCATCATGCAGCTTTCTGTTAACGTAAGCCCGATGGTCCGGGCGCAGTCCAGTACTGAAAACAAGATTTTCTGTTCCTCCAGGTGCCAGTCCCCATAGCCGGGAGAGAAGCGCCATTTCAATTTTTTCCCTTCAGGCAGCTGTTTTTGCAGTTCCGCGCAACAGTCATCACAATATGTTTCGATGAGCGCTGCCGCCACTGCCTGGCCGGCCCCGGCTTCCGCTACGCTGGCCAGCGCCATACGCCGCAGCGAAACATCCACCCTGCTCCCCAGGGTCGCCCCAAACAGGAACAATTCCTTTGCATCCCCCACGTACCGGGCAAGCGCCTTACTGTGGAAAACCGTACCGTTGTCCAGCTTTACAACGGAAGGGACTGTACTGTCCCCCTCACTGCCGGTGCTGCACCCAAACCTCTTCACTGTATACCGCGGCTGCAACTCATTGCGTAACTTTCCATATGCCACATCAACAGCAGCCTCCGCCTGCGCATCACCCGGCTGCACATGGAAGTAGCGAAGAGCTTCTTTTTTATTGAAACTAATAATGTCGTTTAACATAATGTTTATAGTTTGATGCAAGGAAAAGACTTCGCAAACACGGAAATGCCTGCTTATGTCTTTTCCTGTCAACAATATTATTTAACAATATAAGACAGATTCTGCAATATCCCGCCAATAATCTCCGGCCTGTTCATCGTATAAATATGCACATCCATGAACCCATTGGCCAGCAGGTCCAATACCTGCGTCGTAGCATAGTTGATTCCTGCCTGTTTCATAGCTTCGGGATCGTCACCATACTTTTCTACAATGGCCCGGAACCGCAACGGCAGCTTGGTGCCGCTCAGCTTGCAGATATGCTGAATCTGCTTCGCATTGGTAACAGGCATCACCCCGGGTACCACCGGCACTGTAATGCCGTGAGCCAGCAGCCGGTACATATAATTGTACATCACATCATTGTCAAAGAACATCTGGGTCACCAGAAATTCCACGCCGCTGTCAACTTTTATTTTCAGTTTTTCTATATCATCATTGAGACCGGCGCTCTCCGGATGACCTTCCGGGTAGCAGGCGCCGCCAACACAGAAATTCCCAAACGATTTGATTTTCTTTGCCAGATCGCTGGCATGCCTATACTCCGCATGCTCCAGCGTCATCCCGTCCGGCAGGTCGCCACGCAACGCCAGAATATTATCTATACCCTTATCCTTCAGTTGCCCCAGCACCGTTTCAATCCGCTGTTCGTCCGCATTGATGCAGGTCAGGTGAGCCATGGAAGGCACGCCGCACTTATGTACCTCCGCCGCAACGGCGACCGCTTCTCCCGCATTGGAACCGCCGGCGCCGTAGGTTACGCTGATAAATGACGGTCTCTGCTGCGCAATCGTATCAACGATCTCAAGCGCATTGGCCAGCTGGCTTCCCTGTTTCGGCGGAAACAGCTCGCAGGATACGCCCGGTTTCGTTCCTTTTAAAAGGTTTATAATCTTCATCGTGATGCCCTTCTTTCTGAAATCATGATTTGCAGTGATATCATTACAATTTTAGCAGAAACCTTATTATTTTTCGAATAACTGTGTAAGATATTTTTCTAATAATAAAATTTGTTAACGAACTGTATCAAATATAACACCTTTCAGACATAATAAAAGTGCCGGACTTACCGTTCTCACGACATTGCTGTAAAGAAAACGGTTCAATCCGGCACTCTGTTTCCGCAAATTCAGATTATCAGATCTGACCAATCGCTTTCAGGATCAGCTGGGCGATGATGGCGGAACCGATATAGGTACCGACGAATACCACACAGCTTACCACGACGATTCGCCAGCTGCTTTCCGCAAATACGTCAAGATCTTTGCAGATAGCGACACCGGCATAGGCCAGGATCGGGGTACACAGTTGCATAAAACCAACCTTGGATACCGCTGCCGAGATGGCTGCCGCGCAAGGCACTCCGGGAACGGTCAGGATACAGCCGATGGTTACCACGTAGGCAACGCCGGGAATACCGCCGGGAATCACTTTGCCCAGCCAGATGCCCAAAAAGGCCAGGGCTATCAGGAACAGCATACCGGGAATGGCTTCCACAAAACCGTTTTTCGTTCCCACCACGTTAGCTACTAATGAAAGGAAGCCGCAAATCAATAAAACGCCTAATGTTTCACTCATCTTCATTTTGCTTCACCTTCCTTTCCTTCTTCCAGACTCTTAACAACAGGGGGTTCCGGATCCACACCATATTTCATGCGGTAGGATTTTCTGTACAGCCATTCCGCGAAGGGCAGAGCCATCCAGATGCTCATATACAGACCATCCAGACCGGACAGCATGTTGGAGGCAGCTCCGAAAGCCGCTATCTGGTCTGCCATCTGGGGGAACATGGCGGACAGGGAACCTACGGCTGCAGTCATCATACTGGCGGAGCCTACGCCGGCAGCCATAGCAAGGGCATAGGGATGGAACGGCAGGTACGCCGCCGCCAGGCTGGCCATCAGACCGAAGAAGATGGTACCGATAACCGTGCCGCAGATGTAAACGCCCATAACGCCGCGGCCTTCCGCGCCGTCCAGGCCGAACCGTTCGCCGATGAGAGCTACGTTAGGTTCGCGGGCTACGGAGTGGGCAGCGCCGATAGCTTCCCGCTTCAGCCCTACAAATACTGCCAGGGGAACACCGATGATGATAGTGCCCAGGTTACCGAATTCCTGCAGGATCAGTGCAGGGGAAGCCGCCAGGATCTTCGGCAGGCTGGGACCTACCAGGGTACCATACCGGGCCATCAGCAGCATCAGGGTAACGCCTAACAGCGAGCTGGCTGTTTTGACATTCTTTTCAGAGGAGATTTTTGTAAACCGGGGCGCTGTCGCCACGCCCATCAGCAACGCATACATCATGGGCAGCAGTACGATTTTGCCGACACCCACCGTGATGGAAATGTTGCCGATTTTTTCCGCCACAACTATCAGGATGAGAACGATGAGGTGGAGACGGAAATCTTTCATTTCACTCACTTCCTTAAATATATTTTTATAATCACAGAGAAACTTAAAAAAAACACTAAAATAACACAATAAATTCTGTTTCCCTGGAATTACTTTGGAAAAACGTTTTGACGTGTTGGACTTTTATAAAACATTTATTGCGCTGCAATGCGCTATCAAATCTTTTAAACATAATTATCAAGCGTATCGCATCCGCAAACTTATTTTGAAAAATAAGAATCGCATTTGGCAATGTATTCTTCTTTGGTCAGCAGCGGTTTGTTATCTGCCAGGATCTTTTTCGCGCAGGCCGCGTCATCGTACAACAAGTCCACAATCATGCGGGCAAAGGCTTTGGCCGGTGTAATCACCGCCGCGTCAAAATCCGTCACGGTAAAGTCTTTGGTATGGAGCGCTCCGTCCGTACCGCCGATGAACGGATGGATGGCCGGCATGAGATGGGACACGTCCCCCATGTCAGTTGACGCGCTGAAGTGACCGGAATCCACAATCTCCGTTTCCGGAGAGAACTCTTTCACGTTTGCCACGAACAGGTCATTCATCTCTTTGCAGCAGTGCAGGGGCAGCATGCCCGGCAGAGTCTCCACAATAGTTTGGGCGCCTACGGCGTCGCCGCCGGCTTTCAGGGCCGCGTCCACCCGTTTGTGGGTATTGTCAATGGCTTCCATGGTAGCGGCACGCACATACAGTTCCATGCGCACGTCCGAGGGCACGTTGTTCACCAGGTCGCCACCCTTTGTGATGATGGGGTGCACCCGGATGATGTCCTGCTCGCGGAAAGTCTCCCGCAGGGCGTTGATACCCATGAGACCCAGGCAGGCCGCGTTCAGGGCATTGATGCCTTCGTGGGGGGCGTTGGCTGCATGGGCAGACTTGCCGATATACTGCACGGTCTTGCCTACAAACCCGTTGCTGGAACTACCGATGGCCACCGCCTTCTGGGGCATGTTAGCCTGGGAGTGCATCATCATGGCCATGTCGATGTCGTCAAAGTGCCCTTCGTAAATAAGCTGGCCTTTGCCGCAGATATAATGCAGTTTCCCCTGCTCCCGCAGGCTCTTCCGGTAGGTAATTTCCACATATTCTTCTGCCGGAACGGAGAAGAACACGGCATCACCTGCCAGTTCCTTCATGACGCCGGATTTGATGATACCGGTGCAGGCCGCCAGCATGACAGAAGTCTGGAGGAAATGGCCGCAAGTGTGGGCCGCTCCGGTAAGGGGATCCGCTTTGGGACTGTCCGGGGTGCCGATGGCATCCAATTCCGCCAGTACCGCTACGGAAGGTCCAGGCTTACCGCCTTTGACCCGGCTTTTGACACCGGTGAGGGCCAGACCGGTCTGAGGATCCAGACCTAAGGAACGCATATAGTCTTCTACTTTTTTTGCCGTTTTGGTTTCCTTAAAGCCAAGCTCCGGTTCGCTTTCAATGCACAGGGCCAGTTTTTCTATGTCAGCCTTTGCCGCATCGATAGCACTGCAGACCGCAGCTTTCAATGCTTCTTTATCCATGGGAATCAGCTCCTTTGAATTATGATTCAATTCGTGCTAACCTGTACAATAGTTCCCTTTGTACAGCAGTTTTCTTCTGAATCGTTTCTCCGTACAAAATTACAGCTTGATCAGATCCGCAAAATCATTCAGCGAAATATCATACACTTCCATTTTTTCTGTTCCGGATTGCCGGTTTACAGCGGGCTGATTTGAGCCATCAGCAATGGTTTTATCCGTGGTTTCTTCTGTTTTTGCAACATCTCCATCAACAGGTGCCGATTTCGTTTCAGATGTTTCTGAATACAGAATGATACCCAGATTATAATGATCGTCCACATAAAAATCTTCCTGACCGGTAATCACAACCGGACCGGGTTCCGGAACATTCTTCCCCTTGATATGTCTGATGAGGCGAGCCCTGCCCTTCTGCTGATACCCGATCAGCGTCTGTAAACGGGCAGCGTAATCTGCTTCCGAATCAAACAGTTCTTTCAATTCCATCAAATGCCCGTCTTTCAAATCAAAATTCATCGCTTTCCAGACAACCACATTCGCTGAGCCGCCTGTATACGTTTTCGTTTTAAGAATCACAGAATAAAATGTGTCTTTAGCAGTCTTGACTTCATATTCATTTTGTACATACCAGGAAGCGCTCACTCTTCCCTCTGTATTCTTATCAACAATCTTTTTGTCTGTATATTTGACCAGATCCGTATTATAATGCAACATATCACTTAATTCCCGGGATTCCGGGTGGGTACTTTCAAAAGTCTCTGTTTCCTGTTGGGACAAAACCAGCTTCATCTGTGAATTCACATACGACAACACAGCCTGATTCACCATATCGTCTATATGTTTTCCGCCGACGGAACCGGAAATATACGGTACTGCTACATTGACAATTCCTGACCTTGTCCGGTTCTCTTTCACCGACAGTTCAGCCGCCATAACAGGGAATGCCATAAAAGCCAGGACCGCAACCATAGATAAAAAAGCCGTAATTCTTTTTGCCGTTAACATTTTAACACCCTCTCACTAATCCGAATGAGTCATTATTTATCCGAGCATATCACATTAAATTATAATCAAATTAATATGTGATTCACATTATTTTAGATTATAACACAAAGTGCCCGCAAAATAAATTCCTGACGCAATTATATACATAATTGTTCTGTTAAAACAAAAAAAAGACAGGTTGCAAACCTGTCCTGCGTTTATGTTTTAAATTGGTGGGCGCTAACGGGATCGAACCGCTGACATTCTGCTTGTAAGGCAGACGCTCTCCCAGCTGAGCTAAGCGCCCAAAAAAAAATATGGTGACCG
>JAEEGG010012949.1_pt1 | contig 17907 bp, 15 predicted proteins | sample 9134161 | NCBI WGS metagenome assembly JAEEGG01 (sample SAMN16246543, study PRJNA631951) | gut metagenome | biome: gut microbiome; feature: rumen; material: CR-attached | host: Bos | place: Iran: Karaj | collected 2018-10 | reverse complement strand
CGTAGCGTGGTGAATGGCATCCTGTTCTGCCGTAAGCTGTTCTATCCCTTTGCCACCATTCTGCTGCGTTCGGGTGTACTGGCTGAGAAAGTCATCCAGAAGGAGAACCGCGTGCTGAGCGTCAACGACCTGGAGCAAGCCCTGGAACTGACGGACAAGGAGGACATCAAGGAGGAGCAGCGCATCCTAGAGGGCATTGTACGCTTTGGCGACGAGACGGCCAAGGAGATTATGACCAGCCGTCAGGACGTTGTTGACCTCGACTTCAAGGCCTCCTTTGCCGAAGTGCTGCGCTGCATCGTGGCCAACAATTATTCGCGCATCCCCGTCTATCAGGACAACAGCGACAATGTGCGCGGCATCCTGTATATCAAGGACCTGCTGCCGCATCTGACCAAGGGCAGCAATTTCCGTTGGCAGTCATTGATTCGTCCGCCGTATTTTGTGCCGGAAACGAAGAAAATCGACGACCTGCTGCGCGAGTTCCAGGAGAACAAGGTACACATTGCCATTGTGGTCGACGAATTCGGCGGCACCAGCGGCATCGTGACCCTGGAAGACATTCTGGAGGAAATCGTAGGCGAAATCAACGATGAATACGACGAGGACGAGAAGAGCTATGTGCGCATCAATGCCAATACCTTTGTCTTTGAAGGCAAGACGCTGCTGAGCGACTTCTACAAGATTCTGAAGCTTGACGACGAGATTTTCGAGGAAGTAGAGGGTGACGCCGATACGCTGGCAGGACTGCTGTTAGAGATCAAGGGCGACTTCCCGAAGCTGCACGAGAAAATCAGCTATAAACAATTCACCTTCGAGATACTCGACATGGACGAACGGCGCATCTCAAAGGTGAAAGTCGTGTTGGAATAGTTTTTTTCAGTTCCTTAGCTCTTCAGTTCAGTTCCATCCGAAACGGTTCCAGTCCATCAGCCTGTTCCAACCGAAGTTCCGGCAGGTGGCGTTATACTTATAAAAACCGTTGTTATAGTCTGAATTGTCCATAGGGATAAACATGCTGACGCAGCCATACAGGCTCTCGTCCTGTATGAAGGTGCTGAAGTCGCTCTCCATATCGTAGTAGGGGTAGCCGTCGAACACCGTCATCCATCTCATCGACATGCGGCAGTAGGGGACAGCCTGTTGGTAGGACTGGCTCCACTGGCGGAAAACATCGTCCGTGGTGTTCTGCCTGATGAATGCCCGCATGTCGTACATCACGGGTAAGTCATTGCCGAAGTAGTAGGCAATGCCCTGCATGTCGGGAGACGACGGGTATTGCGGATAGCCGTTGGTGAACTGGCTCAGGATGTCGTGCGTCCGCTGTGCCAACTGTGGCATGTATTGGGTCTCGATGACGGATAAGGGGACGCTGTAGCCGCTCAGATAGGAATGGCTGGTCACGTAATAGTCAGAATAGTAGTCGTAGTAGGTGTCGATGATGCCGCGATACAGGGCACTGCCGTTCTTATAGAACATCGGCACCATCTTGTCGTAGGGAGCGCCGTTGCCCGGAATCTCTGCGGGCGAACCGATGAGGTATTCCGTTGCGTTGCGCAGCTCGTAGCCCACCTCGGCACACATCATGTTACAGCAGTCGGCAAAGATGAAGTCCATCTTGGGCAGACTGCTCAGGGCCTCTGCCATCTGCGTGATGTTCATCCACCTCTCTATTTTGCTGCCGTCGTCGCTGCCGCTGTCCATGCCATAGGCGCGACGGCTGCTTACGACAGTGTCAGGGTCTACAGCCCAGCCGGTGGCATGTCCCCACAGCACCAGGCCAAAGCCGTCGGCGCTGATGCTGCTGGTCATCCAACTGATGACTTCACGAAACTTGGCAGGGTCGCACGAATAGAAATCGCTGCTGTAGCTATAGCGCTCAATGGCCTTTCCGCCATGAACCTCAATAATATAAGGTGTACCTTTGTACTTGCTGTCAGTTCCCAGACTGTCGATGAAGACAAACAGGCGCTGCTTGTCGGTCAGCAGCTTGGAGCCCTCGATGATTTCGTCCAGGTCTTTTTGCAGGTAGCGCACGCCTCCAGCCGATTTCGTCAGGTTGTTCTCGCCAGCCATGTAAATCATCACCGCACGCGTGGCCTTCTGCTCGGTATAATCTGACCCGTCATCCTTATGGCAGTCAGTCAGTAGCAATAAAGTGCTAATCAGTGTCAATATATATTTCATTCTATTGATATTTTGGGCAAAGGTACGAAAAAAACATAATTTATAATCCATAATTCATAATTATTTGATACCTTTGCAGCTAAATTTTCGTAGAAGATGAAGAAACTATTGGTTTTTATCACTATATTGTTCTTTGGGGTGAATGGCATGAAGGCACAGGACAGCCTTGAGGTGAAGCCTGTCGTCAGGGTTGACGTGCAATGCGAAGACACCTGTTCACACATCCATGGCATTGACCTGAGCCACTATCAGGGCAACGTCTTTTGGGAGACCATCGGCGACAACACCAAGATGGCCTATGTGTATTTGAAGGCTACCGAAGGCGGCGACCGCATTGATGCTACTTTTGAGCGCAATATCGAGCTGGCACACCGGCATGGATTGAAGGTAGGCAGCTATCACTTCTACCGTCCGCTGACCGACCAGCAGAAGCAGTTGAAGAACTTCCTGTCGCAATGCCTGCCCAACGAGCAGGACCTGATACCGATGATTGACATTGAGAGCACCGGCGGCCTGTCTACCGATGTTTTCTGCGACTCGCTGTTCTATTTCCTGGATTTAGTGGAAGAGGCTTATCACCAGAAGCCGCTGCTTTACACAGGGCGCAACTTCTACAACAAGCACCTGCTGGGTAAGATAGACGACTACAAAATCATGATAGCCATGTACACGGCGGAAGAGCCTGTACTGGCCGACGACCGCGACATCACCATGTGGCAGTACACGGGAAAAGGGCGCATTGTCGGCATCAACGGCTACGTTGACAAGAGCCGGTTCATGGGCAGGCATAGTCTGCGCGACATACGATTTAAGCATTGAAATTTTAAAATTGATAATTGAAAGTTAAGAATATGATTATTAAGTGTCCGGAATGTGGTCATCAGGTCAGCGACCTTGCAGAAACCTGTCCCAGCTGTGGCATTGCCATTGCTGGTAACATCACGAAGTGCCCTCATTGTGGAGGAACCATGTTGGCTAATCAGGATGTCTGTCCTAACTGTCTTGAATCGATACATCACCAGCCCTCTCGCCGTGATGTGGAGCAACAGGAGAATAGCCAGCCTCAATCTCAGCAGGCAGAAGAGCCTGCACCAGCCGTGGAAGAGAAGAAGAGTCACCACGGCATATTGGCCACGCTGATAGTAGCGCTGGTCATTGCCTTAGGCGTGTCCTTCGTCGGCTACTATTTCTACCAGCATACCCAACAGCAGAATGAGCAGTATGCCTACGACAATGCCATCCAGAGTTCGGAGCCTGCTGTGCTGCAGAACTTCTTGGACATCTATACCAATGCGTCGCAGGCACACCGTGACTCCGTCGCTGCCCATCTGGAGCGGCTCAAGCTGATAGATCTGGAGTGGGCCAATGCCGTGAAGAGCTGTTCAAAGACGGCGCTGCTGAAGTACATGCAGCTGCATCCCACCAGCATCCACGTGACCGAGGCCAAGCTCCTCGTCGACTCGCTGGACTGGATACAGGCTGCCAATACCAATACCATAGAGTCCTATAAGGACTACATGGAGGCTCACGGCGACGGTCTGCACTACGACGATGCGAAGATGAATTACGACAAGCTGAACGAGCGCATTGTGACACCTGCAGAGGAGCAGATGATCAGCCAGCTCTTCAACAGCTATTTCTCGTCGTTGGCAAAAGACGATGAGGGTAGCCTGATGGCAACACTCGGCACCGTTGTCCGCACGTTCTTCAACCGTCAGGACGTCACCAAGGGCGACGTGGTGCAGTATATGAAGAAGCTCCACGAGGCTGCCGACATCACCGGCATGAACTTCCTGCTCAACAACGACTGGAAGATTGACAAGATAGAGAATATTGAAACGGGCGAGATGGAATATTCTGTGACATTCTCTGTCGACCAGCGCATTGACCGTACTGACCCGGAACAGGAACGGCTGGCCACCTACAAGGTCAGCGCCAAGGTTTCGCCTGACGGAAAAATCGTGGATATGAACATGAAGAAGGTTGCGAAAAAATAGTCGCAACCTTTTCTACGTTTCATTCTATTCCTCAATATGTGACAGCGAGTGGGCAAAGTTTGCCATGAAGTTGGTGACGGCCTCTCGCGGATAATAACGCAGATATTTGGCCGAGAGCTTCACGTGCCACATCATAGCATCGGAGTCGTTGGTGCGCACGAAGACGCTCTTGCCCTGCGTGAAATACCATTCTGCGGCGTTCTTCTGTGTCAGCTTGAAGATGTCCTGCACGACGCGCCTGGTATTCTTGTTGCTTTCTGCCTCGGTGAAGGGGATGTCCTGAGGCTCAAAGTGGAAGAGTTCTATCATCAGCGACCCTTCCAACTGAGCTATGCGCTCCATGTCGAGCTTCTTAATCCACGACTTCAGCAGGGTATAGTCAATGTGGTCACGCGTTGTACGCAGATACGTGCCCAGCATAATCATGTGGCGCAGGCTGGCTCCTTGTGTCAGAATGTAGCGTGCTATGCCGATGATGTTCAGCAGCAGGTTGAGTGTCGGCGTGCCGTCCTTCTCTTCTATCAGCTTGGCGAGAATGTGGTTCAAGCGCGGATTGGTCAGCTGTTGCTGCTTGTACTCCTCGTAGCGCTCTGTCGTGTCGTCCTCAAACTGCTGGCGCAGGGTGGGAGAGAGCTGCAGGAAAAAATCGTCCGACAGTTGCCGGATACCGTCGGCTATCCAAGGCGTTACACCATGGATCATAGAAATCTGGTACAACTGCTGCCATTTCCATTCGGACATGGGTTCCAGTTCTTCGTGCTTGCCAAAAGCACCACTGCGCAACAGACGCATGAAATTCCTTTGAATGATATCCATTATGAATAGCGTTTAGGGTAACGAAATAGGATAGAGAAAAGCGCCATCAGGCCGATGGCCAGCGGATAGTAGAGGTAGGGTAGGATGCTGACCGGGTTTAGCGAAGCCAGTCCTGCAGCCATCAGCAGCTGAACGCCGTATGGTATCAGGCCCTGCACCATACATGAGAACGTGTCCAATATTGATGCTGCTTTGCGCTTGTCTACGCCGTAGCGGTCACCAATCTGCTTGGCTATACCGCCGACGGTGATGATGGCCACGGTATTGTTGGCCGTACACATATTCACGAGCGACACCAGGGCTGCTATTGACAGTTCGGCACCACGCTTACTCTTGACATGGCGTGTCAAAATCTGGATGAGGTAGTCAATGCCGCCGTTGTGCTTGATCATCTCTAACAGACCGCCAGCCATCATCGTGATGATGATGAGTTCACCCATCCCGATGATACCCTGGCCCATAGCACCAAACCAACCAAAGAGGTCGTATGTTCCGTCTGCTACACCGATGATGCCAGTCAGCAGGATGCCAACCGTCAACACGGCCATCACGTTCATCCCCAAGAGAGCCGTTAGCAGGACGACCATGTAGGGAATCACCTTGATGTATGACACTTCAGGCACATGCTGGGGCGAAGCCATGCCAGTGCCCATTACGATATAGACAATAAGGATGGCCAGTGCTGCCGGGAATACGATGAATGAATTGGCAAGGAACTTGTCGCTCAGCCGGCATTCCTGCGTTGACGTGGCAACGATGGTGGTGTCTGAGATAAACGACAGGTTGTCGCCGAAGAATGAGCCGCCAACCACTACAGCCGTCATCAAGGCCACCTCAGTACCTGTCTGTTGGGCTATGCCCGCCGCTATTGGGGTTAGGGCTACAATGGTGCCTACGCTCGTGCCTACGCTGAACGAAATGAAGCAGGCAGCCAGAAACAGTCCGGCCAGCAGCATGTTCCCAGGCAGTAGCATCAGCGTCAGGTTGACCGTCTCGTCAATGGCTCCCATCACCTTGGCACTATTGGCGAAGGCACCGGCAAGAATGAAGATCCAGATCATCAGCATCATCATGCTCGTGCCTGCCCCTTTGCTGTAGATATTGATGCGATTGCGCAATGGCAGTCCGCCGCTGATGATGACAGCATACATCGACGCAACCATAAAGGCCACCGTAATAGGCACCTTATAAAAGTCCCCGGCCACGATGCTCGTGACCAGGTACAATATGATGAACACCGCCAGCGGTGATAATGCCAGCAGTCCTTTCATTACAGCGTTACGCCATTCTTGAAGATGGAAATCTCGCGGTAGCCGTTCTCCTCGTTGCGGGCTTTCTCACCAGAGGCAACAGCCAGCACCTTGTCGATAAACTCGGGAACGAGCTCCTGCATGGTGCGTCCCTCAACAAGCTGACCGGCAGAGAAGTCGACCCAGTGAGGCTTGTTCTTGGCAAGTGTGGGGTTGGTGGCAACCTTCATCGTCGGTACGAAGGTACCGAAGGGTGTACCGCGGCCCGTGGTGAACAGCACGATATGGCAGCCACAGGAGGCCAATGCCGTAGAGGCTACGAGGTCGTTACCAGGAGCCGACAGCAGGTTGAGACCGTTGGCTGACAGACGGTCGCCATATTCCATAACACCGCTGACGGGTGCCTTGCCGCACTTCTGTGTGCAGCCTAAGGCCTTATCCTCAAGGGTTGAGATACCACCAGCCTTGTTGCCAGGACTGGGATTCTCACCGACGGGTTCGCCATGGGAGAGGAAGTAGTTCTTGAAGTTGTTGATCATCGAGACGGTCTGGTCGAACAGCTCGCGGGTCTCACAGCGGTTCATGAGGATAGTCTCGGCACCGAACATCTCGGGAACCTCAGTCAGTACGCTGGTACCGCCCTGAGCCACGAGCCAGTCGCTGAATTCGCCGACGAGCGGGTTGGCGGTGATGCCGCTGAAACCGTCGGAACCGCCACATTTCAGACCGATGCGCAGCTTTGAGACGGGAACGTCCTCGCGCTGATCCTGTTTGGCCTGATTGTAGAGCTCGCGCAGGATTTCCATGCCTGCCTCAACCTCGTCGCCCTCAACACGCTGAGTCACCAGCAGTTTTATGCGCGATTGGTCATAGTCGCCGAGCATTGCCATGAAGTCCTCGGGCTGGTTGTTCTCACAACCGAGGCTGAGCACCAGCACGCCGCCGGCATTGGGGTGCAGACAGATGTCGCGCAGCACCTTGCGGGTATTCTCGTGGTCTTCGCTGAGCTGTGAGCAGCCGTAGTTGTGGTGCCACGTCCAAATGGCATCGACACCTTCGCCCTTGGTCTCTGTCATCAGTCGGTGGGCCAGCTGTTCAGCAATGCCATTGACGCAGCCTACCGTAGGCACAATCCATATCTCGTTGCGCACGCCGACGTCACCGTTCTTGCGGACATAGCCTTTAAAGGTGCGACCTTCGTTCTTGATTTTCAGCGGTTCGTCCACGGGGTTGTACGTGTACTCTAACGTACCAGAGAGATTGGTCTTCAGGTTGTTCTCGTTAACCCAGTCACCAGCTTTCATGTCCTGACGGGCATGACCGATGGGATAGCCGTACTTGATGATGTCCTCGCCTTCGCGGACGTCTTTGATGAGTACCTTGTGACCTGCAGGAGTGTCCTGGTTCAGGGTGATTTGCTTGCCGTCCACCTCAATGATGTCGCCCTTGGCTTTCGGAGCCAGGCATACCACGACAGAGTCGGCGGGATTGATTTTCAGAAATGTTGCTAATGCCATAATTGTATCTGTTTTAGTAGTGATTTGTATAATAACTTCAATTCTTCAATTTTTCAACTCTTCAATACTTATCCCACGTTCTTACGGCGGTAGAAGTCGATATTCTCTTTGGTCAGCAGTTCGATGGGCATGTAGTTCACCGGCTCTACCACTTTCTTGAGCACAATAGCATCGAACAGGGTCTCAATGCAGGCATAGCCTTGCATGTAGGCATGCTGGGCAATGAGGAACGAGATGCTGCCCTGACGGACACACTCGGCATTCTTCGGTACCATGTCGTAGCCCATGATCTGGATGTTGCGTCGGTTCGACCTCAGCAGGAAGTCGCCAACAAGATGTGCCTTAGAGTTGAAGGTAATGCAGTGGTGAACGTGCGGATGCTCTTTGAAGAACTCTTCAAGGATGGGGTCATATTGCTCGCGCTTGTCGTCAAGCGACAGGTTCACCTCGCTGATAGTCACCTCGGGGAAGTGGTCGTGCATGTAGTGGCGGAAGCCGGTTTCGCGGTTTTCCTGCTGCTTCGATGCCACGTTGCCGTTTCGCATCTGCTTCATCAGCATGATTTCCTTTTCTTTCGGTGCTACCAGCATCAGCATGCGAGCAGCGAAATAGCCTGAAGCAAATGAATCCTGACCAAAGAACGACAGCGGCTTGAGGTCAGGCATGTAGGAGTCGAGCAGTATAAAGGGTACACCCATCTCGTGCAGTTGGTCGGTAAAGCGTCTGGTCACGTCCAATCGTGAGGGGACAACGATGACACCGTCGGGCTCCTGTTTCAGACAATCATTCGTCACGCGTGTAAAGGTATCAGCAGAAAAGCGATTGTAATACATCATCTTGACGGAGATGCCAAAGTCCCTGCGGTGCTCACAGGCTGCTAACGAACCTTCTTCAATTTCTTCCCAGTAGGCTTCCGACTCGTGTTTGGGAATAATACAGTAGAAAGTATATTCCTTGTTGTAAGCCAGGGCCGAAGCATACATGTTGGGTTTGTAGTCCATCTCGTCCAGTGCCTTCTGTACCTTCTCCAGAGCCTTCTTCGACACGTTGGGACGATTGTGTAACACACGGTCTACAGTACCTACAGAGACGCCTGCGCGCTCTGCAATATCCTTAATTCTTGTTTTTTCTCTTGCCATATTTCCTGCAAAGGTACAAAATAAATTGAAAATTGAAAATTGAAAATTGAAAATTTTGCTGCCGCCACGAAAAAAACTTCAATTCTTTAATCCTTCAATTTTTTAATTTTTCAAATTCTTCTCCTGAACTCTGCGCAGGTGATGGCCGTTGCAACAGCGACGTTCAGGCTCTCTGCCGTGTGGCTGCCCACATGGTAGTTGGGAATGAGCAGCTTGTGGGTAATCTTTTCACGAACCGACGGTGAGATGCCGTTGCCCTCATTGCCCATAACGATAATGCCCGTGGGACTCAGTTCTTCCTGATAGATGTTATTGCCGTCAAGGAGTGTCCCGTAGACCGGACATTGACAGGTGTCAAACAGCGACAACAGGTCGCAATATATAATATGTACATGTGCAAGACTTCCCATTGTAGCCTGCACCACCTTGGGGGCATAGGCATCGGCGGTGTCTAAAGAACAATAGATGGTGTCAATGCCGAACCAGTCGGCTATGCGGATGATGGTGCCTACATTGCCCGGGTCTTGCACGCCGTCTAATGCCAACGAGAGCTTACTGTCGGGGACGTCTTCGGCACCCTTTTCCTCATCAGGAATCTTCAGCACGGCCAGCACTTCCTGGGGATGTTGCAGAAAACTCAACTTCCGCAGTTCTTCGTCGGTGATGAGTTGGGCATTGGGGCGCGGCGTCGTCGAGAAGATGGTATGGGGAATGTATCCTGCCTTGAGCAGGTCGCCTACCACTTTAGGCCCCTCGGCTACGAAAAGATGCTCACGCTTGCGGTTCTTTTTCAGTTCCAGCGACCGCACCAGCTTCAGTTGATTCTTGCTCAGCATAACACTTCGTTTTGAAGTGCAAAGGTAGTGAAAAAAGTGAAGAGTGAAGAGTGAAAAGTGAAGAATTTGCTGCCGCCGTTAAAAATATTTTTGAATTATGAATTACGAATTATGCATTATTTCGTACCTTTGCAGTCGATATGCGCATTAAACACTTGATAATGATTGCAGGAGTCCTGCTGCTTGTGTCATGCTCAGAGACCAAATACGTCCCTGAAGGGCAATACCTGTTGAATCGTGTGAAGGTGACCAGCGACACTCAGACGAGAGACATCAATACCACGGAGATGAAGCAGTTGGTGAAACAGCGTGGAAACACGCGCTGGTTCTCTGCCGTAAAGATACCGTTGGGTACCTATTCGCTGTCGGGACGTGACACGACGCGCTGGCTGAACAGAACCCTGCGGTCCATAGGAGAACCCCCAATCATCTATGATTCCGCCATGACTCAACAGTCTATGAAGATCCTGTTGCAGCAGATGCAGAACAAGGGCTTCTTGCAGGCAAGTGTCGATGCCCGCAATACGGTGCGTGGCAAGAAACTGAGTACGGAATTTATCTTGCATCCCGGACAGCCGTACTTTATCGGCAAGATGGACTACGACATACAGGATAGTGCCATTGCCGATCTGTTGCAGATGGACAAAGAGGAGAACCGCGGACTGCATACCGGCATGATGTTCAATGTCGAGAACCTTGATGCAGAGCGGAAGCGCATCACCACCATGCTGGTCAATCAAGGCTATTATCACTTCAATAAAGATTTCATCACGTTCCTGGCTGACTCGCTGACGGGGTCGCCCAACATCAACCTGACGCTGGTGCTCCAGCGCTATCGCGACAATCAGGTCAGCAACCAAGTCCATCCGAAGTTTTCGATTGGCGACGTGCGCTTTAATAGTGGCAATGTTGATGACTCTGTCATCCACCTGCGTCCCAGCGTGCTGAACCGCAATTGCTATATCCGTCCGGGTGAACTCTATTCCGCTGCAGACTTGCAGAATACCTACAACCACTTTGGCCGTCTTGGGGCTGTGCGCTTTACAAACATCGCCTTCCGTGAGCGCCCTGATGAGCCTGTGCTCGACTGCGACGTCACCGTTAGCACCAACAAGCCTTCAACCATCTCATTCCAGCCCGAAGGTACGAATACGGCAGGAGACTTTGGTGCGGCATTAGCCCTGACCTACCAGAACCGTAACCTGTTCCGTGGCTCTGAGGCACTCAGCATAGAGTTGCGTGGAGCGTATGAGGCTATTCGTGGACTGGAGGGCTATTCCAATTCTGATTATCTGGAGTATAGTTTGCGGACTAACCTGTCGTTCCCCAGTTTTATTGCTCCTTTCCTGTCACAGTCGTTCCGCCAGCGTATCAATGCCACTTCTGAGGTGTCATTGCTCTTCGACCTGCAGAACAGACCCGAATTCCTGCGTCGTGTGTTCTCCGTAGGGTGGCGCTACAAGTGGAATGATGCAAGTCACCATGACCACTATCAAGTAGACTTGCTCGACTTGAACTTTGTCTCTATGCCATGGATTAGTGACAAGTTCTATCAAGACTATTTGAGTGAAGCATCCAAACGCAATGCGTTGCTACTATACAACTATCAGGACCTGTTTATCATGCGCACTGGTTTCCGTTACAGTTACTATAATGGGACTTATGCTATTAAAACCAATGTAGAAACGGGCGGAAACCTGCTCGACCTGGCGGCACATGTGTTTGGCTTCCACATGGACGAAGACGGTGACTATACCTTCCTTGATGTCGCTTTTGCACAATATGTCAAAGGTGATATAGACTTTACGCGCAACTTCCAGTTGGATTACCGCAGCCAACTGGCTTTCCACGTAGGTCTGGGTATTGCCTATCCCTACGGCAACAGTTCGGCGCTGCCGTTCGAGAAGACCTATTTCTCGGGTGGTGCCAACAGCGTGAGAGGATGGACCGTCAGAAGCTTAGGACCGGGTAACTTTGTGAGCGACGACGGCGACCTGAACTTTATCTTGCATACAGGTGACATGAAACTTGACTTGAACTTGGAATACCGTGCACACCTGTTTTGGAAATTAGGTGGTGCACTGTTTATTGACGCTGGTAATATCTGGAACCTCCGGGATTATGAGGACCAGCCTGGCGGACAGTTCAAGTTCTCTGAGTTCCTGAACCAGTTGGCTGTCAGCTATGGTCTGGGCTTTCGCTTGAATTTCGATTTCTTTATTCTCCGCTTTGATATGGGTATGAAGGCAGTCAATCCCGTCTACCAGAACCGGCGCGAGCATTTCCCTGTCATTTACCCGAAATTCAGTCGCGACTTTGCTTTTCACTTTGCGGTAGGCCTTCCATTCTGACCTGCCAGCGTCCGTCGCGTTTTACCACTGGCACATAGAATACGCCTTCCTCGTCAGCCTGTACTGCCGGTTCGCCCAGCATCGATGGCTTCAGGTAGTTGTTGACGCGAAGCGTCACGGTACGCAGCGTGTCGTTAGAAATGGAGACATCGTCGTCAGAAGCTACTACGGCATGGCGTCCGTTCACCAGTTCCAGTTCTTGCTCGGTGGTGTTCGATGCTGCGAAGCGCAACCACTTGTCGCTCTCCGCTGTAGCATATTTCCCAGCCTCAACGTAGTCGCAGTTGAAATACGCCTCAGCCCACGCTTCAGCCGTATCCCGAACAGCCCCGTTTCCGTCCGTACCCATGTCGCAGCTTGCCATTAGCACAGCGGCAAACAACAGTTTCAGATGTTTCATAAAGATTAAATATCCAAAAATCTCTGCAAAGATAACAATTAATTCTTAATTCTTAATTCTTAATTCTTATTTTATTTGTATCTTTGCAGGAAATTTTGAATAGACAATGCTAAAGTTTATTTCTTTTGGTAGTGGAAGCAGTGGCAATTGCTATTTGCTGGCGACACCTACGGATGCCTTGCTGATAGACATCGGTGTGGGACTGCGTGGGCTGAAGAAGGACTTTCGTGACTATGGTGTCAGTCTTTCGCAAATCCATCATGTGCTGGTTACCCACGACCATGCCGACCATATAAAGTCTGTGGGCTCATTCAGTCACGACTATAAGATACCCGTTTATGCCACCCGTGAAGTCCATCAAGGCATCAACCGCAACTACTGTGTCACGCAAAAGGTGGCTGCAGAAATGGCAAAAGTCATCGAGAAAGGTCGCTCTGAACAGATAGGTGACTTCCTGGTCACTCCTTTTGGTGTTCCTCATGACAGCAGCGACAATGTAGGCTACTTTATCGAGGCAGAAGGTACTAATTTTTGTATCATTACTGATGCCGGTACTGTTACCGATGAGATGAAAAGCTACATCCAGCGCGCCCATCATCTCGTCATCGAGGCTAACCACGATACGGAGATGGTGATGAGCGGTCCTTATCCGAAATTCCTGAAAGACCGCATCCTTTCACGGTCAGGTCATCTCTGTAACCGCGACTGTGCCCAGGCTGTCATCGACAACATGTCTGACTGTCTTCGCCATGTCTGGCTGTGCCATCTCAGCGAGGAGAACAACCATCCTGAATTGGCCCGAAAAACGGTGGAGAGCATCTTCCGCAGCTATGGTGTCATAGCAGGAACGGATGTCCTTTTGGAGGTCCTCAAGCGCAATACACCCACTGGCCCCTTTGAATTAGAGTAAGCGGATTTAATACTGTCTGAGGGCTGCCAGCAGTTCGTTGTTTTCCGTGCGTGTGCCGATGGTGATGCGCAGACAGTTCTGGCAGAGTTCCACGCGGTGACGGTTGCGCACGATGATACCCTTGTCCACCAGATAGTCGTAGATTTCCTTGGCATTGGTGACTCGTGCAAGGAAGAAGTTGGCATCGGTTTTGAACACGTGTTCGCAGACGGGCAAGTCTAAGAAAGCCTGCATCACTCTGCTGCGCTCCAATAAGAGCGTCTTCACCCATTTGTCCACCTCAAAGGGATCTTTCAGCGCTTCCAAGGCTTGCTGCTGCGTCAGCAGGTTGACATTGTACGGATACTTCACCTTGTTATAGATGTCAATGATGTCTTTCGACGCAAAGGCCATGCCCAGTCGGATAGCTGCCGAACCCCAGGCCTTTGACATGGTCTGCATGATGATGAGGTTGGGGTGTGTGGGCAGTTCCTGACGCATCGACTTCTGTTGTGCGAAGTCAATGTATGCCTCATCGACAATGACAATGCCGTCAAAGTTCTCAATGACTTTTACAATCTCGTCGCGGTTGAGTGAGTTGCCCGTAGGATTGTTAGGCGAACAAATCCAGATAATCTTCGTGTTTTCGTCGCAGGCTGCCAGCAACTGGTCGGCATGCATCTGGAAGTCGTCGTCCAGCATGACGGTACGGTATTCCACGTTGTTGACGTCGGCACAAACCTTGTACATGCCGTATGTCGGTGCGATAGCTACAACGTTGTCGCGCCCAGGCTCGCAGAAGATGCGATAGGGCAGGTCAATGGCTTCGTCGCTGCCGTTGCCGAGGAAGATATTCTCGGCAGGAACACCCTTCACCTTCGACAACACCTGCTTCACGTCGCGCTGCAGGGGGTCAGGATAGCGGTTGTAGGGCGCATTATATGGATTCTCGTTGGCATCGAGGAAGACATGAGCCTCCTTGCCAGAATATTCGTCGCGGGCGCTGCTATAGGGTGCAAGGCTCCAGATGTTGGGCCTGACCAACTGCTCTAAACTAAACATAAATCTTTAATGTTTAATTTTTAATTTTTAATTTTAAATGTTTAATCTTTAATCTTTAATGTATGCATCCTTACGCTCATGGCGTTCTTGTGGGCATCCAGCTGTTCAGCCTCAGCCATCAGCTCTACGGCACGGCCAATATGACCGATACCTTCTGCCGTCAGGTGCTGGAAAGTAATCTTGCGGCAGTAGCTGTCTAAGTTGACACCGTTGTAAGCCGTGGCATAGCCGTGGGTCGGCAGCGTATGGTTAGTGCCACTGGCATAGTCGCCGGCACTCTCGCAGGCATACGGTCCAAGGAAGACGCTGCCGGCATTGACCACGCGCTCACCCATCTGCTCATAATCGCGTGTCTGGATGACCAAGTGCTCAGGCGCATAGAGGTTGGTGAGTGCCATCATCTCGTCGGCAGAATCCACGAGCACGTAACAACTGTTTTCAAGCGCCTTGGCGGCTATCTCGTGGCGGGGCAGGAGTGCCAGTTGGCGTTCTACCTCTGCCTGTACCTCGTTGAGCTTTTGTTCTGATGTGGTGATGAAGAGCACCTGCGAGTCGATGCCGTGCTCTGCCTGCGACAGCAGGTCGGCAGCAACGAACTCGGCATTGGCTGTCTCGTCTGCCAGCACGCACACCTCGCTGGGACCTGCGGGCATGTCGATAGCCACCTCGTCTAAGCTGACGTGTTGCTTGGCAGCCATCACATACTGGTTGCCGGGACCGAAAATCTTGAAGACTTTGGGTACCGACTCCGTACCGTAGGCCATGGCTCCGATAGCCTGTACGCCACCTATCTTATATATCTTGCTCACACCGGCAATGCGGGCGGCCACCAGGATGGCAGGGTTCACTTTGCCCTCGCTGTTGGGAGGTGTGCAGAGCACAATCTCCTTGCATCCGGCAATCTTGGCCGGTGTGGCCAACATCAGAACGGTAGAGAAGAGTGGGGCAGTACCGCCGGGGATATAGAGACCCACGCGCTCAATGGCGACGCTCTTCTGCCAACAGGTGACACCTTCCTGCGTCTTCACCTTCTGACCGACAAAGCGCTGGGAGATGTGGAATACCTTGATGTTATGGTGTGCCAGTATGATAGCATCGCGTAACTCGTTGGTAACCAGCTTCTCGGCTTCATCCATTTCAGCTTCAGTAACGGCCAGATCAGTTAGCGTAGCCTTATCGAACTTCAGCTCATAGTCGCGTACAGCGGCATCACCACGTTGCTTGATGTCAGCCAGCACGGTGCTCACGGTTTCGTTCAGCTTCGTGAGGTCCAGCCGGGGACGCTCCACAATCTCAGCCCATTGGTCTCTTGTTGGAAATCTGTATATCTTCATCCTGCGGTAGCAAACTTTCAATTATCAATTTTCAATTCTCAATTTTAGAGAATCATCTTTTCTATCGGTGTGACGAGGATGCCCTGGGCACCCATTTCCTTCAGCTTGCCGATAATCTCCCAGAAGCGCTTCTGGTCGAGCACCGTGTGAACAGAGCACCATTCCTTGTCAGCCAGCGGGATGATGGTGGGGCTCTTCAGACCCGGCAGCACGTTGATGATTTCCTGCAGGCGGGCCTTGGGGGCGTTCATGCGTACATATTTCTTATCTTCGGCATCCTTGACAGCCTTAAAGCGGAACAGCATCTGCTCCAGGATGTCGCGCTTGTCGCCAGAGAGGTTCTTGTTGCCGATGAGCAGGGCCTCGCTCTGCATCACCACCTCAACCTCGCGCAGATTGTTCGACACTAATGTCGAGCCTGACGATACGATGTCGAAGATGCCGTCAGCCAGTCCGATGCCCGGACTGATCTCCACGCTGCCCGTGATGACGTGAATCTCACAGTCCACACCATTCTTATCCATGTAGGCACGCAGAATGTTGGGGTAGCTGGTGGCAATCTTCTTGCCGTTGAACCAGTTGACGCCCCTGTATTCTATTTCTTTGGGGATGGCCAGCGACAGGCGGCACTGCGAGAATCCCAGTCGCGAAATGATGTCAGCTTCCTCGCCACGCTCCACAAACTCGTTCTCGCCCACCACGCCGATGTCGGCCACACCACTGGCTACCGACTGGGGGATGTCGTCGTCGCGCAGGTAAAGCACTTCGAGAGGAAAGTTGGAGGACTGGACCAGCAAGGTGCGCTTCGAGGCACTGACCTTGATATCTGCTTCAGCGAGCAGGTTCATCGTGTCGTCGAAAAGACGACCTTTTGACTGTACGGCAATTCTTAACATATCTAATATTTTCTAATTTAGCTTGCAAAATTACGCATTTTCGGTGATATTTGCAAGAAAATGATTACTTTTGCAGCCAAAATAAGAGATTTTGACGAGAATCGGTATATATATTCACCTTTTGGTACTTTTGCTGCTCTGTTCTTGTACGCAGAAGCAGCAGGAGCCTGTGGTTGCTCCCTGGGGCGAGATTACAGACACCATCCCCGTTTCCGACGACTTCGACTTGGAGGACATTCAGCGCAATGGCGAACTGATAGCCCTGACGCTGACCGGCCCCGAAACCTATTACGACTATCACGGCCGTCATCTTGGCACGCAATACCTGCTCTGCCAGCGTTTTGCCGATAAGTTGGGTGTGATGCTGCGCATGGAGGTGTGCCGCGACTCGGCGGAGATGGTGGAGCGTCTGCAGGCTGGCGAGGCCGACCTCATCTGCTATCCCATGACGAAGAAAGGGGTAGGATGGCTGGTCGGTGACGACAAGGACGACCTTCAGCGCGAGTTGGCGGCATGGTACAAGCCTGGGATGCTGGACGAGGTGAAGAAGGAAGAGGACTTCCTGCTGTCGTCGCGCAGTGTCACCCGCCGCGTGTTTTCACCGATGCTCAATCGTGCCGGCGGTGTTATCTCCCACTACGACGGCTACTTCCAGCGCTATGCTGCGACCATCCGCTGGGACTGGCGCCTGATGGCTGCCCAATGCTATCAGGAGTCTACCTTCGACCCGCAGGCCCGCTCATGGGCGGGAGCTTGCGGACTGATGCAGATTATGCCCGGCACTGCCGACCACCTCGGACTGCCACGTGCCAGCATCTACGACCCGGAGCAGAACATTGCCGCCGCTGCCCGCTACTTGGGTGAGCTCGACCGCACCTTCTCTGACATCCCTGAGCGCACAGAGCGCACGAAGTTTGTCCTTGCTGCCTATAACGGTGGGCACTTCCACATCCGCGACGCCATGGCCCTTGCCCAGAAAAACGGCAAGAACCCCAAGCGCTGGGGCGACGTCGAGCCATTCGTTCTGGGACTCAGTCAGGCACAATACTATAACGACCCAGTTGTTAAGTACGGCTACATGCGCGGCGCAGAGACTGTCGACTATGTGCGTAAGATTCGCGAGCGCTGGAACGGCTACCGTGGTGTGCGCACCGTCCGTAGCACCTTTGCCCCTTCGGGCATTCCTCAGAAGGCCAGGCACGAGCGCAAGAAGAAATACCAGATATAGGATAA
>JAEEGG010012948.1_pt1 | contig 17909 bp, 8 predicted proteins | sample 9134161 | NCBI WGS metagenome assembly JAEEGG01 (sample SAMN16246543, study PRJNA631951) | gut metagenome | biome: gut microbiome; feature: rumen; material: CR-attached | host: Bos | place: Iran: Karaj | collected 2018-10 | reverse complement strand
TGTCGTCGGAACCCTCCAGCGTGTGCTCGTATTCCGGACGGTTGGCGGGCACCAGACGGTTGAAGATGGTCTCCATATCGGTGCGCACGTCGGGGTCGCAGTTCTCATTGATGCACAGTCCACAGCTGGTGTGCTTGACGAAGATGTTGACGATGCCCGTCTGGGGCAGCCGGGGCAGCTGGCTCACTATCTCGTCGGTGACAAGATGAAAGCCACGGGGACGTGGTCTGAGGGTGATTTCTGTCTGCTGAATCATGCGATGTACTTCTGAGGGGGTGTTGGTTGCTGCGACACAGCAACATACCTGATATGGGGGATCACGTCGCCATGCTCTTGCTGAGAGGGCGGCAGAGGTCTCCCAAAACGGAGGGCAAATGTATGAAATTCTTTTTGCACCGGCAAGAAAAACGCCAGGCATTTAAGGTTTTTAAAGGAAAAAAGATTTCGGCAGGTTTCGAAAAAGCACTTATATATTTGGTTTATTGCTCGCTTATTCGTACCTTTGCACCCGATAGAGTTATCGTGGTTCGATGACCGATTAAAAAGGGAATGGGGTGTAAGTCCCCAACTGTCCCGCAGCTGTGAGTCGCCTTTCATACGAGGCAAGCACAAGTGTCACTGATATTATTGGGAAGACGCTTGCCTTTGTGCGACGAAGTCAGAAGACCTGCCACGATATGTTTGCTCCGACGTTCCTCTGGGGTTAGGGCGGCGGAAAAGGAAAAAGGCTGATGTATATACGACGTCTGACGATAGTCACGCTTTATGTGCTGACGGCCATTGTGGGCTGGGCACAGGAGCAATGGGACACAACACTGCTGATGAAGGAGGTGGTTGTGACCTCTAAGCTGACGTATCGCGAGGTGATTCCCTCACAGAAGCTCAGCGGGGCACAGCTCGAAGGGCTGTCGGAACTGTCGGTGGCCGACGCGCTGCGCTATTTCTCCGGCGTACAGCTCAAGGACTATGGCGGCGTGGGCGGTGTGAAGACGGTCGACGTGCGCAGCATGGGCACCAACCATCTGGGCGTGAGCTACGACGGCATCGTGCTGGGAAACGCACAGAATGGACAGATAGACCTTGGACAGTTCTCGCTCGACAACGTGGACGAGATATCGCTCTACAACGGACAGAAAAGCGCCATCTTCCAGCCAGCTTCGGAGTTCGGCAATGCCGGTTCGGTGTATATCAAGACACGCCGGCCGAAGTTTACCGAGGGGCGCGACTGGAACCTGAAGGTAAAGACGAAATATGCCTCGAGCGACCATTTCCGTCTTTCCACGCTCTGGGAGCAGCGGCTGTCGCGAATGGTGAGTTCGTCGGTGAATGCGGAGTTTATCTCGTCGAGCGGTAAATACGATTTCCGCTACCGTCGCCTGAACCAGGACGGCACCGTGGCCTACGATACCACGGCCACACGGCATAATGGCGACGTGTGGGCGATGCGCGCCGAGGCCAACGTGTATGGACTGATTGACGACGGCGGCTGGAACCTGAAGGCCTACACGTATCATTCTGAGCGTGGCATCCCCGGTGCCATCGTGAACAATGTGTGGCGGCGCGGCGAGCGTCAGGCCGACCACAACACGTTCCTGCAAGCCTATCTGAACAAGAGCGTGGGACAGCGTTTCAGTACGCGTCTGCTGGCAAAGTATGCATACTATAACACCCACTACGTGAACCGCGACACGACAACGCTGCGCGTGGACAACACCTACCGCCAGCAGGAATTCTTCGTGTCGAGTTCTAACGTCTATGAAATACTGCCCTGCTGGAGTGCATCGCTGGCCTACGACCTGAAGTGGAACAAGCTGGATGCCGATATGCGGGCGTTTGTCAGTCCGTACCGCGTGGGGCATTATGCCTCGGTAGCCACGGCCTACAACCATCCGTGGTTTAACATCCAGGGCTCGCTGATGGCACAGTTCATCGGTGACACCCGTCACGAGCGCATGGCAACGGTGCACACCTCGCAACGGGCGCTGACGCCGGCCGTCTTCGTGAATGCCTATCCGCTGAGGAGCAAGCTGCTCTCGCTGCGGGCCTTTGCCAAGAAGAGCTACCGCATGCCTACCTTCAACGACCTCTACTATACCGACCTAGGCAATGCCTCGCTGCAGCCGGAGTCGGCGCTGCAATACAACATAGGCTTCGTGGTGGAAAAAGACTGGACCGACGGACTGCTGCGCCATGTGCGCTGGCAGACGGATGCTTACTACAACACCGTGCACGACAAGATTGTGGCCTATCCCAAGGGACAGCAGTTCCGCTGGACAATGCTCAATCTGGGCAAGGTGCACATCAAAGGCATCGACGTGGAGGGTGAGCTGGCCATAGCGCCGATGGAGGGCTTGCAGCTGTCGGGGCGCGTGCAATACACCTATCAGGATGCGCGCGACGTGACCGACCCTTTCACCTCCTACTATCGCGACCAGATTCCCTATATCCCCTGGCATAGCGGTTCGGCCATTCTGGGCATCAGCTATCGCGACTGGGACCTGAACTACAGCTTCCTGTATGCCGGCGAGCGTTACAACCAGCAGGAGAACATCGTGTATAACTACATGCAGCCGTGGTACACCAGCGACCTGTCGCTGAGTCGCCAGTTCCAGATAGGGCGCAACCGGCTGAAGGTGCTCCTCGAAGTGAACAACCTGTTCTCGCAGGACTACGACGTCATCCTGAACTACCCGATGCCGAAGCGGAACTATGGAGTGACGGTGGAGTGGAATATATAAATAAAAAAGAAGAAGACCCACCCCAGCCCTCCCTATAGGGAGGGGGTGATTAGTGTTAAATGATAAATAAAAGTGATGAGTGATAAGTTTCTACGATACGCGCGAAAAGTATTTGCTCCCTCCCTCATAGGGAGGGCTGGGGTGGGTCTTCTGGTGGGTTTGCTAGTTGGTCTTCTTTTTTCCTCTTGCCGCACCGACGACCCGATTATCTATGCTACTACTTACGAGACGGGTGCAGAGACGGTTGTTTCGGGCAACACTGCGGGGATGTATGTGCTTTGCGAGGGGAATATGGGCAGCAATAAATGCACGCTCGACTACCTGGACCTGACCACGGCACAGTATCACCGCAACATCTATTCGGCACAGAATCCCACCACGGTGAAGGAACTGGGCGACGTGGGCAACGACATCAAGATATATGGTTCACGCCTCTGGATGGTCATCAACTGCTCGAACAAGGTGGAGGTGGCCTACGCCAAGGATGCCCGGCGCATAGGACAGGTGGATATCCCCAACTGCCGCTATCTGGCTTTCCATAAGGGTTTTGCCTATGTGAGCAGTTTTGCCGGTCCGGTGATGGGCGACGAATCGCAGGTGGGCGTCGTGTATAAGGTGGACACCCTTTCGCTAAAGATTGTAGGCCGTGTGGAAGTGGGCTATCAGCCGGAAGAGATGGCCATCGTTGACGGGAAACTCTATGTGGCCAACAGCGGTGGCTATATGCCACCTGAGTATGACCACCGGGTGAGCGTGGTCGATCTGGACAGGTTCCGGGTGGAGCAGACAATCGACGTGGGGCTTAACCTGCACCGCTGTCGTGTTGACCGCTACGGACAATTGTGGGTAACGTCGCGCGGAAACTACGAAGAGGTGCCCCCGCGCGTCTATTGCCTGCAGCAGAGCAGCGACGGGATAGCGGCCGTGGGTGATTCTTTGGAACTGTCCATCAGCGAGATGTGCATAGTGGGCGACTCCTTATACTATATAGGTACGCAATGGAGCAACGAATTGCAGCGCAACACCGTCAGCTATGGCATCATCAACGTGCGAAGTCATCGGGTGGTGGCTGACCGTCTGACGGATGCTCCCGAACTGAACAATATCCGGATGCCCTACGGACTGATTGTCAATCCCGTGGACAAGGATTTCTACCTGATGGATGCCAAGAACTACGTGTCGAGCGGCGAACTCTTCCACTTCAAGGCCGACGGAACATTCGACTGGAGCGTCCGCACCGGCGACATTCCCGCCCATGCCGTTTTCGTGGAGACTTCGTTTTAGCGAGTTGTGCGTCTATGTTGTAGGGAAAAGCAGGGGATTCCCGCTTTTTAACATTTTGCAGAAACAGCTTTGCGAATTTATTATTATCTTTGCACGCAGTATTTAACTATCTGGTAACCAAACAAATCGTAATGATAAGTATGTTTAAAAGACACATTCTCTCGGCAGTCGTGGCGCTTGGCATGGCTGTCTCGGGGCAGGCCCAGCAGACGGAGCAGTTCAGCATTGCCACGCTGAACATCGACGGACTGCCCCAGAAGATTCTGGTGTTCAACGTCAATGCCGAAGGACCTGGCAGCCCGGGCACGGTGCGCATTGGCAAGTACTTGCTGAAGAAGGACTACGACCTGATGTTCCTGCAGGAGGATTTCAACTATCACGAGGAACTGTCAATCGTGATGGAGGATAACTATCGGTTTGACACATGGAGCGGCGACGTCGGGCTCGAAGGCCATAAGGTAGACTTCCTGCACCTGCAGAACCATCGTTTCGAGTGCGACGGACTGATGGCCTGCTGGAAGAACGGCCACAACGTGTCGGCCGGACAGCGCACGGCATGGGCCGACGGATTCGGAAAGTTCAGCCACAACAACGACCTGCTGGCCACCAAGGGCTTCCGCCGCTATGAGGTGACGCTGGCAAACGGGATGCAGATAGTGGTCTACGACGTACACATGGATGCCGAGGACGACCTTGACACCGAGGAAGGCAAGGCCGGTCCCGACCGCGCTGCCCGCCAGAACCAGCGGAAGCAGTTGCGCGACGAAATCCTGAACCGGCTGGACGACCGTCCTGTCATCGTCTTGGGCGACTTCAACACATTCTATTTTCGCGACAAGGCGAAGGAGGATTTCATTGATGCCATCAACGCCTCGGGCAAGGCCACGATAGCCGACGTGTGGGTGGAACTGCAGAACAAAGGCAAGTTCCCCGACTATCAGGAGGACAACCGCGTGCGCGACGACCGTGAAGAAGAGCACGGCGGCGAGTCGCTCGACAAGATTCTCTACATCAATCCAGCATCGGGCAGCATGAGCCTCAAGCCCCTGTCGTATAGTCGCGACATGGACGGTTTCAAGCATAATGGAAAGGCGCTGAGCGACCACTTCCCCGTGGCTGCAACGTTCCAGCTGACTGACAGGAAGTCTACTGGTATCCAGGCCATTGGCAATGATGCACAGGCCGAAGGTAACGCGGAGTATTACAACATCAGCGGACAGCGCGTCAGCCATCCCGCCAGTGGCATCTACATCGAGCAGACGGCCAAGGGCATCCGCAAACGTATCATCAAATAATTAATGCACTCATACAATGAAGAAGATAACACTCACCCTTATTGCTGTGGTCTCCATGCTGACGACTGCAAGTGCACAGAGCACCTACAAGATTCTGTATGAGACCGACACCATCGTGAAGGCCAAGATAGAAAGCGTGGCGCTGGGTTCGCGCCCCGTACATTATATAATATATGAGTATCCCTCGAAGGACGGCGAAGGCAAGGACGCCACTGTCAGCGGCGTAGTGCTGATTCCCTCGGACGTGATGGACGGCAGCGTGCCCTGCGACGGCATTATCCTGTACAACCACTTCACTATCGGCAATCCCTCGGAGGCTCCCTCGCAGGGCGGAATCGAAGTGCAGACGGGCATTCTGGCCAGTCCGCTGAAGCCCAACTATATCGTCGTTTCGAGCGACTACATCGGCTATGGCTCCAGCATCGACCGCAAGGTGTCTTATCTCTGCGGCGATACCAATGCGCGCAACTCGCTCGACGGACTGGTGGCTGCCCGCCAGATGCTTACCGACAAGAATGTCCCGCTGGGCAAGTTCCAGTTCAACATAGGTTATTCGCAGGGCGGAACAGAAACAATGTACATAGCCAAGCTGCGCGACATGGAGTATAAGGACAAGGGCATCACCTTCGACAAGAGTTTCTCTGGCGGCGGCGTGCTCGACTGCGAGAAGGCCTACAGCGAGTTCGTGAAGAAGGATGTGTGCGACAGTTGGAAAGACGTGGCCACCTTTCTCATCTCCGTCAACGAGAACTATCATCTGGGCATCAACTACAGCGACCTGTTCAAGGAGCCGGTGGCCTCAAACGCTAAGGAATACGTCGTGAAGAAAGACAAGTCGGTGCTCACCCAGAACAGCGACGTTTCCATCGACTCGCTCCATCAGCTGCTGCAGCCCGCCTATATGAATCTGAACAGCGACCAGGCCAAGGCGCTGTCGGCCAAACTGTCCGAACTCAAGATTGCCAGCGGCTGGGAACCCGACCCCACGCAGAACTATTTCATCGAGCACAGCCGCCACGACAACTATGTGCCTATACAGAGCAGCCGTGCCATTATTTCATGGATGAAGGAAAAGAACTTCAAGCCCAGTCTGGTGCCCGGCAAGTCGTCGCTGCAGACCAATACGCTGGTGTTCAAGCTGAATCATCAGATTTCTGCCGCCGTATGGTTTGTGCAGACCATGGCCGCCATCCAGTATTGGCCCGTGGTCTACTATGAGGGCGAGCAGAACCGCTACTACCACGATGTGGTGCACGACATGAACCTGATGAAGGTCATCAAGTATATCGAAGGGTGGGGCCTCGACCTGCGCGCACTGGTGAAGAACATGAGTGCAAAGAGTGCGTCCAGCTTTGTGGAGGACGTGAACAGTGGCATAAGCGACGGCAGTCTTGACCCGAAGGGCAGCGTGCGCCAGCTGAGTGCGCCGCGCCGCGCCAGTTTCTTCGATATCATCGGGAAAATCTCCGATGCGCTGGCCAAGGTAGACCTGACGATAACCGATCTCTATGAGATGCTCGACGATTCCGGCATCACGCTGGTCGACATTCTGGAAGTCTACAACTATCTTTCTTCCGACAGTTCCGCTTCGGCTGCTCCCGTCAATACGCTGCCCGACAATGTGGAGGTTCCCGTCTATCTGATGCGTCAGTATGAGCAGACGCTGGCCAACTGGCTCCTGCTCGGCGGCATCGACGTCAACTACAGTCAGTGGGGTTGGTAGGTTTATAGAACGTATTAATTTATAAAGAAATGAAATCAAAAAACATTTTAAAGAGCCTAATGGTTTTTGTCTTTATCGGTGGACCTGTAGTTACTACTTCGTGTAGTGATGATGACGATACTAAGACTGTGGTTGTCTCTTTTGAAAACCAGAAACTCAACGAAGACGGATTCTGGATGGGAGATGAAAATGCGACCGGTACTACAGACAGTTGGGGCGGCACTACCTACAATTGTTCATACATAGAGCAGGACATGATTTTCAAGACGACTTACACTAAATCGGACTGGGGTGTGAGTTTTATGGGATTTGGCATTTCTAATAGTGCGCATAAGGAATTCTCATTAGATAACATCACCGTTGGCCAGTTTTACATTAACAATAATGCTTATAGTGGCAATCAGTATGCTGTAGTTTATGGTCAGAATGCCACCTTAGAAGTTTCTAAGGGTGCAGGCGTGGATATAAAGGGTCTTTACTTCATCAATACACTATACGTGGTTTCGTCTATATGGTACGGAGACAGTTATGCCAAGAAATTTGAAACTGGCGACTTTCTGAAGGTGACGATTACTGCCGACAACGGTAAGAGTGTGGATTTCTATCCTGTAGATTTCCGAAAGGAAAAGACTATTGTGGTAGACTGGACATGGCTCGATCTGAGTTCTTTAGGCAGGGTGAAAAGTTTGACTTTCACATTCGACGGAACAGACAAGGGTGAATTCGGAGTGAATACTCCTCTCTATGTCTGCATCGACGACCTGACCTATGTGACCGAGTAATCTATCTTGATTTTACGCTTTATGTTGTTTTGTAGAAAAACCATTTTCTTTAAGGAAAACAAAATGAAAAGACCAGCTATTGCGGCATTGACGTGCCTTATAGCATTCGCGGCTGTCTTGCCGCTTCAGGCTCAGCAGATGACCGGCGACGCTGACCACAGCCCCTATCTGTTGGCAGTTGACGAGTATGTGCCCGCTCCGGGACAGTTTGTTAACGACCTGCCAGTGTGGGAGCCGGGCGACGATGCTGCCAGGATGGCTGCCAAGTGCACCGAGGCCATTGCCGGCGACTATGCCGACGTAGACCACGACATGATCACGCTGGGCGGCTATGGCGGCTACGTCACTTTCCACTTCGACCACAGCATTGCCAACATCAGCGGGCAGCGCGACTTCTACATTCTTGGCAACGCCATACAGAGCAATATGTTCCCGGATATCCCCGGCGGCAGTAGCGAGCCGGGCATCATCATGGTCTCGAAAGATGAGAACCATAACGGTGTGCCCGACGACCCCTGGTACGAGATTAGCGGCTCGGCCGATGTGGACAGCGTGGGGAAGGTGGATTATGCCTACAGCATCACCTACCGCAGGAATCCCATGAAGGATATTCCTTGGACCGACAACCGTGGCGAATCGGGTGTTGTCAAGCGCATGGACCAGTTCAACCATACGCAGGAATATTACCCCGGCTGGCTCGGCGACAACCTGACCTTCAGCGGAACCCGTCTGCCGCAGAATGCCTGGTATTTCGAACAGGGGAAATACAAGAAACAGTGGGTGCTGTTGTTCCTGCGCTACGGCTATGCCGACAATCTTCCCAATAGCGACGAAGAAGGATGCTCAATCGACATCAGTTGGGCCGTGGATGAGAACAGACAGCCCAAAAACCTCGATTTCATCGACTTTATTCGTATTTATAACGGCATGAACCAAACCGTTCCCCAGTTGGGCGAGACATCCACCGAAGTGGCAGGAGCCCACGACCTGCATCTGGAAGCCTCGCTCGATGCCATCCGCACGGCCACGGCAATCGTGAGTCCGGTGCAGTCGGTGCAGCCGGGTGCACTCTATAACTTACAGGGCCAGCGCGTCTCGCGCGCCTATCGTGGCATCTGTATCAAGAACGGAAACAAATTTGTGATTAAGTGAGAATAAAGCAAAAGCTACCCTCAAAACTTATCCTCCACGTTTGTGGGGGATAAGTTTTTTGTATAGCTGTGTCTTGCTTATTCCTAAGGCGGTTGACACTTGAAACGCTTTGTTCCCTTTCAGGTTGACGTTTTTTCTGTTATTCCTGATTCTGGTTTACAAAATATTTTCCTCAAAAATAGGTATTAACTACACTATCCATTTCAAGCCGCTGATATGCTGATAGTTAACCAGTGTAGTTAAACTACATTTAACTACATGCTAACTACATCGAAACTACATGCCCATTTGGCGGGCATCGGCCAAATAGGGATTTCCACACGAATTATCGTTCTTATCAATTGTTTTTCAGGCAGTTCCGAATTAGTTCCGATATTGGAAACTGCCAGTTCCGATACGAGAAACTGTCAGTTCCAATAGGCGGAACTGTCAGTTCCCAATATCGGAACTGACGGGAACTGACGTTAGCAAAAATTCAATTCAGCATGTCTTGGATGCCGAAATCTAGTCATAGTGTAGTTAGCGTGTAGTTAGCGTGTAGTTAGCATGTAGTTAAATGTAGTTTAACTACATGGCCTAACATATTGATTATAAGCAAGATTAGTGTATTAGTGTAGTTAAAACCTATTTTTTAACAAATTTCTTGTTAAGAATATTAAGTAACACAACCCAACACGCCCCATTGTTTTAACGATAACGATAACCATAACGCTAACCGGGTCGAGTTAGATTTTTGAAGATTTTTGTTGAAGAAAGTGAGAGGGTGCAGAATAGTTACTACATCCCCCGACGATTTAAATAACTTTAAATTCCACCTCTTTATATATAAATAATAAATTATTTTCGTATTTTTGCAAATGCTATCCGCCCGTGGGGCTGGGATGCTCTATGAGAAGAGTCGAGCCAAGACCTTCGGCAGAGGAGGCGAGAGAACTTCAGTAGGAAAAGAAGTCAAGAAGATGGTAAGGAGCAAACTGCATAAATAATGTCATTTGGTATAGACATAAAGGAAGATGAAATAAAGTCATGGGGGCATGATATACTTGAAACTCTGCTTCTTGACCGTACCACAGGTGAGAATATCATCTGGGCAACGGATGGTTATGCTTCTATGGGTAATGCCTACACTTTTTTTCAGCATATCACCCCTGAGCTGATTACGAGAGAGCACAAGAATGTGATTCAGCCACGTGTGGCTAAGAACGACGAGGAAAGAAAACTGCGATCTAGGAAAATGGCTGAGGTGTTTACTCCCTCTTGGATTTGCAACAATATGAATAACGGCGTCGATGAAAGATGGTTCAATCGTAAGCCTGTATTCAACATTGTGACAACGGAAAAAGGCAAGCATCTTTGGACTCCCACACAAGAGAAAGTTGAGTTCCCAGAGGGCAAGACTTGGCAGGATTATGTCAGTATGGGCGTGATAGAAATCACCTGTGGCGAGGCTCCTTTTTTGGCAAGTCGCTATGATACTGTGACAGGTGAAGCTATTACAGATTTAAGCAAACGTATTGGATGGCTTGACAGGAAACTACGCATCGTCAATGAGAATACCACTACGCGTGAGGACTGGCTTTATTGGGCGAAGATGGCCTATAAGGGTACACTTGGTTTTGAGTGGCAAGGTGATAATCTGCTTTTGGCTCGTGAAAATCTTCTGATGTCATTCTTCGACTATCATGAAGATCGTTTTGGCAAGGAACCAGCCATTGAGCAGGTTAAGGAAATAGCAGACATCATTTCGTGGAACATCTTCCAGATGGATGGATTGAAGTTCGTGATTCCTCGTAGCTGCCATACTCGTGTTGAAGAAACTAAAGATTTGATGACAGGTAAGGTTATCCGAAAAGAAATCCCTTGTCTTGGATGTAAGAAGGGGCTTATTCACAAACACAACGGCATCTATGTGAAGATGATGGATTGGGATACAGGTGAAACCTTTTTTTTCCATAAGTACAACGGGTTGGCAAAGAAAGAAAAATTGTCATGAAAACAGAGATAGTCGATAAAGTCATTAAAGGTCGTGTAGAGCCACATATCTATGCGTTTATAACAGATACCATACCATCGTACACAAAGATAGGTGACACTTACAGGTCTGTCAATGTGCGCATAGACGAGTGGAGAGCTAAATATGAAAACATCATCAAGTTGTGTCAGGAAAGTGCCCTTGTCAACGAAGAAACATATTTTCGCGACCATGCCGTGCACGATTACCTTAAAAATAAAGGATACAATCAGTTAAAACCAGACCAAGTGCCTCCTGGAATCTATTACTCCAGCGAATTTTATGAAGGTGTAGAAAAAGGGGATGTAACGGATGCTATAACTGAAATAAAGTCGAAATTTGGCGACCCCTGTAGTCCATACACATACTATAATGTAGAGGACAGATTACCTCAAGCAGAACAAGATTATAAGCGGACTGAGCCTTGGAAGCCACGTGGTAATCAAGTGCCTGTAATAGACAATTTTGTTGCTGCATGGAAGGCAGGAAGGACTAACCTTCTGATGTATGCAGTTATGCGCTTTGGAAAAACTTTTACTGCACTTTGTTGTGCAAAGGCTATGGATGCAAAACTTGTTGTGGTTGTATCAGGAAAAACGTCTGTCAGACAGGAGTGGAAAGAAAATGTTCAGCGTCCATTGATATTTGAAGGGTACAGATTTGTTGATGTAAAAAAACTAAAAGAAGAGAAACCTTCGTTTATATCAGACACGCTGCGGCAGGTTAGTGGTGGAAACAAAGTCGTTGTTTTCCTTACGCTGCAAGACTTATTGGGTGAAAAGATTAAGGGTTTGCATCAAGATTTGTTTGACCTGAACAGCCAAGGTAAAATCGACTTGTTGATAATCGATGAGACTCACTTTGCAGCACGTTCGTCAAAAACTGGTGCCGTACTGCTAAAAGAAGCTGTCGCCAAGAAGGAGGAAGAAGGTGATGACGAATCTATGGAGAAACTAAACGCTGCTATCAAAGTGTTTAAACCCAGGGTTAGACTCCACCTTTCTGGCACACCTTACCGTATCATGCTCAACGGTGAGTTTAAGAAAGAAGACATTATCGCTACAGTTCAGTACAGGGACATATATCAAGCAAAACAAGATTGGTATAGCGACGAGAAAAACCTTGAGCGAAATGAATGGGAAAACCCTTACTATGGTTTCCCACAGATGGTACGCTTTGCTTTCCATCCTAACGAGTCTGCCAAAGCTAAGCTGGAGCAAATGAGTAAGGATGGAAGGGAATATCACCTGAATGAATTGTTCAGTCCCATTTCCATGAGCAAAAACAATCCACACCACAGGAAGTTCAAGCACGAGAAAGAAGTCATAGACATGCTACAGGCTATTGACGGCAAAAAAGAGGACAAGAACATTTTCAGCTTTCTTAATTACGACAAGATAACAGAAAGTGCTAAGATGTGCCGGCATATCGTGATGGTGCTACCGTGGAGAGCATCTTGTGACGCAATGGAGGCGTTACTGAAGCAGGATACCTTATTTAATAAGTTCAAGCAGTATACCGTTTTGAATATTTCTGGTTTTGGTTGTCCTCAAGAGTTTAGCAACAGTGATTATTCAAAAAATATAAAGGCTTTTATTGACAAGTGTGAGTCTGAAAACAAAAGAACCATCACCCTAACGGTTGGTAAGATGTTGACAGGAAGCACCGTAAAAGAGTGGGATACGATGATATTCCTAAAGGATACATCGTCGCCCCAAGAATACGACCAGGCCATCTATCGGCTTCAAAGCCAATATGTTAAGAAGATAAAGTGGGATACTAACTCAAAGAAACCAGATGGGGAAGAAGAGTATCTTAGAAGGGACATGAAGCCCCAGACTCTTCTTGTAGATTTCGACCCGTCCCGAATGTTCCGACTGCAGTACTCCAGTGCTGTTATCGCTAATGCTGCCGTCGAAGGCAAGAAAGGTAATGATGCCATAAAAGAGACTTTAAAGCGGGATGTAGCCATTTCGCCTATCATTTATGTGAACATGGGCAAAATCGAGCAGGTCACAGAGAATGATATAGTCAATGAAATAAGGAAGTACAACAATAACAAGAGCGTTTTAGAAGAAGCTCATGATGTTTTTGTAGATGAAGGTCTATTAGCGTTTAACGAGTTGAAAGACATCATTTCCAAGCAGGCTGAGATAACTGACCTCCAGAACATTTTTAAGCACGACCCTTACAGTGGAGAGGGGACGGGCATTGACTGTGATTCCGATGGCGGGAGTGATACACATCATAAAGAAAACAAGGATGGCAAGAAGCCAGTCAGTGAAGCGGACGATCAGAAGGCGTTAGGGAGGAAACTTCAAACCTACTATTTCAAAATATTGTTGTTCGCATATTTGTCTGATTATAAAGAAAAGTCGTTGGCTGATGTTGTAAACAATATAGAGAGATATGAGGATTGCCAACGCATTGCCCAGCATCTCATGTTAGATCTTCATACTCTGAAGTTGATACAGAAACATATCAACTATATTTGTTTGTCGAACCTGGATAATAAGATTAATAATATTGATGATCTCAGCAATGATGCTACAGCTGATGTTGAAACTGCATTGAGAAAGTTCTCTCGCCTGTCAAAGAACATTATTATCACGCCAATCGACAAGGCTCAGAAGATGGTGGATAATCTACCTGCTGATTTGAGCGCCAATTCTCGCTTCCTTAATATCGCAGGCAAAACGGGTGAATTTGAGTATGCCCTGATCAACAGATATAAAGATGCTGTTAAAAAGAACATCTACACACTACCTCTTAACGGAGTTACATACGAATGCACGCTGAAAATGTTTAAGTTGTTAGGGATTCCGACAGAAAACATCATAACAGAATTTTATTCGTATGATTTGATTGATAAAAACAAAAAAGAAGAATATATTAAACGGTTGAAAGAAATGAAATTCGATGCAATAATAGGCAACCCCCCCTATAATTCTGACATTGTGGGCGACGGAAACGGCTCTGATCCTTTGTACCATTTGTTTGTGGATTTAGGTATGTCGCTGACATCTGAAGGTATGCTCATCCATCCTGCACGTTTCCTTTTCAACGCAGGAAAAACTCCAAAGGACTGGAACCAGAAAATGCTGAACGACCCACATTTCAAAGTTGCTGATTATTGGGTTAAAAGTTCTGATGTGTTCCCCGATGTGGAGATAAATGGAGGTATAGTGATTTCTCTTTGGAACAAGCATGAAAACTATGGGAAGATAGGATTCTTCTCACCATACAAAGAGCTTCATTCTATATACGAGAAAGTGAAGTCAAAAGATGAATCGCCATTCTCAAGTATTGTTGGACCGAGAGAACTTTACGGTCTGACTGATGTGTTGTATAAAGAGCATCCTGAGTTAGAGGGTAGGCAAAGCAAAGGTCACAAGTATAGTCTTGGGGCCAATATCTTCAGTATATTCCCAGAATTGTTTTACGACAGCAAACCTGATGACGGCAATGACTATGTGTTGATCTATGGGCGCAAGAATAACCAGAGATGCAGTATGTGGTTCAAGAAAGCTTATATAACCACAGCTGACAATCTTTCGAAATACAAGGTCATCATATCAAAGGCTGATGGCGCAGCGGGGAAGATTGGCAATCCCATACCAGCCCGTGTACTTGGCAGGGTGGAAATAGGTCAGCCAGATCTCGCTTACACGGACACCTTCATTGGCATAGGCAGCTTCGACACGTTGGCCGAGGCAGAAGCTTGCCAGAAATATGTCATGAGCCGTTTTGCCCGTACTATGCTGTGTACTATCAAGGTGACGCAAGATAATTCCAAGGAATTGTGGGCAAATGTTCCTTTGCAGGACTTCACTGCGTCCTCAGATGTTGATTGGAGCTGTAGCATAGCAGACATAGACCATCAACTCTTTGCAAAATACGATTTGAAAGGCGATGAAATACAATTCATCGAGTCGATGATTAAGCCGATGGATTTCCATGAATGAGAAGATTTATCTAACCAGAGAAAAGAAAAGCCTATGAGTCATAAAGACAAATAACCCATTAGGGTTAAACCATCATATTTGGCATTGGCTTTGAAAGCACAGTCCACAAACTTATCGTCATCAGGGTCAGCTGTAATCAAACGAAGATGGTAATAGACTTGAACCATCTTTGTGTTTGGCAAATCAATCAGAGCCTGAGTGATGTTCGATGCAATCTTTTTTCACGTTCGGCATAATATTCTCATTTATATTTCGCTCTCTTAATCAATAATTTGCCTGTTTTTTTCACGTTCGGCATAATAAATTCATTTTTTTTGCGCTCACTTAATCAAAAATTTTATACCTTTGCTCCCAAGAAACGTGATTGGTTCGCTGCACAAGCGATTAAAATGGGAATCAGGTGCGAATCCTGGACTGTCCCGCAGCTGTGAGTTGCCCTTCATGGTGCAAACAAACGCGTCACTGAACTTTTTTCGGGAAGACGTTTGCATCGGCAACGAGTCAGAAGACCTGCCTCTCACTATTGTTCTTTCCCGTCTCGCGGAAGACGGTGGAAGATGATTTAATGGTTATGCGATGAAAAAGCCAGCTATCAGGGCATTGACGTGCCTTATAGCATTCGTTGGCGTATGGCCGCTTGAGGCGCAACAGACGACCGTCGACACTGTTCACAGCCAGTATTTATTGGCTGCGGATAAGTCTGTGCATCTGTATCACTGCCGGGAAATATCTTATACACCAATACTAATTAATAACAACAGCTTATGAAACAGCGTTTATTACATTTGCAGCTGCTATTGCTTGTTGCGCTTCTTGGCGTGCCTCTCGGGGCATGGGCCGACCGTGACGTCAATCAGCAGCAATTCGGAAAACAAGTGATTGAAGTGGCAAGCGATGAGGTCATCACGTTCTATGACCCCTGGGGGACAGAGAACATTGTCGACAACAACAGCTACAACGCTCAGTCACTGACGGTCTTCAAGCCTGCCGAGGCAGGAAAGTCCGTTCAGATTACCTTCGAGGAAATCGACCTGAACCAATTCAGCGACGGCTATTTCCTCTACATCAACCTGTACGACGGCATTGCCGATGCCGGCGATGCGTTCAAGTGGGCAACAATGGGCTCCGAAGTGACGTCATCGTCAAATCTGACAGATCTTTCGGGAACGTTGATGGCCGAAAAAATCAACAACAAGAACAAGCCTTCGTTGCCTGCCGTCTATACCTCGGGAACGAGCGACGGCGCACTGTCGGTGGCTTTCATGCATCGCAATTCAAACAAGTGTACGGGCTGGAAGGCTACCGTCAAGGTGGTCACGCTGGAGAACATGACCGTCACCGGTGCCGGTTCGAGTTATGACAATGTCTCTGCCACCATTACAAAGAAGCAGGACGTGGACCTGGCAACGGCCTTTGTTACCGCTACAGGCGTGATGAATCCCGACAAGGTGATGTCTATCTCGTTCAGTTTGACAAAAAATGAGGGCATGGTTGACCCCACAGCCCTGAAACTCTACTATGGCGACGCACCTGTCTCTGCCACCGTTTCAGCAGATGGCAGCGGCTATAAGTTCACCCTGAACCAGGCGCTCAGCGACGGAACCAACAACTTCGTCATCAAGGGCGACATTCTTGGAACGGCCGCAATAGGGGCTAAGGTACAGCTCGACGTTACAAAGATTACTACCGAAGGACAGCCCGCCGGCGTCAGTCCGTTTGCTGCCGGCACATCGGTGGCTGTGGAGAATCCCGCCATCGTTATTATGACACCTACTCCGCAGACCATTACCGTAGGCGAGACTCCGCTGCAGTTCTATGACGAAGGCGGAAAAGACGGCGGTATTGTGTCGAAGACTAACGGTCAGGTGACCTTCCTTTCAGGCGTTGAAGGCAAGAAAGTGATGGTCGACTTCACCAATAACAGCATCTGGCACGGCAGTTACTATAACCAGGAACTGCGCATCTATAAAGGACAGACGGTGAGCGAGGCAAACCTGCTGAAGACCTTGCAGAAGGGCGAGACGGCAAAGGTACGCTCAACGGCCGACGACGGTTCGCTGACCGTGGTGCTGTTCAGCGATGCCAGCAACGACATTGCGGCCGATGGTTTCGAGGCCGAGGTGAGTCTGTTCGCTCCGCAGGCCATGGACTTCGACGGCGTCACTGCATCAGCTGCCGCCCCCGAGACGGTTGCCGCAAGCGATGTCGGCCAGGATTTCCTGACCGTCACGGTGAAGGCAAAGGACACCGAGCCTGCCATGCAGGTGACCAAGATGGCCTTCTCAGCCGAGGGAACCAGTTCGCTCATCAGCAAGGCGTCGCTCTTCTTCGGTTCCACGAAGGTGGGCGAGACCGAGGTGAATGGCGATAATTTCGTGATTACCCTCACCGCTCCGCAGGCACTTGTGGAGGGCGAGAACATCTTTACGCTGAAGTACGACATCTTTGAAGAGGCACTCAACGGACAGAAGGTTTCGGCCAAGGCTGTCAGCGTGACGGCACTGGTGAACGGCGCTGAAAAGACGGAGAATGTTGCCGACGGCGCCGTTGCAGAGAGCTATGTGAAGAACGAGGTGTTCTCGCATGCCGACCAGGGCACTGTCACCAAGACCGTGAACGGCGCTATGGACTTCTTTACAAATCCAAAGAGCGAGTATTCTGAAAACTACGAAGGCGGAACCGACGACCGTGTCAATATCTTCGTTCCGAAACACGAGGGCATGATCTGCCAGATCGACTTCTCGATGTTTGCAATTTATTACAGCAGTTACAGTCCGTCGTCGTGTGCCAAGTTCAAGATTTATAGCGGACAGGGCACTTCGGGCGAAGTGCTGTGGGAACCAAAGACGAGCGAAGAATTTAAGAACGGTCCTGGCAAGACCATTCGTTCTACCGCTGCCGACGGTGCGCTGACCATCTCTTTCAACCCCAACAACTCGTATTCTTCGGCTGCTGGCTG
>JAEEGG010012947.1_pt1 | contig 17911 bp, 23 predicted proteins | sample 9134161 | NCBI WGS metagenome assembly JAEEGG01 (sample SAMN16246543, study PRJNA631951) | gut metagenome | biome: gut microbiome; feature: rumen; material: CR-attached | host: Bos | place: Iran: Karaj | collected 2018-10 | reverse complement strand
CTAAGCAGAGTGTCATGCCATAATAATTTGAACATTTTTTATGTCGTAGCATATAAGAATCAGTCCTTTTACGTTCTATCCTCTATAACCGAAGGCGCGGCATCGTGTAGTGCTGCGCCTTTTTGCATATTATTTCGAGGAATAACCAATCCTAGTCAAGAATGGTTATGCCGCGACAGGAGAAAGCACTCTGACGGCCGTGATAGTACTTTTTCCGATTGGAGAATACCCAATCCTGGCCAAGAATGGTCATGCTTCGACTGGATAGAGTACTCTGACATATGAATTAAAAAAAGGGTTTAAGGTTTTGAGATTTAGAGGGACATTCAATCCCTCTAAACCAATAAGTCTTAAAGACTAAATAAGCTTGCTTAATTCTTCAATATTATTTAGTCTTTTTAATTCTTCTTCTTTGTCTGCCTCTAACTTGCTTATTTGAGTCTGATAAGAGTTTTCACAATTATTCTTTAGATCTTCTTTCTTATCAACAATCTTATTAATAATCTTTTTATAAAGAGGTGAAATAAGATCAAAACATTCTTTTGCTTCTTCTGCACTTATAGACTCTAATTCTTTTTCTTTTGTCTTTAGACTTTTTAAGATAGACTTAAAGCTTCGAGGTCCAATTTTCTTTGCTTTCTTTTCTTTTTCTTCTGCCATAACTTATAATATTAAGAGTTAATAATTCACCCACAAAATTATACTTTGGCAAACAAAAAGCAAAATAAAGAAATGAAATAATTTGTTTTTTCCTTAATTAACCATTATTTTGCTCAAAACTGAAATCTCCAACTCTCAAAAAGTCATTATCCAAATAACCAAAATCATAATAACTATTAAGAGAAACCACGTGAAGACCTGCAACAATCTAAGTAAAAGGATCTATAACAATTTCTGTGTTTCCAAACTAAGCAATCATAAGTTTTGAAAGGTCTAAATAAGCAACTAAGCCATCCTCTAATTTATTTTCTAATACAAAGTCTCTACCTAACAACTTATCATTATCAAAAGCCTTAATATCTTCCTTTAAGATCATCTGTTTTGCTTTAGGTGAAATAATATAAACTAAATCATCACTCTTTGTTAAATCTAAATTATAAGATAGATCAATAAGATCATTTAATGAAGAAAGAGGACTTTTGGGGACATTATAGAAAATTCCATTTGGCTTTTCATCTACTACTCCTACATTTGAAGTTAAAATAGTTTCAATTAATTTTTCCTCTAATGCCTTAACTAAATACTCTTTTAACTATATATCAAAACTATCATTTTGAGAGAGTAACATTTTGCTAATATATGCACAAACTGTTAGTCTATGAGGTGAAAACTCTTTATTACTCATTCCTCCCATAAACTCTACTTTATCACCTTCTCTTTTCCAATCTACATTATTACCTGAAATATAAGGAACTTTTGTGTTTGTGGTGTGGTGTGAAATAAAGGAACATTTAGATAAAATCTTTGATTCACTAATAAAATCTCTTAAAGACTCTACATCAACTTTAAGACCTGATACATTTTCAATCATTCTTTTCTAAATGCCATTAATGCCATTTAATACACCAAAACCTGCTTTGTCTGTAAAAATTTGTTTCATACTAATTAAATTTTTGTTTTAAAAGTTAAAGACTAAGACTATCTTAATCTTTTATTAAGTTTTTTAATTTGTTTAATACAACTAAATAAAATATAGATAACTACTATATATAAAGCAATATCTATTAAAAAGAAAATATAATTAATTAACATAAGGCTAAAAAGTTTAAAATTTGCTTGTGTAGATGAAGAAGGGTAGTCGTGGGGTTTTCCTTTAAGTTTTTAATCCTCATCCATACCCCCCTTTATTCTATGCTCTATTCTTCTACAATCTTCTAAATAATTTCTCATTTCCTCAAAATGACTTTTAGGCAAAGAGCAATAAATGCAAAATGAAATAATTATAAAAGAAACTATTAAAAATATCAAAAACTCTATCATAATTAAATAACTTTTAAAAATTTCTCATATAACTTATTAAACTCTTTTAGATCAATTTGAGAAAATTGAAATCTCTTATTAAGTGTTTTAAATGCTGCACTGAAATACCAATACAACTTTTCATTAAAATAATCATTCTGTGTCTTCATAATACAATAATATTATTTATATAATTCAACTAACATTTGTTTCTCTAATAAGAAACTTTTCTTTATAATATCATCTGTTAAAATGATATTATATTTCTTTTCATAAAAAGATTTTCTCTTTAAAATCTTTTCTAAAATTCTTTGGTCTTGTTTGTTTAATATTAATCCATCCATACCAATTAATTTGACTTGTGTTTTAAATAATACAATCTCTTTTGTTCTTTTATTTTTTCCTTGTTTGCTTCTCTATATTCTTTAAATTTGTCCTTATTTGCTTCATAATACTCTTTTCTTTTTTCCTTATTTGCTTCATAATACTCTTTTTGATATTCTTTTATTTTTTCCTTATTTGCTTCTCTATATTTTTTCATTTTATTTTTTGCTTTTTCACTTAATTTATTTGTTTTATAATCCTGATCCTAATTATTCATCTATTCTTTTCGTGTTTGCCATCTTAAATTAACTGCTCTATTATCTTGCTTATTCATATTAATATGATCTACTGAGGGCTTCCCCTGAGGGTTTGGCACAAAAGCCTCTGCTACTAATCTATGGACTAATTTACCATACATTTTACCATCCTCATATAAACCAACCTATAAATAACCATTCCAATTAATTTTAGGCTTTAATAACTTACCACTATAAAGACTTTTAATATTTCCCTGATCACTTACCTCATAATGAAGAAATCCATCTATCTTTTTCCACTCTTCCATAACTTAACCTACAAAATTACCATTAACTTTATTTTTGCTTGTTTTATAAGTGTGAAACCACAAACTTATATCACTTGCTTTTGCAATAAGATCTATTTCAAAAACCTTATATGCTTCATCTATAAAACTCTTTAATTCTTTGTTTGTGTAAAAATTCTCTTCCATCTTTTTGCTTAAATAATCTCTAATTTCATTTCTTAATAAATATCTTTTAATAAGTGGCAAAACTCTTACCTCTCTTAAAGTACTCCTACTTACTTTTATTTTGCCACTACTTATTAATTTATAATATTCCCATAGATCAGGGGTTAACTCATCCTTTATTAAATCTAAAGAGTCTTGCCCATATTCTGTTAAAAATCTCCATAAATAATAGATCTTATCCTCTGTTTTATGAGACTATCTCATTATAAGAGTCAACTAATTAATTTTGGCTGTTTGATCATCCTCATAATATGAGACATCTGTTAAAGGCTCAATCCCCTTTTTATAATACAATAAGATCTATTTACCAAAATAATTATCCTTATCCTCTAATTTGCTCTTAAACATCTCTACATCTAATAATTTACTTTGACTTAAACATACTAAATATAAAGTCTGTTTTTCTATTAACATTTTATCCTGACCAAAAAGGAAATTCTTAATATCATAGAACTATATATTATTTTTTAATCTATAAATATCATCAAAAAGATCTATAAGGACTTCTTTTCTATCATAGAAAATAACTAAATTCTCTGCTTTAATCTTTGTCCCTTTAACAACTTCAATTTCCTTAAAGAAACTATCTTTTTTGAATCTACTAATATATGACTTCATATCATTAATAAAATCATCTACATTTCCTTTATGCCTTACTACTATCACCTGATCCATAATATTTTTCCTTTATTAAATTAACTTGATCCTCTATTTCTTTTATTCTACTTGGCTTATCCTTACTTGTGCCTAAGCCATACCTTTTTTCCCTTCTATAAAAATTTGGGAAAACTATACAACTTCTTTCATTTACATTTGGGGAAATCTTACTTAATTCCCCAAACTACCTTTCTTCTATTATATTTACTATCTTCATAACTATTTGCCTTTACTAATCCCCAAAAAGTGGAACTATAAAAGTTAGTTTTATTATATATAAATAGACATTTATATTTCCACTTTTTGAATAAATCCCTCTTTAATAAGTTTGGCTAAAGTAGAATGACCTATTTTTAGATCCTTCCTACATTCCTCAACACTATTATAAACCTTTCCTAATTTACCCTAAAGATACTTTTTGTTTTCATTAATTACCTTTACTTTCTGTTTCTAAAATCCTCTTTTGCTTAATCTTTCCTTTTGACTTTCAATATAACAATTATATTCATCATCAAAAACATTTTTAAAGATTCCATCCTATAAATAATTTAAGAAAATATCTTTGTCTCTAATTATTCCTGAAAAAGTTTTTGGGAAATTAATGATAACTTCATAAGGCTTTTCTATCTTCCTCTTAATATCAACCTTTGTTAAATCCTGAGATTCCCCATCTTTAAGCCTTTTGATCTTCAACAATAAACTAAACTAAGTTTTAAAGGACTCACTATTAATATTAATTAATCCATTCTTTAAATCACTAAATAAAGCCTTTTCTAATTCACTCCCTTTTGAAGATAAATATGAAAATATCTTTGCCACTTCATATATATAACATAAAGTGCTCAATTTCTTATCATCAAAAGACTCTAAATTAAAATTTAGATCCAATAGTTTTAATATATTTCTCCCTTTCTGTGTTTTATCACAATAAATATAATTAACAAACTTTCTGTTTGGTGACTCTATTACTTTTGGCTCTTTACCATTCTTAACTACAAAAGAAATACTATAATTATCTAACTAATTATTTTCTTTTGCTAATTTTATGAACTTAAACCAATCATATTTATCCTCTTTTATTTCATCTTTTTTATTTACATTTGAAGATTTATATAATATTTCACCACCTGTCTAATTTACTAAATATTTCTTCCAATCATTTGCTTCTTTAAAACTACTACTAATTAACCTTTCTTTCTCTAAATTTGTTTTAGTCTCAAAAAGGCTTTCCTAATTCTAATAAATGATATGAGAAAAAGAAATATCAAAATCCTTTGCTTCATCAAAACCTATATATATTACTTTCTTTTGGTTTCTTGATCTACCCATTAACTATATTAACTAATGAGGTGTCCCAATATCCTATACAAAACATATATAAACTATTTCCCTTTCTTCAATTGTTTCTTTAATATTTACTGCACCTACTAAAATAGAGGTGCATATAAAGCAATTACAATCTAAAGGCAAAGTTTCATTTTCTATTAAAAACTAAGTGCAACTGCCCTAAACTCCTCTATCACTACTCTAAATATCCTGAAATATTATATTTTCTTTAATGAGCCTTTCTCTAATTCCCTATCTGTTTTTATCACTTTTAATAATAACTGCTTTGCCTTTCTCTAAAAGATCTTTAGTAAAACTACCAATATTATTATAATTTAATCCCTAAACTAAATTAAACTCATATTTATCCTTTTCCTCTTTTGACTCCTTTTCTATTTCAATAACCTTTAATCCCAATTCATTAATAAGATCAACTCCGGTTAAAGGTGTCCCGGTTAAAACAAAAATCTTCTTAAATCTTTTTAACTGCTCTATTAATAGATCACCTGACTCTTTCCTATAGTTTGAAGAAAACCATAATTCTTGAACTTCATCCAAAACTAATAGATCAAAATTATTTGCTGCTTCTTCACTAATATACTATAAGTTTTTGACATTTATAGATCTACTGCAAAAGCCATCAATCTAAGAGACTTTAGATCCTCCCTCTATATAACTTTCACTAAAATTCTAATTATTTGCAATATTTAGAAAATTAACATTTAGGACTATATATCTCTTCATTAATACCTCTTTGACAAAATAAGATTTTCCACAACCACAACCTGCAATTATATACAATCCTTTATTTTGATCAATAAGGCTTAATAATTCATCCTTTATCTCTGCTAAGTACTTCTTTATTTTCATAATTATTTTATTATTCCAATTACCTTTAATAACTCTATATATCTTTTATAACTGCTTTGATCACCTTTTGATGCTGTTTTCCATATATTATCTAACTCTTCATCACTTGCTTGATCTTTAGATAAAATCTTTCTATAAAGATCATATCCCTCTTCCTGAAAACAATTATAAAGTGTGTTTGCCCATCTATACCTAACTTTATACATTTCTCCCTCTATATACTCTTCAATATAAGGGCAATCAATATCATTCAACTCATAACTATCATTAATAATTTTCCTCTGTTTTTGCTTCTTTATTTTACTTTGATCTACCTCAAACTACTGCTTATAATAATCATTATAAATAAAATCATAAGGGCTTATAACTCTCAATCTATTTATATTACAACAACTATCATCTAATTCTATATCCTCATTCTCATAATACTCCTTTAACTGCCTAAACATTTCCTTAAATTCATCCTGAGTTTTGATCTATTCACTAAATTCTACTACTGACCAATAACCAAAACCACTAAATGAGACTGAAGATCCAACAACAAAAGGAAAACTATTTATCTTCCTGAATTCTTCACTATCTGTTTGACATAAATAATCCTTATCTATATCAACTATAATAAAAGGGTTTTTGATCTGTTTTGCTTCTTTAATAGAAACTCCATCATTTACCCAACTTGTTAAAGTAAAAGAGGGGACTTTAGTTTTCTTGATATTATTAAATTCATCTGCTTTATCACTATATTTCCATCCCCTACATTCTTTAAAACATTCAAACTAATATAGATTCTATAATATACATCCAAAAGTCTATAAATAACTTTTATTACTTTGACTTAATGAAGGAACAATAGAAACATTACAATTATTTAGTTTCTGTCTTACTTTATTTGCTTCTAAATTACCTAAAAAATCATTCTCCATAATTAAGTGTTTTAAGTGTTTATATTTGCATTTTTTATTATTATAGATCTCCATTAAATTTTATTTAATAAATGAAGGCAAAACTATTTCTAATTCTGCCTTCACCCACTTTTTAGCACTTAATAGAGATATATAACTTCATTATTCATATTTGAGGAAATAAGGCTTTTAAAACTGCAATTATTTCCATTTTATTAGTTTCATAATAAAAGGGCAATATATTTCTATACTGCCCTTAAATTAATAGAAACAACTATTAAACTAAAATAATCTTTGCCTTTAATTTATGCCTACTTTGATGCTGCTAAAATTGATTTTAGTTTAATGAATAAGAAATAAAACTATTAATAATTCTATTTCAATTTTGCCTAATTAATTAATTAAGCCATATAATGGAAAAGTTTAGGTGGAAAAGTGGACTTCCCATTAAAAGGAAATCAACTTATGGAAAAAAGATCTTCATTTCCATTTCTTTAGGTTTTAGAGTGTTTTAATTTGCCTTTTTAATCCTTTCTACTATATTTATATTCATTAACTCTAAACCTATTTTCTTTTGTGGTTTTTTGGCTTCTTCACCCTTTAATATCTTCTCATTATATTCTCTTATTTCTTCCTGATTCTCTACATATTCTTGATATATCAATTTCTGCTTTGAATTACTAATAACTATATACTCTTTAATTCCCTTTACTATTCTTTGACCAAACTTTATTAATACTCTATATTTACCCCTATATATTCTTACTATTTCTACTCTGCCTATCTCTTCATCTATAATTCTCTTCTTATCTACATCACTTCTAATTAAATCTAACTCTTCACTCTTTTCATTCCTGACTTGATCCAACTCTAATATATCATTTCTTAAACCTTCTATTTCTGTTTTAAGTTTCTCAATTAATCTATTATTTGTTTCAATATCTTTTACATAACTACTTTCTAATTTTTCTGCTGCTTTTTCACTAATTTTACCCTTATTTAATCTTATCTCAATTTTATCTATTCTATCTTGACATTCCTCATTATTTTTTAATAGATTTTCTTCCTGACTTTTTTTATTATTTATTTCCTCATTTATTCTTTCAATAATCTTATCCTTTTCTACATTTGAATTTAATTTTAATCTTCTATATGCTTTTGCTGCTGCCCACAAAAGACTATCTATTACATTAATATTAATAGACATCCCATTTGCTTTACAACTATAAGAGCAATCACTAATTTGAGGGGACATAACTAAAGCCTTCCCATCTTTAAGGGAAAACAACAATTTACTACCAAAATAGATATTATTGTTTTTATATTTAGTGTGCCACTTGTTTGTTTCTCTCTTTAAAGATGCACTTTCAAACATAGATTTAATAATAATCTGTGGAAAACCTTTTGTTTCTCCAATATATCTCTTTTCTCTTAATATCTTACTTACTTTACCTTCATTAAATAATGCACCATTATTTGTTTTAAAACCATTACTATTTAGATAATCAACTATATCATAACAATTATATTTTTTGATACAATATAAATTAAATATTAACTTAACAACTTTGGCTTCATCTTCATTAATTACAATATTCTTATCAATAACATTATAACCAAACAATTTATTCCCTCCTATAAACTTTCCTAAGTTTCTCTTATATTCTTTACCTCTTCTTGCTCTTTCTTTTAGTGTTTCTGCTTCACTTTCTGCAAAACTTCCCATAATAGAAAAAACAATATTTGCAATAGAGTCTAAAGCAAAATCTTTCTTTACATCAAAAATCTTTATACCTTCTTTTATAATTACTAACTGCACCTTCTTTTCTTTTAGATAGTCTCTTATAGAAAAGATATCTTTCATTCTTCTACTAATTCTTGAGATCTCCCAAACATAAATACAATTAATTTCTTTATCTGCTTCAATAAAGGCTTTCATTTTGTTTAAGCCTTTTCTTTCTGCTTCACTAAGTTTAACTGCACTTTCTTTATCCTCTATAATAATTATATCCTCTTCTTTATAACCATCATAGAGTGCTCTTTTCTTTACTTCCTGAGTTTGGGAATCAAAACTTTGTCTCTCTGTAGAAACTCTAATTAATAAGATACATTTCATAATTTTAGGTTTTTCTGTTTTTGACTACATTAATTATTATTTGGTTTAATCTTGAACCCTAATTTTAATTTTTGTGTCCTGACGGCCGACAGAGTACTTTCGCGAACGGAAAAAGCATCGTGCCGGCCGACAGATTGTTTCCTTCTCCAGCATAGAGTACTCTGACGGCCGACAGAGTGCTTGCGCGAACGGATTAAGCATTATGACGGCCGACAGAATGCTTGCTACAATCATTATCGTTGCTTTTTCGTTGTCATCAATGCATTTGCGAAAAGATGGGAAAAATAGGGAAGAAAACACTAATTTATGCTATGCGGAGATTGCACAAGTAGTGTAAATTAACGAAATATTTGTATGGATAATGACTTAAGATTCGTATTACTTGGCGAAGTGGATGCCTTTTTTATAATTTTTTACTTTTGTTTTTATAAAAACAGTGGTTAATAAATTGATAAAGATTTCTGAATAACTCATTTTTAAATTTATATTTTATTACAACAATTATGAAAAAGAACTTACCTATTGCGATTATCGCAACTGCTGTTCTTGGGCTTGGCAGCCTTACCTCCTGTCAGGATGAAGATCTTGGTGTCAGCACACAGACTTGAAGGAACGTGCCTTCGACGATGCTTTTGCAAAACAATTCGGCAAACCTTCGCCCAATCAGAGTTGGGACTTCTTTACCCAGACTATGCAAAGTTTGGGCAAGGGAAATTCTCCCGCTACTCGTGCATATACCGAACCATCCGCTTCTGATAATAATTGGAGTGTAACACATCTTAGTAGTCAACCCTCCTATATAACAACGGAACTTGTAAATCGATGGGATGATTTGCTGCCTGAATATCAAAACAATTATACCATGGGGCAGACTCAATATACGCTGGTTTCAACCGGTGATGGTATATTTACGATTTCTGCTATTTGGTATGGTGGCGCATTTGAGATTCAAACAGGCAATTATACAACTCACCTGAATCTTTGTTTCAGATATGAAAACAATCCCACTGTTTACGAGGTAGAGTTGTTCGAGGGTAAATCCATGGGCGCTTTCGGCAATCCGCAGTTGGCGGATTGAGTATATCTGAAAGCTGGTACGGAATTCTGGTTCGCTTTGGAGTACCGAGCCACTGGTAATAATCAAGTCCTGCACCGTTTTGAATCCAAGGAAAAGATTCCGTATAATTACCAGTATATTGAAACTGGAAATCATCCAAACGGAACTTCTTATACGGATCCAGTTACTGGTGAAACTGTTAATTACCCATACGCTTATTCAACTTTCCGATATAAGGAAAGAGACTATCATCATATTTATAATGGCTGTTCCCAGCTTCTCTTCTCGGAAAAAAGTTATTCCGACAATAGGATTGATAACTTTATGGTCATAGGATTCGAGGATGGTTGGCACTATCCTACTTATCTTGATTTTGACTACAACGATATCGTGCTTTACCTCGATGGCGACCTTCCTGTGCCTGTCGCTAAACGGGTACTTGCCGAAGACCTTGAGCAGTATGACTGGGATTACAACGATGTGGCGTTCGATATTGAATACAAGCGTATGGTTCTTCGTGCAGTAGGAGGTACAAAGCCTGTGTATTCGCAGTTTAAAGATAACGACGGCAAAACAACTACTACAGAAGAGCTTCATGATATGATGGCGAAGCAATATAGATATGTGAACCCAAGCAACAACCAAATTGTATATCCTTATCCAGATGGAGCTCCAAAATTCCAGGCACCGATTGGTATATGCCAATTAATGTTGGCACTCCTGAAGGTATAGGCGTGGAAATGCTGCCCGCCCTTATCAAACAGTGGGAGACTCCCCTCACTGATGCAGAGATTATGGACATGGGCACTCATCAAGATATTGTATTGCTTGTTGGTGAAGGTGATGAGCAAGAGGAATTCCCAGGGATTGCTAAAACAGACAAGAACGGTCAAACTGTAATCGTTTACTCTGCCGGTGAAAAGGCTCCCGCTATGATCATGGCTCCTGTTGAGACTCGTTGGCTGAAGGAAGAACAGCGTATCTCGTGGGGCTATCCATGGTTCTATGACGGGAATCCTGCAGCAAGCGGAACTCCTTCTGTCGCAGATTTTTGGTATTCGAATGGCGTAGAGCGGTTCTTGTATTGATGTTTTTTTGAAATTTACGGATAATAGCATCGGACATGGCTTCGGTCATGTCCGATGTTTTTTTCTTGTGGAGGAAGATGTCGTCGTGACAACCGACTGAGTGCTTGCTCCGAAATATCATTGATAATAATGAAAAATTTATGTGACAAAAAGGACTTATTGGATTGATTTTTTTGGATGGAAAAAGATTTAAGGAAGAAAAAAAGTATAGGGGATGATATTTTTATGTAACTTTGCGCCCAAAATCATTCAAATTAATAAGTTAAAAAATCATGACCAAAAAGATTTTAGTTACAACAAGTACATTTGCTATTGCTCTTGCTATGGTTTCCGGTTTATCTTCGTGCCAAGACGAGGATCTCGGAGTGAGTGAAACAGTACTTAAGGAAAGAGCCTTTGAACAAGGCTTTACCAAGGCGTTCGGCCAGCCCTCGGCTGACCAGAGTTGGGATTTCTACAATGAGAAACTGCGGAGCCTGAAAGGTAATCTGGTCGAGGAGGAAGCATCGGAAGATGCTGAGACTTCCGATATGACACGTGCCACAATGGCTACAATTTCTATTGATGATGCGGAACAGCCGGCAAGTGTTCAGGAGAACAGTTCCATTTGGACAGACCTTATGCCCGAAGGTCAGAACAACGCGACTAAGGGACAGAACTTCTTTTCGTTGGTTTCATCGGGGACGTTCACGATTTCGGCGGTTCAATATAGCGGTCGCTACGAGGATAATAGCGATTTTAGAGTGGGAATCCGCTATAGGGATAATAATAATAGACTGCAGAAAGTGACACTTTTTGGCCCCAGCGAAATCTCTGGCAACCCCGGTTTCGCCAAAACCGTGACATTGACTGAAGGTGCTGAATTTGATTTGTTTGTCGAGTATGGAGGATTTATTTTTACACATACCTATTACACCGACGAATACCCCAATCTGTTGAATGCCTTCACCGGACGTTTCGATGGGCCTGCATTGCTGCTCTATACGGGCGAGAGTGAGACCGAGAAAGTTATGGTTATCGGATTTGAGGAGGACTGGGGTCTCATTGTAGGTCTTAGAAATGACCTCGATTTCAATGATGTAGTGCTTTACATCTCTGGCAATCTTCCAATGGCTTCACCGAAACGATATTTTGCAGAGGATCTCAAATCGCTCGACTTCGACTACAATGACGTGGTATTTGACGTGACTAATGCCGGTATCACACTCCGTGCTGTGGGAGGCACATTGCCTGTTTATTTGAGGGTGAAAGACAAGAAGAACAAGACGACTACAACCCAGGAATTGCACGAACTGATGGGCGGTAGCACGTATGTGGATTCAAAGGGAGAGACATTCTACCAGCCTATTAACGTGGGCGGAAAGAACGGCATCACTAAGGATGCTGTGAAGATTGTGACTTGGACTGACAATGAAGGCACACGTCTCACCAATGAAGAACTTGCTGCGTTCAACGATGTCACCTTGCTTGTGGCCAAGAAGTTTGGTGCAACGGCAACGGCTTTGACCAATGTCGATGATTTCACAGAGGTGAACCCCCAAAATCCAGCTTTGCTCACTGTGCCCTCAGAGACACCCTGGATGAAGGAGTTGACGAGAATTGATAAGGGATATCCGAATTTCTTTGGTAGCGGTTGGTACGAGGAATCGAATTCGGAGTATCTGTATAAGTAGTCATCTGCAGTAATTTGTTCCTAAAAAATTATCGCCAGTCGGCAGTAAGTGCATAAGCACTTCGCCGACTGGCGTTTTTATAATCTCTGAATTACATTTACTTTTTAGCTCATTTTGATGTTTTAATTCCAGCTGATAATCAATGGTTTATTTTTGCAACTGAAATGCAAATATTTACTTTGCATATCATCGACAAGTTTTGATGTTGGAATAATCCATACCTTTGCACCGCAAAAACTGCAAATCGAAATTTCATTATACATTATTATTATTATTAAAACAAACATCTATGAAAAAAACGATCAAGTTATTCGGTGCAAGGCTTGTGATGATGCTTGTGATGATGCTCGTGGTACAAGTGGCGTCTGCGCAAAGCAAAATCTCAGGTACCGTTGTTGATGCGACTGGAGAACCTGTTACGGGTGCATCCATTGTTGTTGTCGGAACCCTAAATGGTACGGTTTCGGATATTGATGGCAATTTCAGCATCAATGTGAAGTCCGACGACATGCTCCAGATTTCTTACATCGGTTATGTTACGCAGACCTTGAAACCAGTGAATGGTATGACAGTGACACTGATGGAGGACAACGAAATGATTGATGAAGTGGTTGTAGTAGGTTACGGTGTGCAGCGCAAGAGCGACCTTACTGGAGCTGTGGCGAAGGTGGACGGCAAGACACTTGAGGAGCGTCCGATGGCAAACATTGTACAGGCGTTACAGGGCGCAGTGCCTGGCTTGAATATTTCGGTTACTGGTACCAATGCAGAGGGATCGAGTTCGCAGACGCGTATCCGTGGCGAGAAGTCCATTTCGGCCGACAATAAGCCGCTCATCATCCTCGATGGAATCCCGTTCGATGGCCCTTGGTCGGAGATTAACCCCAACGATGTGGCTTCGATAGAGGTGTTGAAGGACGCTTCATCGGCAGCAATCTATGGAGCACGTGGCTCGAATGGTGTGATTCTGATTACCACCAAGAAGGGCGACAAGGGAAAGTTGAACGTATCCTACTCGGCTAATTTTACTGTCAATAAGGCTGTCATTGTGCCGCGTCTGATGACTGGACAGGAGTTCTGGGATGCGAAGATTGATGCATTGAAGGCCGCTAACGTGATTGACCCCACCCCCTCAAATCCAGAACCTTGGATGGGTAATATCACTATGACAGAGCAACGTCTGCACGATGCCGGATTGGAGACCGATTGGCTTGACCTCGCCCTTCGTACTGCCTTCAGCCAGCACCATAACTTGTCGTTCCGTGGCGGTGTGAACAAGACATCCTATTATGTATCGTTCAACTTGGCCGACAATGAGGGCATCGCAGTGGGTAACGCCTTCCAACGTGTTAACCTTCGTGTCAATCTCGATCAGGAATTCACCGATTGGCTGAAATTCTCGACCAATACCCAATTGGGCCGTTTTGACCGCAGTGGAAGCAATGCTTCGTTTGGCCGTGCATTCAAGATGAACCCCTTGGCCGAAGCCTACAACGAGGATGGTACGATACGCTCTACGGCTTGGGAGGATTCGAGTGAAGCATTCTGCGTGAACCCACTCGACGCCTTGAATAACAGGACACGCGATATCCGCTATAAGGTAGTAACCAACAATGCCTTGGACATCAAAATCCCGTGGATCAAGGGTCTGACCTATCGACTGAACACTGGTTTTACTTACGAGAACTCGTCGTGGAAGCAGTATCAGGGTCTCGATACCTACTATGGTGCTCGTGCCAATGGTATCATCAATACAGACGACTGGCACTCGGAGGAGTGGATCCTCGAGAATATTGTCTCCTACAATCGTGAATTCGGTAAGCATCGCCTGTTCCTAACCGGCCTCTATTCTGCACAGAGCAAGGAGTATGAGCAGAACACGATGGAGGGCAAGGATTTTCCAAATGACGTGATGTACTACTATCAGATGTCGAAGGCCAGCACTTCGTCGGGCAGCTCGTCATACTGGAAGGTGAACCACCTGTCGCAGATGTTCCGTATCAACTATACCTACGACAGTCGCTACCTTTTGACCCTCACGGCCCGTCGCGACGGCTATTCGGCCTTTGGTGCTGACTCGAAGTTTGGCGTGTTCCCATCGATGGCCTTGGGCTGGAACGTGATGAACGAAGAATTCTTCAAGCCGGCAGCCGATGTGATGAACAACCTGAAGATTCGTCTCTCGTGGGGCAAGAACGGTAACGAGGCCATCTCGGCCTATTCGTCGCTGCCCAACCTTTCGACCTATAATTATCTGAACGATGACCATACGGCTATGTACGGCTTCTTCCCCGAGAAACTAGCTTCGCCTACCCTTGGATGGGAAACGACCCAGCAGGTGAACCTCGGCGTGGATTTCGCGTTCTTGAACAACCGCATTTCCGGTGCGTTCGACACCTACTGGTCGCGCACCAAGGACTTGTTGCTCAATCGTTCCATCCCCACCATCAACGGTACAGGAAACATTACCGAAAACCGAGGCAAGACCAAGGGATCAGGTTGGGAACTGCAAATCAATAGTACGAACATCGTGAAGAAGGACTTCATGTGGACTACGACATTGAACCTCGCTCACTACAATACGGAGATTGTCGATGTGGGTATCTACGACGAGCAGGGCAACCCTGTGGACGACGTTGCTTCACGTTGGTTCATTGGCGAGCCCATCAGTGTGAACTATGATTACAAGAAGGTCGGCATTTGGCAGATCACAGATGCTTCGAATCCCAAGGGTCAGCAGGATCCCAACTATCGTTACTCAATCCCTGGATACGTGAAGGTGGATGACAAGGATGGAAAGAACGACATCACTCCCGATGATATGCAGCTCATCGGTTCGGCAGTGCCTTGGCTTATCGCTTCACTCTCGAACAGCCTTTCGTACAAGGGACTGACACTCACCGTATTCCTCAACTCGGAGTTTGGACGCTCGGCCAACAATACGCTGATGACAGTCTATTCGAACTCGTATCGCCAGAACCGCCTCTATCATGATTTCTGGACTCCAGAGAATCCGACGAACGACTACCCGATGAATAGTCTTGATGCTGGCCCCAATCCCTACGATGCAGGCTTCTACGAGGATGCTTGGTTCGTGAGACTGCAAAATGTCAACCTGAGTTATAACCTTCCATCCAATTGGCTCAAAAAGATTAGGCTCAGCCGAGTACAGGTTTATGTTGATGGCAAGAACCTGAAGGTTTGGACCCCTTGGAAGGGCCTTGACCCAGAATACACTTCCAACCAGCTGAGCACACCGCCGCAGCGGTCGATCAGTTTCGGCTTGAAAATCGATCTTTAATCATCAATGGTCTTCAATCATATAAATATATAAAAGATGAAAAGCTTCAAAACTATCATAGCATGTCTGATCCTTGCCCTCGGTTTGGCAGGATGCAACGAAGATTCCTTCCTCGAAGAGCAGCCCCATTCGTCGCTCTATCCTGAGAATCTTCTGGTGGATTACAACGGCTTCCAGTCGATGATCACTCCCCTCTATGGCATGATGCGTGCTGAATATCGCCGTGCTGATGCTCTTGGAGGAGGCATTCCTCTGGTGCTCCACAGTGCGTGGGGAGGAGGTGTAGATAACTCCTGGGCCAACAACAGTCATTCGGAGGTGAAGTTCATGTACTACCCGTCTGCCATCAAACAGGTCGATTTGCAGATTTTCTCAAACGTCTTCCAGTGGTGCTATCGCATCATAAACACCGCGAACATGATCATCGCCCGTGCCGAAAACGAAGACATCAACTGGGGCGTGGGTGCACAGTCCGAGAAGAACAAGAATGAAATCCTGTCGGAAGCTCGCTTTGCCAGAGCTTGGGCCTATCGTCACTTGACCTATTCGTTCGGTGCCGTGCCCCTTTCGCTTGAAGAGATTACGGGTTCGAACTACCGCACCGACTGGGAGCGCACCGACGTGAGCGAGATTCGCAAGGCGATGGAGGAGGACCTGCTCTTTGCCGCCAACAACCTGCCGCTGCGACGCAGCAACAACAGCGAGATTTCGGGAGCCATGGCACGTCACTATCTGGGCGAGCTTTATCTGGCCATAGGTCAACCACAGAAGGCCGTAGATATCCTGAAACCGCTGGTCGAGGGAAGCGAATATGCCCTGATGACCGAGCGCTTTGGCAAGAATGCCTCCAATCCGGGTTGTGCGTTTATCGACGTGTTCCGCACACCGATGTATGTCGATGGCAACAAGGAGGTTCTTTTCGCCTTTGTCAATACCGAGCCTGAAAACTCGGCCTATGGCACTGCCGAGGTTTATATCAAGAGTACCTACAAGGACTACTATTCGAACGACGGCACCATCAAGAAGAGCAACATGAACGACCCCGATTACACTTCGGGAGCATGCACCTGGCCACAGGCCTTCTGGCTCAACAACGGAGGTAAGGGCGCAGGACGTATCGTCCCCTCGAGAGGCGCGCTTCGACTCTATGACTACAAGGGCATGGGCACTACCGACGACCGCATCTCGGACTACGCCATGGTTTGGACCATCAACGACCGTGCTGCCGACGGCACCATCACCAGTTTCCTCGACAATGGAAAGGCCGTGATCGACACCACCGTGACTTCGAAGATGACCGACGAGGCCACCACTTCGATCAAGAAGTACAACTGGCCAACCACACGCAAGTGGGACTATACGGCACCCGTGAAGGCCAATGGCGACAAGGATGGTTGCTATCAGGACATTGTCTATCTGCGCCTGGCCGAAACCTACCTGCTTTATGCCGAAGCCTTGATGAAAACCAGCAAGAACGGTGAAGCCATCAAGTGGATCAACAAGGTGCGCAATCGCTCGCATGCCGTCAGCATCAGCGAAAATGACTTGGCCGTTGGTGGTATGGATTTCATCCTCGACGAACGCAGTCGTGAACTGCTTTCGGAGGAGGAGCGTCGGCATACGCTGATTCGTGTGAGCCAGGAGAACGGAGGCGATGAGCGTGCCATCGACAACTACTTCAAGCGCCGTATGCGCCAGCTTAACGAGATTGCCGGCCGTCCCGCTCGTGGCATGAACGACTACGATACGCCAGTGCTCTTCCCGATTCCACAGAACTTCATCGAGTCGAACTCCGGCCGCGTTTTGGAGAACAACCCGGGATATTGATAGTTTAGTTATATATAAAATGTGTGTTTAGTGGTATGGAAC
>JAEEGG010012943.1_pt1 | contig 17914 bp, 16 predicted proteins | sample 9134161 | NCBI WGS metagenome assembly JAEEGG01 (sample SAMN16246543, study PRJNA631951) | gut metagenome | biome: gut microbiome; feature: rumen; material: CR-attached | host: Bos | place: Iran: Karaj | collected 2018-10 | reverse complement strand
CGCTGTCGCCAAGACGTAGGGTGTCAGAACCACTCCTTGGTTTGAGATCCTGTATTTCCATGCTGTTCCTTTTTTCTTGTTTCTGCGTGCAAAATTCGTCATTTATTTCCGATTTTCGCTGTTCGAAATTTCCCGAAATATGCTCAATTATTATCCCAAAGCCTCCAAATACGCAAATTAAACATTCTTTAAGAAATTTCGAACATTCAAAATGGTTATTTTTTCCCTAAGCAATCGTGTGTATTTCTTGCGGAACCTAACATTCTAACTTTCTAACATTCTAACAGAAGGGTACAACTTAACAGTTTTGAGGGGTGGAAGTGAGTATGGGGAGGTAATACTGATATAGTAACCGTGAGGTTTTATATTTAAGTATTATATAATACTTAAATATAAAACCTCTTTGCGACCCCTTACCCCTTCGCGACTGATTTTGAGGCTTTTGTTAGAATGTTAGAAACAGGGTGTCCAATTTGATGTACTAAAATTTCGCGCGAAAGTTCAATGTAACTTGCTGATTTTTAACACTTTAAGTGCAAAATAGTAGTCAAAACATTTGCATATGTCAGATATTTTTCGTACCTTTATATCTGATAATCAGACAGTTAGGCATGAATAAAGACAAGAAAATTGAGCAGCTGGAGCAGAAACTTGCAAAGGCTCAGGAAGAGATCAAACAATTGCGGTCAGATGTACGTAAGGCCAAGCGGGAGAAGTCCAAAGCGTCTAAAAAAAAAGAAGACAGGACCGTAACGCTGACCAAAGAACAGCAACGGTTACTTTCGATGCTATTAGGCGATATACCTATTCAGGATTCCTGATAAAGACGGCGTTCCTTCTCTGCATATATGCCAAATGCAGTCCGCGTGAGGCTGCCAAGAGTCTTGAGGTGTTCAACTTCATGTTCGAAGGGCTGCTTGGCGACTCGCCCTGCCATACAACCATCAGGACATGGCTGGCAAAACTGGGGCTTGACGCCATCAAGAACAAGCATATCAGCATAGAGGAAGCCTATGCAATTATCCTGGATGCAAGCATCTCCGTTGGTGACCAGCAGTTGCTCCTTGCACTCAAGGTGCCCGCGGACCATACGGGCAAGGCACTCACGCATTCTGACGAGGAGGTCGTAGGCATGGCTGTCTCTGAGAACTGGCCGGCCGCCAAGGTGAAGGATCTCTGCGAGGAGATAACCAGGGAACAGGAACATAAGCCGGAGTATTACATAACGGACAACGGAAGGAATCTCAAAACGGCTATTGGAGCTCTGGGGCTCCCGCATCACAGGGATATCAGCCACACGCTTGCCGTTTACCTCAGGCAGATATACGAGAAGGACGAGGAGTTTGTAAACTTCAAGAACCTTGTCGCCAACACCAAACATCTGGCGCTGACCAAGTTTGCATACCTTATGCCGCCCAAGCAGCGCAGCATGGCCCGTTTCATGAACCTGTATCCTATTGTGGACTGGGCGAAGAAGATGCTCCAGAACTATCCGAGGATGACCAGGGACGAGAAGTACTACTATTCGTTCGTTCCAAGGAACGCCAGCCTCGTGGAGGAACTCGATGAAGTGCTGACAGCCTACACGGACATCATGAGGATATGTAAGCAGGAGGGATTCTCCCATACGACAGTAAAACGGTGTAAAACGCTTCTCGCCCAAAGGATGCTTGGTGGGAATGAGAGAATGAGGCAGTTGCTTCGTCTCATTACAGACTACTTGGATAAGGAAAGTGAACTCCTCACCGGGGAGCATCCTAAGCATAATATTTCCTCAGATATTATCGAGTCCGAATTCGGCATCTTCAAGGATTCCATGCCTTCCAACAAGACCAATGGCTTCACGGAATCAATACTATACATCCCGCTGAGATCGAAGGTCAACGTGCTTGCAAATGCAAATAAGATAGACATCAAGACTATCATGGAAAGAAGGACGGTCAAGGAGGTGAAAATCTGGAAGAAGGAATCTCTCAAACCAAATCCGATGACGAAACGCCTGAACCTACTTACTGCATAAAAACGGGTACATCATATTGGACAACCTATTTCATACTGTTCCTTTTTTCTTCTTTCAGCGTGCAAAATTCGTCATAAACATCCGAAATTCACTGTTCTGTATATCCAAAAAAATGTTCCTTTCTTCTGGCTGTCTTTAAAGAGCGTTCTGATATTGAATGGCCAGCATGGTGAGGTCGTCGCTCTGCTCGGTGTCACCGACAAAGTCGTGGACAGCCTGGGTCATCCTCTCTATCAAGGCCTTCGGTGCGACCTGTCCGGCTTGGACGGCACGGTTCACCACATCGAGGATCGTGTAGCCACCAAACTCCTTGAAATCGGCATCCATCGCCTCGTTCAATCCGTCGGTATAGAAAAAGACGGTGGTTTGCGGCTCTAAGGCTACCGTCTGCGTCTGATAGGTCATATTGGGATTGAATCCCACGGGCAAGCCAGGCTCCATAGGCAGCAGCGTCACTTCTCCCTCTGAGCGGGTGGAGCCAGAGGGGGTCTGAATGCTCCTCACCATCATCGGCGGCTCGTGACCGGCATTACAGTAGCTCAGGAGTCCGGATGTCAGGTCGAGGATGCCGACGAAGAGGGTGACAAACATACAGTTCTCATTGTTCATGCTCAGGTCGTGGTTCATCTTCGACACGATACGGTCTGGCATGGCCTCGTCCTTCGAATAGGCGCGGAACAAGCTCATGGCCTGTGTCATGAACAAGGCGGCAGGGACACCCTTCCCGCTGACGTCGCCGATGCAGAAATAGAGTTTTTCCGAGGAAGGAGATGTGTCTGCTGGAGTAACGAAGAAATCGTAGAGGTCGCCGCCGACGGCCTTGGCCGGGGTCATCGAGGCCCAAATGTCGATGCGCTCGTTCATACCCCTATCGCTTCCTTGCCCGGCTTTGCCGCCTGGCTCTTCCAAGAACGCAGGGGGCATAGAGGGCACCAGTGAGAGCTGGATGTCGCGGGCGATGGTGAGTTCGCTCTCGATGGCCGCCTTTTGGGCGGTGGTGGTCTTCAGCTGGTCGATATACTCGGTGAGCGAGTGCTGCATGTTGCTGAAGGAGTCGCGCAGCTGACCGATCTCATTGTTGCGCTTCACTTCGGGCAGGGGACTCTGGAAGTTTCCCTTTGCCACCTCGTCGGCGCTCTTAGCCAGCAACTGGAGCGGTTTCGTAGAGCGGTATATGGTGATACGGCTGATCCAATAGGTCATCAGCAGCCCCAGAACGATGATCGCCAGGATGATCAGTCCTGTGACGAACGTTGACATGATCAAATCCCAAGCTGGCACGATGATGGCATTCGCCCAACTGGCATTTGCCCTTCTGGCAAAAAAGCCGTAGTATGGTTTGCCGTTGAGCGTGATGGTGTCCTGGCCCACGTAGTCAGTAGTCATGGGGAAAGTCCATGACTGGCGTTGTCCGTTGTCGTCAAAGATGTTGCCTTTCCCGATACGCTGTCTGTCTGGGTGATAGAGATAAGTGCCCGCGCTGTCGATGACAAGACTGTAGGACCACCATTTCCGGGGATCTTTCTCGTCCACGTCTTCTGCAAGGATGATCCTATTGGTCTCCTGATCGATCCTGCTCATGTATTGATAGATGCTGTCCTGGTCTGCATGGCCGATAAGTTTTGATACCGACTCGTTGCACGCCATCACCTGACTCCGGAAGTAGGCATTCGTCATATTTACAACCCGTTTCGTTACAACGACGACCACACACAGGGCGACGATGATCGTTGTGAAGAAGGTGACAACCAGGATTCGCCGCGAAAGCAGCTTGGAAAAGGGAAGGAACTTTTTCACTTTCTAATTCTCTAATTTTACAGGTTCAAATTAATCATTTTCTTTTCCTATGATGATGCCGTTACAGACGAGGTCATTATGCGCCTTGAAATTTTCGAGTCTCTCTCTCCGTTCTTTTGCTTTTTCCTTGAGATCCTCCAGACTGATATCGCCCAGCTTCTGATTGCGATAATTCTTTCTCAGCTCTTCATTCTCCTCGAACTTGATCTTCTGGTACAAGCCGATGTACTCGAGCACCTCCTTGATCTCAGGGTCACAATTGGCGAAGATGACCTCCGGATTGCCGTCTAAATGATGGTGGACATAATAGATCGTCTTGAGGCTCCCGCTGGCGATGTGTACCAGTCCGGTAGCATCGAAGATGACCTTTTCGATGCCCTGGCCGCTATACTTCATCATTTCGTCGATCACGGCGGGAGCATTGACCTCCGTGAGTTCCTCGCTCAGCATGATCATCAGGGTCGTACCCTCCTTCTTGACTTCAAAATCCTTTTCCATAACTGATTTTTTATTTCATATGCAAAAGTACACAATATCGAGCGAAATGCCGACAGGAAAGCCGATTTTAACATAAATTTTCTGCAATTTGTAACTGTCTTGACTACATGGAAAGTAAGTGAACAAGGTAAAAATACCGAAAATGTGAAAAAAGAAGAATAAAAAGTGCCGAAAATGTGATTTTTGTCGTATCTTTGCAGCCAGAAAATGTGATTATCGTTATGAATTTGCTTAAAAGAAAGGTTGATAGTTATCTGGAAAAGTGGTACAAGGCCCCCAATCACAAACCCCTCATTATCAATGGTGCCCGTCAGATTGGAAAGACCATGTCAGTACGGGCGTTCGGCAAGGAGCATTATGAGTCGGTGGTGGAGATGAACTTCGTGCTGGAAGAAAAGTACCGGAGCATATTCGATGACGGCTACGAGGTGGACACTATCCTGAAGAACATATCGATGCTGAACCCGAAGGTGAAACTGATACCGGGGAAGACACTGCTGTTCTTCGACGAGTTGCAGAAATGCCCCGCTTGTGCCACATCGCTGAAGTCGTTTTGTCAGGACGGACGCTACGACGTGATTTGCAGCGGGTCGCTGATGGGTATCTACTACGAGGAGATAGAGTCGAATGCTGTGGGCTTCAAGGAGGACTACCAGATGCATTCGCTGGACTTTGAGGAGTTCCTGTGGGCCAAAGGCTATTCGGAGGAACAAGTGGAGGACCTGTATAGGCACATGGACACGCTGACACCGTTCTCGCAGTTGGAGATGGACACGCTGATGGGGCACTTCAAGGACTATATGAGCATCGGCGGTATGCCTGAGGTGGTGGCGATGTTTGTAAGCAACGGGCACTTCGGGGGTACATTGAAGCTGATGCGGCAGTTGCTGAAGGATTATGAGGAGGACATAACCAAATATGCTAAGAACACGGACAAAGCGAAAATCCTGGCTGTATACAACCACATCACCACGTTTCTGGGCAAAGAGAATAAGAAGTACCAGATTACGAAAGTGGCGCGGGGCGCAAGGAGCAGGGAGTATATCGGTTCGGTGGAGTGGCTCAGGGAGGCCGGGGTGGTAAACGTGTGCTACTGTCTGAGCAATGCGGAACTGCCATTGAAGGGCAATTACGAGGCGAACATGTACAAATTGTACTACCACGACACAGGGCTGCTGATAGCATCGCTGGACGAGGAGGCGCAGCAGGACTTGAGGGAAAACCGTAATTTCGGCACATACAAGGGTGCCATCTACGAGAATATCGTGGGCGAGATGCTGATCAAGTCAGGTTACGAGCAGTTGTACTACTACATCAACGACAGTCCGGCACTGGAAATGGACTTCTTTGTGCGGGATGCAGACAGTCTGATTCCTGTAGAGGTAAAGGCGAAGGACAATGCCACGCCCTCACTGAACCATCTGATAGACTGGAAATCATATCCAGACGTGAAGTATGGTATCAAGTTGGGATACAAGAACATCGGTTGGAACGGAAAGTTCTATACGTTCCCGTATTTCCTGGGGTTCCTCCTGAGAAGGTTTCTCACAAAATAATTGCTTTGGTCTTCATAGTGTTTTTTTAATATACTCCTGATGGTTCATATTCACGTTTCAGAATGTCTTGAAGTTGTCCGATATAATAAAAAGGTATATTAATAAGCCGGTAGGGACGGTTGTCGGGTGCAGGCGTAGTGACGTCTTGAATGGAGAACTCGCCACTCCAGAACCGGACGGCAGTTACATGATGACTGGCAGAATTGACATAGCTGTGAAGTGAGCGCAGGTGAGAATTGGTTCCAGCCTTCACTTCAATGGGTATGATCTGTGTCGGCGTCTGCCAGACGAAATCAATCTCAGCATTTGTCCCTTTCTTGTCACGAACCCAGTAGAACTGCTTCTCCTTGTAGTTTTTGTCGAGCAGTATTCTCAGTTCCTGTGCCACGATTTGCTCGGCAGCCCTTCCACGCCAGGTGTCAAGTAGGTCCTTGTTCTGAAGATATTCAATCTGTATGCCTGCCACGAAGTTGGTAACACCGCTGTCGACCATGATCAGTTTCGGAGAACGTCGCTTAGACGGGATGGCAGGAATGTCGGAAGAGGTGACGGGGTAGTCTAATGAGAGGATATATGCCCGTTCCAGACAATCCATCGCTTCATGAATCTGAGTACTGGTATAACTGCTGTTGCCGAAATTGGCAAACGTGATGGTTTCTGCAGCCGAGAACCATGACGTATCGAGGATATGACGGATAATCTTGACCTGTTCCTCATTTTTTGCATAGCGTTCCACGTCTTCATTATAGCCTTTCAGGAGTGAATTGAAGATAGGTGAAAGACGCTCAATGTCGTGGTTCTCAGCATAGTCAGCCACAGCCTCCGGCATTCCGCCGATGAGTGCGTAGCGGTTGAAAAGGCTGATCATCTTGTCGTGCATGACTGAAGGGACACTGACATTCTTGAGCAGCTCTACCCACTCTTTGCCTTCCATGGCATTGAGATATTCCATGAAAGAGAAAGGCCGGAGGTTAAGATATTCCACCCTTGCGACAGGGAATGAGACATGTTTCTTCAGCAGACTCTGCAGACGGCTTCCTGCCGTGATGACGTACAGCCACGGCATTTTCTCATAGAAATAGCGAAGCAGACCAACGGCCAGAGGCTCTTCCTGAATCTCGTCAATAAACAGCAGCATCCGCTTGTTCGGGTCGGAAACCACATGGTTTTGCAGACACAGGTATTGCCATATCTCAAGAACATTGTCCGTCCTTTGGAAAATGGCAGCGTCATCAGACAGTTCGAGATTGACTTCGATAAAGACATCGAATTCGCGTCCGAACTCCCTGACTAACGTACTTTTCCCCACCTGACGTGCGCCTCGGATGACGAGAGGCTTATGAGGTGTCTTTTCACTCCATCGTCTCAGTTGCGTTATAAGTTCTCTTTCGTACATAATTATCGTGACACACCAATTTGGGCGCAAATATACGAAAATTTTCTAAAACATAGGCAAAAATTACCCAAAATCTTTCTAATACATAGGCAACTTTACCAAAAACCTTTCTAAAGCATAGGCAACCTGAGGACAACCGGCATGACACAAGCATGACATCGGCACTGGTTATCTCTTTCGCTATATAATCGCCATGAAATAGTTCATCTCCATCGTGTAGCCGTACTCGCCCATCTCCTCCATGCTCTCAGCGACCAGCACGGCGTCGGCCTCCGGGGCACCCTGTGACAGCATATAGGTACGGGCCTCGCTACTGATGACAATACTGTCGACGATGGCGCCCATGAGGCTCATGATCAGGTTCGCCACCTGTTTGCCAGAGTAGCTGAAGTAAGTACGATTCAGCAGTTGTGAATTTTGTTGCATATCTCTTTCGTTAAATGTGATTACTTAATCACGACCTTTTTACCATTGTTGATATACACTCCTTTCTTCGTCGGCTTGCCGCTGAGTTTGCAGCCCTGCAGGTCGAACCATCCGGCGCCAGCCGAATTCGTGTAATTCGTTAAATTCGTTGTCGAAATAATTCCAGTAGCAAAGTCCTCGTCGCCGAAGTTAAGCACGAAGGCGCGGACTGCATTGACGGAGCCAGTGAGATCCACATGGAAGTAGCCACGGAAGGCGTTAATGATCCTGTCTTTGCCTTCAGCAGGATAGTAGAGCTTGTTGTCTGCACCCAAATAGAGGTTGCTCGCATCGCCTCCAGTAAGTGTCACAGGGTCGTAGTTGCCGATGATGCTTACCTTGCCGTCGGCACTCTCGATGATTTCCGGAGATGCGCCTTTTATTTCGACGTTGCTGAACTTGATGGGGCTGACGATGTTCGTGACATCGTTCGTCCACTTGATGAGGTAGGGCTTGCCGGCCTCTATCTCGTCAGCGTCCTTGAAGTAGAGGTAGAGCGTGCCCTCGCTGTCGAGGCCGGTCTGGTTCGTACCATTCACATTGTCAATCATCCATTGCCCATTATCCATTTTCCATTTGTTTTCAACGTCCAGTTCCATCACCTCGGCCCCATCAAGGGGTGAACCCGCAATCGTGACATCGAACGGCAGGCACAGTGTGTTCCAGTCACCGTCCTTGTAGAGCGTGCGGTCGACGAGCGTCACGTTGCGCTGCTGTTCGTTGTTGGCGGTGATGACGGCTGTGTTGTCGCGATCGTCAACAAGTCCGATGCTCGTCACGTCGGCGGTGGTGAAGAATGTGCCGCTCCATTCGGAGGTCTTGTCGCCCTTCACCGACTGCACATAGACGGTATAGACAGTTTGGGCAGTGAGGCCACTCAAAGTGTAGGAAGTCTTGTTGATGCCGGTAACTTCTGTCACGTCGCCTGTAATGAGAGTAGGATCATCTGTGACGGTCATATCCACGCAGTCGACTTCCTCGTCATCATCATACGTAACGGTGAACGTGTAGTGTTTGCCGGCCTCGAAGGTGAAATCGTCCTGTCGGCCGCCTATATTGCCGTTTTTTGAGGCTATCCACACGCGGTCGCCTGGCGAGGGATTGGTGATGCACCAGTCGTAGACACCGGCGGGGATGGTGATGGTGAGCTCCGTGGTGTTCGTGCCGTCAACCACGTTCTTGGTATCCAGTTTACCGTCGGCATTCTCGGGTATCTTGTACTCGAATTCGGCATACGTCTCTGCCGACGCATCGCCATCCAGGGTCAGTCCACCCGATTCGGGGATGACTCTGCCGTAGGTGTTATGGTCATCATCGAGGAGCATCTGGTAGCCCGAACCGTCGCTCCATACTCCTTCAGGGACAGAGAGTGTCACCTTGGCCGTACCTCCTTGGCCGTAGCGCAGGTTGTAGCTGTCGCCATAGCCCGTCCAGCTGACGGTGGCCGTGTTGGAGGTGATGGCGGTGGCGCTGAGGTCGGTGGGAGCGACGTCCTCAGCCAGTGTTGTCAGGGTGGCTGTCGATGTGTAGTAGGTGTTGCCGTCGTACCGATACCCCACCTGATATTCATATTCAGTGTTGGGTGTCAGCTTGGACAGCTCAGTGCCGCCGGGCGAAGCGTCGTCCTCGGAATTCCATTCGTTGACATTGTAGATGCCGAAGTCATCGAGCACGAGGAAGTACTCGTCGTAGCAGTTGAAGTGGCGGATGGCGATGTAACCCTTTCCGCTGTAGGCACTCAGGTCGGCGGTGTATTGCTGGTATTCGCTGGTGGTCTCGGTCTCGGGCACCAGTGTGACAACCGTGCTCAGCAGTTTTCCGTCTGCATCGACGAAATCAGCCTTGGTGTTGCCAGCGGTAGAGAGGTAGATGGCGAAATGCTCCTTGTAGTAATTCGAATTTTCACCCTTCAGCCACACTCTCATCGTGCCGCCCAGGTCGAGCTGCTTCGAGACAAGCCAGTTGTCGGGCTGCACTGCGCCATCGTCTGTATAGCTGGCCGAATACATGCAGCCATTGCCGCTATGGGGCGTGATGTCGTCCTCATCGTCCTCGCTTGTGTCATAGTATGTCCAGTTGTCCGCTTTGTCATCGATGTCGAACATCGTCCAGCCGACGGGTATTCCGTCTTCAAAGCTGGTGTAATAGGTGTACGTGTCACTCTTGGCACGGTAGCGCACCTGATAGTTGCTGCACCCGTCTATGCCTGTCCAGCTGATGGTGGCCGTGGTGGGCGTGATGCTGGTAGCGGCGACGTTGGTCACCGGTATTGTTTTCACATAGACGGTGACGCCAGCTATGGTGACTGCCTTAGTAGTCATGTTGTCGGGTTTCTGCGTGTAAGCCATCTCGCCCTGCTCTGTGCCGAGGTTCTGGATGTAATAGCTGTTTTCGACGGTGATGCCAGTACTGTTGCCGTAACGTCCACGCGAGAAGGTGGCGCTGCCGTCGGTAGAGACGCTCACCTCGCTGGGCGCGAAGATACAGTTGCTGAAAATTACTCGGGCACCGTTGTAGCACTCTGTCCAACCCACGAATCCGCCGCAGTTGTTGGTGCTGCTGCCGAGCAGCTTGCCGTTGAAGGCACAACCCGTGATGGTGAGGGCGCCGCTCGGGTTGTAGGCCACGAACCCGCCGTGGGAGCCGTCGCCGCTGACGCTGCTGTTGATAACGACGCTGCTGCGGCAGTCGGTGATGGTATTGGCACTGTGGGTGCAGCCGGCGATGCCTGCGGCGAACTGTTTCCCAGTGTAGATGGTGCCCTCGACGATGAGGTTGTGGATGTAGGCGCCCTCGATATGGCGGAACGGGGCGCAGTAGTCCTCGTCGAAGGGTGCGTCAGCCGCGCCGTAGCTCAGCGTGAGCGTCTTGCCGTTGCCGTCGAAGTGTCCCTTGAACTTGTAGCCCTCGGTGCCCACCATCGTCGTGACGGTGATGCCGGTAATATCGTCGGCCAGCTTATAGTAGGCAGTGGCAAAGCCCTCCATGCCGCTGTTCACCTTGCTGACGAATTCATCCCAAAGTGTGGAAGAGCTGATGATGTAAGGCTGTTGCTCGCTGCCATCGCCATTGCCAGTCCAAGGTTTAACATCAATCGAATAGGTGGCATAGATAGTGGCATTGGCGTTGGTCATGGTGAGGGTGTAGGGGTTGCTCGTGCCGCTGAGGGTGCCAGCCGTAGTAGCGAAGCCAGAGACGTGGCTGCCTTCGGGAGGCGTGCCACTAAGGGTGATGGCGAGCTGGTCGTCCTTTTTGGCATAGAGCACGCCGTCGAATTTCAGGCCGACGTTGTATGTGGTAAGGCCACTGACACTATAGTTGGCTTCGCCGGCAACGTCGTAAGTGATGGTGACGCCGTCGCTGCCGCTGATGCTATAGACGCGCGACTGCTGGTCGTTGTCATAGTCGGCGGTGCAGTGGCTGTTGGTGATGGTGATGACGCCGGTGTCGTAGCTGCTTGAGCAGACGAAGGTTTTCTCTATCACCTGCTGCGTACCTTCTGGTGCGAAGAGGCTGTTAGTGATGCTGACGGTACCGTTGGCGCCGTCATTGGCCTCGTTCCAGCCCACGAAGCCGGCGCAGCCTCTGGCACCGCTGCCTTTCATATAGCCATTGAAGACACAACCCGTGATGGTGAGGGCGCCGCCCGTGTTGTAGCCCACGAAACCGCCATGGGAGGCTTGGCCGTTGACGTAGTTGTAGATGGCCACGTTGCTGCGGCAGTTGGTCAGCGTGGTAGCCCCTTTGGAGTTGCCAATGAGGCTGCCAGAATATTTCTTCGGGGTCATGATGGTACCGGCGACGACGAGGTTGCTGATCTCGGCACCGTCAACGTAGCGGAACGGCGCGGCATACTGCTCGGAGCCACCGTAATCGACGGTCAGCGTGTGGCTGTCGCCATCGAAATGGCCCTTGAATCGGTAGCTGTCGAAACCCATCATCGTCGTGACGGTGATGTCGGCGGTGAGCTTGTAGTAGGCAGTGGCGTATTCCGAATAGACGGGGTTATGGTCTGCGTCCTGGCCAGATATATACTCCTTGCCGTTGTCCACGACGCTGACGATATAGTCCCAGTCACTGCTGCTAGTGATGAGGAATGGAGAGGAATACGTTCCGTTGCCTCCAATTGTGGGAATGTCGGAGCCAGTCATTGTGAATTTGAAGATGACATTCGCATCGGCCATCGTAAGGGTATAGCCGTCGGTGTCGTTGCCCTCAAGCGTGGCACCGCCCTCTTCAACTTCGTAATCTGTCACGGTAACGCCTGCATAATTGTGGCTGAACGTGAGTTCCACCACGTCTTCGCTGCCGGCATACACCACGTCGTTGTATTTCACACACTGGTTGCCGCCATAGCCGGTGATGCCGCTCACACTGTATTCAGTGGCTGTGCCCTTGGGCACAACGTTGATGTCGATGCCATCTTTAAAGCCGATGCTGCGGGCGTGCTTGCCCTGGGCATCGCCGAGGGTATCGAAGTAGTAGCAGTTCTCGCACGTGACAGTGGTCTTAGGCTGCGAGTTCGTCGAGTTGTTATAGATGGTGGAGCCACCGGCGTAGGCCTCGCCATCTGCGAGTGCTGCGGGCTTATAGAGGCAGTTCTTGATGGTCAGCGTCTGGCCGTTGGTGTAGCCCACAATGCCGCCACACCAGGTGGAGGCATTGTCGCCCGTCTGCGTGCTGAGAATCTTACCGTCGAAGAGGCAGCCCTCGATGGTGGGGGTGGATGAACTCACTTCGGCCTTGAGCGCCAGGATGCCGCCGTGGCCGGAAAAGCCGGCGTGACTGCTGCGGATGACGACGCTGCTGTGGCAGTTCTGAATCTTCGAAGTGTAGCGGGTGTAGGCCACGATGCCGGCAGCATAGCGATAGTCGGTCGTGATGGTGCCCGCCGTATGGAGGTTCTTGATGGTGGCACCGCTGATGCGGCAGAACGGAGCGCAATAGTCTTCCGTGGCGGTGACGTTGAAGGTGATGGTCTTGCCGTTGCCGTCGAATCTGCCTTGGAAGCGGTTGGTTCCCTGCCCCACCATCGAGGTGACGCTGATATTGTCGGTCAGCTGGAAGTACGTGCCTTTGTAGTTCGTGCCAGCGTTGACGTCAGTGGCCAGCTGGTCCCAGTGGGCGGTCGTGTTAATGATGTACGGATTCTTGGCGGAGCCGTCGCCACCGCCGAAGGAGCTGTCAGCCCAAGCCCCCTGCACGACCATGCACAGCAGGGCGATTGTCAATAGTAGATGTCTTTTCATATTCTCAAATAGCCAATTCGGGGCACAAAGATAAACATAAAAATCGGACTGACCAAATATCAGCCCGATTTTTTACATCACCTCACTTCGGCTGCAGATCGGCGTACTCGCGAGCGACATTCTCGATACACGGACAGTCCTTCTCTGGATTCAAGTCGTGGTGTCCCACGATCAATGCACGCGGATAGCGGCGGTGAAGGTCTTCCAAGAGTCGCCGGAGTGACGCCTTCTGCGCTGGAGTCCTGGTGTCGTCGGGTTGTCCCCTGATGTCCAGTCCACCCTCATAGCAGACGCCAATCGAGTGGGTGTTGTGGTTCACACAGTGTGCACCGACCATCCATTCCGGTCTTCCCGGCTCGATCTCGCCGTCACGACGCACCACGTAATGGTATCCGATGCCGAATTTCCATCCCCGGTCACGATGCCAGGTATCGATCTGCGCCGCCGAACTCATCTGGTCAGGCTTCACCGCCGAACAATGAATGACAATTAATGTGATGACTCTCATTTTTAGATACAACTCTGCACGAAGAAGGTTGATATCACCAGTGACCCTACGGCCACAATGAACTTTAGGATATTCCCGATCTTGAACTTATTAATCTTCATCATTTTCTATTTTTTATTGAATTAGTTCACGTCGTTGCCTCCGCCGTTGCTGCCACCGCCGCCGTTGTCACCGCCGCCGTTGTCACCGCCAGTGTTGCCGCCGGTATTACCACCTGTGTTGTCACCAGTGCTGCTGCCGCTGTTCGACCCGCCGTTCTGGGTGCCACCATTCTGGGTGTCACCGCTCTGGGTGTCGCCGTTCTCGTTCTCCGGCTGCAGGCTCGTGTCGTAGGTCTCCTCGAAGACCACATCCTTCACGAGCGTCTTCATGATGACGTACTTCTGCTTCACCTTGCCGTCCTTCTTCTCCTGGCCGACGACCACACGCTCGGTCTCGGGCTGGAACAGCACGCGGCGCGTGGTGATGTTCTGTGCACCGCAGTCGTCCTTCTTGGTGGTGCCGATCGAGCTGAAGCCTACCTTGAAGATGCCGATGCCGTCGAGCTTCACCTTCTGGCCCAGCTCGAAGAAGTGCTTCAGGGCACCGCCGAGCTCGTCGAGCACCGCCTTGATGTCGGACTTCTTCACGCTGGCCTGTGTCTGGATGAACTCGGCCAGTTCCTCGGTCTCGATGAAGTGCTGGTCGTAGACCGCCGTGGCGAACCACTTGCCGTAGGCCGTGGAGTGGTCGTTCTGGTTCTGCAATTTCTTGAATTTCTGACTCATAACTTTAAATCTTTAAATGTTTAACTTTTGTGTTGATAGAGGGCCTCTAATCACCTACAAAGGTACAACATTTCGAAGATCAAAAAGTTGGCAGCAGTGGGCACTGGTCGTTAGTAGTGGCTGAAAAATAAATAAAACCTATTTCTAAGCCATAATTTTCGTTTTAGCGGTCTTTTTTATGGCTCTCCGAGGAAATCTACGATCAGTTTGACTTGTTCCTTGGGGAAATCGCTGGCATTGACGTTGTAGGAAGGAAGCTTCTCGAGCGCCTCCTTGAGTTCCCAACAGCGGTTGATGTCGCGCCGCAACAGTTCCACTGCCGCTGCATCCGTCGGCGTGTCCGGCCGGTACAGCCGTGCCAACTCCTTTTTCTTATATCGCCTTATTTCAAACTCCAATGTAATCATCTGTAAACCGTAAACTTAAGTTTGTTCTGATACCTTCCGCGGGTGATGTAAACGCCAAGTCACGCTGTTGCTGATATCTACTATATACTGATTCTCCCTATCTCCATCACCCGTACTTGGCACTTCTCTCCTCTATGGAACCTATTTCCATTACCCTTAACAGGCATCCCTGTAAACTGTAAACTATAAACTAAATAGGGGGTCAGGGGGTCACTAAGATGACGGGAAGTTTCCTGCGTACCGTGTGTGTGTGCGGTACGCGGGAGGAATCCCGCTCATGGGGTGTCCCCCCTGTCCCCCTCCTCGCCATGATCCTCGCCCTCGGGCCGTGCGTCACAGGCCAGCATACGCCGGTTCATCTCGATCTCCTCGGGCTTATAGGCCACGACACGGTAGCCCCGGCGGCCGTGGGAGCGGTACTGGTCAAAACCCAGCGCCTTCATGGCACTGCCGATCTTCTCGACGGTGAGGCGCAGCGAGGGATGGTAGCCGATGGCCGTCAGGATGTCGGTCGCCGTATAGAACTCCCCGCGTTCGTTCTCGGCAGGATGCCGGAAATGCTTGGCGATGGCCTCCTGCTCCGGCTGGGGCGTCTCGAAGGTCTTGTTGTGCTCCATCAGCACTTCCTCCTCCGCCTTGGAGAAATAGTGACGGAAGCCCTGCCGGTAGAGGGCGTAGGCCTGGGCGTAGATGCCCTCGTAGTCGAACGGCACCTCCCTGGGCGAGGTGATGCTCTCCACGATGAACGGCAGCCAGCGGCGGTTGCCGGTCACGTCGGTGAGGAACTGCACGTTGTTGCCCGTCCCGCAGAACGACGCCACATGGGCCATGTGCTCCGTGTAGTGGCCGTAGGGAGGCCGTTCGTCTATCGACGGCATGGTCACCACCGACTTCATCGTGTTCACGTCAGAGGGTCTCATCACGTCCAGTTCCTCATAGCACACCAGTCCGTACTGGGAGAGTGTGATCAGGTCGTCTTTCGACACGCGGCTCGAGTTGACCTTGATGCGGAAGTAGTCGCGCAGCTCCGGGGGAAGCAGATACGAGAACCAGGTGGTCTTGTAAATGCCCTGGTCGCCGATGAACACCAGCACCGCCTGGTTCACCTCATCGTCGTCTACCCAGCTCGCCACCATCGCCACGAGCCACTTCTTCAGGTATTCGTAGAAGAGCATCTGCTTCTCCGTGCCGCCCTTGACCATCACAGACACCGACAGTCCGAGGATATGGTCCTGGCCGTCCCATGGCGGCAGGCGGTTCAGGTAGTAGAGGAAGGGATGGAACGGCTTGACGTAGCCGGAGCCGATGACGACTTCAAAGTCCCGCTCCCGTGTTGACTTGACATTTTGGAGGGCCGTCAGCAGGGTGTTGCTCAGGCGGTCGCTCATCGGCTGGTAGTCGTCGCTGACGAACTGTGCCAGTTCACTGTTCTGGCAGAAGGCGTCCTCTGTCGGAATACGGGCCTCCACCCGGTGCTTCACCGAGTTCCACCGCAGGTAGATGTGGTTATCCAGGAACGCCTTGATCTCCCTCACCGTGGCATACTTCTCCTGCCACGGCACCTTGTGCTCTTCCCCTCCTGAGTAGGAGGGGTTAGGGGTGGTCTGATCCGCCTTCTTCTTCCTTTTTTTCTTTTCCTCCGCCATAATTATCTGTTAGTCTGTTACTCTGTCTAATAAAGTTATTCTGTCTCTTATGTTCTTATGTCTAAAACCATTTGGTCGACGACGTCCTTGCGGAAGCACTCGATGAAGGTCATGTAGTTCCAGTCGGGATGTCCGGCCTTGACGATGGCCCAGGCTGCACCGAGGTAGAGAAAATAGCCCTTACGGTCGAAGGAACAGGAACACAGCAGGGCGCTCAGCCCGGCCTCAGCCTGCTCTACACACTCGGCATAGGTGAGAAAATCCAATGGCTTGGCCTCCCCGTCTATCAGTTCCGCCAGGCCGACGGGCTCCGAAACAGGATTTAACAGTATGACATACTCATCCATTCCCAGTACCTTCAGCCGTTTCTCCAAGCCGGGAAGGTCTTCCTCTTCATACAGGTTGCGTAACACGGCGGCGTCAATCATCGGAGCCGTCTGTCTGTCATACCTCACGAGGAAACCGTACTTCCTGATGGACTCTGCCACACGCTCGGCGATATCCTCCATACGCTCATATTCCTTCACTTCTGGCTGCAGGTTTTCCACGACATCAAAGAAATTCCGCAGCCTTGTTGTTAGATTTGTAATCATGTTGTTGTTCTTTTTAAGGGGTTAAACATGTCACAAAGATACAAAGTATTATCATCTCGTTTGTATAATTAACCAAAAGAAATGGCCGTTAATTTATATTAATTACCAGACATAACTCCCTTATCTACAGAACGTTGCAAAGTTTGCATTCTTACGTTTAGATTCGTATGTTTCGGGTTGCACAGCCACCGGAACAGGTCGTTTTTGCAGTAACAGGGTCTAAGCACAGAAGAGCCCGACTGAAGCAGCCGGGCAATCTCTATGTAAATAAGTTTTTTGGAGCCCCTCGGCAAGTCTGGCCGGAAGTCCAGCCGCTCGACCAGCCGAGGGTTCTCTTGAGGGGTTAGCAACAAAGGGCGGAGACGTTCGATCATCTCATCATAGGCCCAATAGAAGTCACGGTGAATAAAGTCCACCAACAGGCGGACATGCTTTTTGTTTGACATAATTTACAATTGTGGCTCTTGTGCCGCCACCCCGAGGATGGTCGGCCAAGCCACAGCAAATTATGTCGGGCCGGTCAATGAAGAAGTTTTATTTACAAGTTCCAGATTTAGCCACAAAGTGGCTAATGGCGTACAAAGGTACGAAATATTTTGAATATCTATTCACTTTTTAGTATTTTTAAGCCTTATTTTAGCTATTTCCTTGTAAAAAGGTGTACTTTTAGACGAGCTGGTTACGATGACCGATAAGTGGCTCTATGCCCTGAAGCATCTGCCAGATCTGCTGGAGCGTCCCAACATTGCTGAAATCACAGGCCTTTCAGAAGAAGAGATAGAAGCATTGTAACAAAAGAACCGTCCCCATGTTATAAGAGCTCACGGGGTGCCCCGTGAGCTCTTTATCTTCTTTTTATTTTATTACTCGTTTATTTCCATTGTGGATATACACTCCTTTCTTCGTCGGCTTGGCCTGGAGCTTACGGCCCTGCAGGTCGTACCATCCGGCGCCAGCCGAATTCGTGTAATTCGTTAAATTCGTTGTCGAGATAATTCCAGTAGCAAAGTCC
>JAEEGG010012941.1_pt1 | contig 17914 bp, 13 predicted proteins | sample 9134161 | NCBI WGS metagenome assembly JAEEGG01 (sample SAMN16246543, study PRJNA631951) | gut metagenome | biome: gut microbiome; feature: rumen; material: CR-attached | host: Bos | place: Iran: Karaj | collected 2018-10 | reverse complement strand
GCTTGAGACGAAGCGCCTCGCAAACCCCGAGAAGAAACATTCGAACATCCCGCTGTAACCGTAAATCCTTGAAACGATGAACCTGTTACAAATATCATTACTGTTGGCTCACGAAGATTGGGTCTACACCAAAGGCTGGATCGTCACCATCGCTGGTTTCCTCATCGTCATCATCGCCCTCTTCGTCCTCTCGACCATCTTCCGTGGCGTGGCTGCCTATTTTAAGAAGCAGGATGCCAAGAAGAACGAAGTGAAGGAGATCAAGCCTGTGACGGTGAAGCCTGCGACCAAGCTGGCCGAGGGCGAGATTCCTGCCGAGGTGCAAGCCGCCATCGGCATGGCTTTGTACCTTTCGACCAACCTTCACGATGAAGAGAGCAATGTCATCACCATCGACAGAAGGGTGACTTCATGGAACGACAAAAATTACGGAGTTAGACACTGGAAACGTTAAATCGAACAATCATGAAAAAATTCAAATTCACCATTAGTGGGAAACCATACGAAGTAGAAGTCCAGAACATTGAAGGCAACATTGCCACTGTCAATGTGAATGGCACTGAATATCAAGTGGAGATGGAAGAGCAAGCTGCTCCGGTGATCGCTCCCGTGGCCCGTCCGGCCGTCAAGCCTGCCGCCAGCGCTCCTGCTCAGAGTGCTGCCCCAAGACCGGCTGCCGCTGCTGGTGGCGCTGGTTACAAGATGGCTGCTCCGCTTCCTGGAACCATCATGCAGATCTTCGTCAAGCAAGGCGACGCCGTGAAGAAGGGCGACAAACTGCTTATGTACGAAGCCATGAAGATGGAAAACAACCTGCTGGCTGAAGCTGACGGTACCATTACCGCCATCAACTGCCGCCAGGGCGACAATGTGCTGCAAGGTGATACTTTAATCGTAATCGGATAAGGTCATGTTAGGAAAGAAAAGCATTTACAGAAAACCTGCGGTCATCCTCGGCTCGTTGGTGCTCCTGATGCTGCTCAACCTTGTGGTGGTCAACAACCCGATGTTTGCCACCAGGGTTGCTGACTTGGGAGGCAAAACGGAACAGGTCAGTGAGATGACCCCCGAGGAAAGCAATGCCCAGTTGGCTGAGATGGCCGACGCCATCGTCGCTGAAAAGACAGCTGAACTGGGTCAACAGATCGAGAACCTCAACCAACGCGTGACCACGTTGGAAAGCAAGAACGCCAAGAATCATGTGGCCGCCAAAGAAGAAATCAAGGAGATGTCGACAAAAGACCGTCTGAAAGAAGGTCTTCGCAATTTCTGGCTGCTCACGGGTTTCCGCAACTGCAAGCTCGGCAATATCATCATGATTTTGGTGGGTATCCTTTTCATCTTCCTGGCCATACGCTTTGAGTTCGAGCCCATGCTGCTCATCCCGATTGGCACGGGTATCATCTGCGGTAATATCCCATTCTTCCAAGGGACGGGTATCACCTTCGCCGATGCCATGGCCAACTTACAAGGAATGATAGATGCAGGGACGCTCAACTTTGACTTGGACACCGCTAAAGCCATGTTGGTCGCCGTTTTTGGCGACAACCCAGGCGACAAACATCTGGTGTTGAGCGATGCCATCAAGTCAGTTGAGCATCTCAATATGGCCGACTATGGTCTGACCAACCACGACATCGAAGGCGTGAAAGGTTTCATGACCAGCATCTTCCAAAGCGGTGAGTTGAACCTTCAGACGGGTCTCTACCAGAAAGGTAGTGTGTTAAACTACCTGTATTTCGGTGTGACTTCGGGTGTGTATCCACCTTTGATCTTCCTAGGCATCGGCGCCATGACTGACTTCTCGTCGCTCATCGCCAACCCGAAACTGATGATCCTCGGTGCCGCCGCCCAGCTCGGTGTGTTCCTGACCTTCATCGGTGCCCTCTATCTTGGTTTCAATCTGCGTGAGGCAGGCGCTATCGGTATCATCGGTGGCGCCGACGGTCCTACCGCCATCTTCCTGTCTTCGCGTCTGGCCAACGGCATGAACGGCACACGAAACCTCATTGGTCCCATCGCCATCGCGGCATACTCATATATGGCCTTGGTGCCTGTGATTCAGCCGCCTATCATCCGTTTGCTGACCTCCAAGAAGGAGCGTATGATTAAGATGGCCGCCCCGCGTATGGTGAACAAGACCGAAAAGATCATGTTCCCCATCGTCGGTCTCATCCTGACCACCTTCATCAGTCCCACGGCCCTGCCGCTGTTGGGTATGCTGTTCTTCGGCAATATCATCAAGGAGTCGGGCGTGGTGAAGCGTCTGCAGAACACCGCCTCCAATCCTTTGATTGACATCGTGACCATCATCTTGGGTCTCACTGTGGGTGCCTCTACACAGGCCTCCGTGTTCCTGACGGCTAGCTCCATCAAGATCTTTGCTTTGGGTGCCGCCTCCTTCTGTGTGGCCACCGCCGGCGGCCTGCTGGGTGCCAAGTTCATGAACCTCTTCCTGAAGGAGAAGATCAACCCGATGATTGGTGCCGCTGGTGTATCGGCAGTGCCCGACAGTGCCCGCGTCGTCGAAGTGGAAGGTCAGAAGTACGACCCGTCGAACCACCTGCTCATGCACGCCATGGCCCCGAACGTCTCCGGCGTTATCGGTTCGGCAGTGGCAGCTGGTGTGATGATGTCATTCTTGATGATGTAATCCATAGAGGGAGTCGCATGCGACTCCCTCTTTATTTAATTTAATAATCCATTTTAAATTTAAGACAAATGAAAAAAGCATTTTTACTTACCGTTTTGTTGGCAGTCTTTTTTGGCACAGCCAAGGCACAATTCCTTGATTTCTCACAAAACAGGAAAGACGTCACCATCGGTTTTAACCTCGGTGCGGTAGGTTATCATTTTAATGGCCAAATCGACAAGACCTATGTTGGTTTTGGCGGTGGTGTAAGTGTTTCTTTGATGGGTGTTTATGTCGACTTTATCTACCAGTCGCCCGAGCACCGTTGGGGCAATAAAATCACCCCGGACATGTATTATGACCATACGGCACTCACCATTAATGCGGGATATAAAATTCCCGTCTTATCTTGGCTGAACGTCACCCCTTTGATTGGCTACAGCAATGAAACCGAAGGCTGGACGGATTGCAGCACTATCAATGTGGATTACGAAAACCATTCCGTTTATCATGATTATGACGTAGAAAACCGCTATAATCACTTCAACTACGGTCTTGGCCTTTCAGTGAAACCTATCGAATGGCTCGAAATCGGTGGCGTTTGCACTGCCCATGCTGTCTACGGCAACTTGTCAATTAACCTTTTTGAACTTCAATAACGTTGAAAAAACTCTCTATTGTCGTCCTGTTGCTGGTAGCATCCATGATGTTGCCGGCCCAAAACAATAATAGCATCCGCCCTCCACGCCTCAAGGTAGGCGTGGTGTTGGGCGGCGGTGGTGCCAAGGGCGCTTCCCATATAGGCGTGTTGAAATACCTCGAAGAGATGGGCATCCCTGTCGACTATGTGGCAGGTACCAGTATGGGTTCCATCATCGGTGGCTTTTATGCCATGGGTTATTCGCCCGACGAACTTACCGAACTCATTGCTGGTATGGACTGGTCGGCATATATCGGCAACAAGATCGACCGACCGATGCAGTCGGAAGATGTTAGAAATCGCAACAGTACTATGCTGCTCCATGTGCCTTTTAGCGATGAAAGTTTGTTCGAAAAAGACTCCAAGTCAACATTCATCAGTCAGTTGCCGAGTGCTTATGTCAACAATAGTTCACTCATCAACCTGTTCAATGACTTGTGTGTGGGTTATCAGGAGGAGATGGACTTCAACAACCTCCCTATTCCTTTCGCATGTGTGGCCACCGATATGATTACAGGTGACGAAGTGGTGTTGCGCAGTGGCAGCGTGCCTACCGCCATGCGTGCCAGTATGGCGATTCCAGGCGTTTTCTCACCTGTTACCATGGACAATAAAGTGCTTGTAGACGGTGGCTTGGTCAACAATTTCCCTGCCGACGTACTGAAGGAGATGGGGGCAGACATCATCATCGGTGTGGAGGTAACCTCCACCAAGGACGTCACCATCGATGACTTGAAGTCGCTGCCTCAGGTGTTTGCCCGTCTGCTTATCAATAGTACAAGTGCCAAGAGAGCGGAAAACCGCGAGTTGTGCGATGTTCACATTATTCCCGATGTCACAGGCTATGGCATGCTTAGTTTCTCGCCCGAGGCCATTGATGACTTGGTTGAAAGAGGTTACAATCGTGCTGCCGACTTCCACGACCAACTCCTTTCCATCAAGCGGCAAGTGGACGCTTCTGCGGGTCATCCAGTAAGCAAGCAACTTCATGCTCCCCATGCCAAGAACCTGACTCGTGAGTCAGTTCTGATCCGCTCCATCACTATTAATAATGTGAGTGACCGGGAAAGCCGTTGGTTAATTCGTAAGGGCGGATTGAAGGTAGGAAGTTGTTATTCAGAGCACGATATAGAACGCGCTATGAACTTGTATCGTGGTACAGGATGTTTCGATGAGGTCACCTACCAAGTCAAGGAGAGCGACTCTATTCATTTGAACAACCGTCTCTCAGATGCCTATGATTTGAGTATTAATATGAAACCCGCCAAGCCACATGTCTTTGGCATGGGTGTGCGTTACGACACAGAGGATGGCGCGGCCATTTTGTTCAACATTGGCCTTAACGAAAAGAAGTTCAATGGTTCGAAACTCAATTTCAGCGCAAGACTGAGTTATAATCCACGCCTCAACCTCACCTATACGTATTCAAGGTCGTCGTTGGCCAACATTAACCTTGCCTATGATTATAGGAACGAACATTTTAGCATAAGATATGACAATAAGAGAAGCATGAACCTGCGTTATTATCAGCACAAAGTGAGCGGTTATGTCTCTCAGTTTCATCTTCTTAATGTGAGCACGAATGTTGGCTTGTCTTATGCAAGCACTACGTTTGACCTGTTCACTTTAGATCAAGAGTTTGATTCTGTCTATTTTGCACCCAATAAGATACTTACGCCATTTGTTGACATAAAATACGACAATCTTGATGACACCTATTTTGCTAAACACGGCATAAAAGCTCGTCTGTCAGGTCGTTATCATCTCGACACAAAGAATTTCAAATACCAATACCCATCCCTGTACCTTTCTTTCCAATCCTATATCACGCCTGGTGACGGAAGGTTCACTTTCATCCCACAAGTGTATGGTCACTATGTGTTAGGTGCTCCTGCATACTTCAATCTGTACGGTTTGTTTGGCGGGCAAATAGAAAGCCGCCACTTTGACCAACAAATGCCTTTTGTCGGATATGCCTCTGTCGAAAGTGGTAGCGATGTCCTCAGCGTGCTGCGTTGCGATTTGCGATACAACATTTACAAGAAGCATTATCTGACCGCTATGTACAACCACCTCATCAACTCATATTGGGGTGAACCCATGGCTGAATGGTTTAACAATTCCGCTCAAGGTGCAGGACTGAAATATTCCTACGACAGTTTCTTGGGTCCTATCTCACTGACGGCGCATTGGTCAAGAAGGTATTCTGAGAACCATTTCGGGGCATATTTCTCCTTTGGTTACACTTTCTAACAAATTAGGAATGCGGAATGGAAGACCATTCCACATTCCTAATTCCTCATTCAGAATTCAACTACGCCGTTTGATTTCATGAACCCGCGAATCTTCTCGGCGTGTCTTCCGCGGATGATGACATGATGGTTGCCGATGGAATGTTGCAACAGATAGGGTTTAAGGTTGACATTGAGTGTAATCTGTGTGCGACAGAAATGGTTGCTGTAAGGCGTTTCAATAGCTTTTGCTTCAGTAACAAAATACCGATCCAATTTTGGACCTCCCCATTTCAAAAGGGTGTAGTCGGTCAAGGGCAACACGCCCTGTATGGCCACACCGATGCCCGACTCGAAATGCGAACGAATCACAGTCTCATCGCACATGGATAAAGGGATGGTGCAGTGCGCCAGCATGGAGGTCTCGTCGGTGAGGTTGGAAGGATTGGCCATGAAGGCCGCTTCGCCGCACAAATGTTTGGCGAGATACATGCTCATCAATGTCTGCATGTCGCCTTCGCAGCCCGCTACGATGCCTTCGTCGTTGAGCAATGCCAAAGCCAGACAACTCGTCGTTCCGCAGGCTTTCACGATGTCGAAGCAGCGGATGGTCATGGCATCCAGTCGATTCTCCTGACAAATCTTTTTGATGGCGAGATAGGCTTTGGCAGCTTCCAGCATGTCGGCGCTGGTGGGCTCTTTGACTGCCTTGGCCCGTTCCACCATGGTCTGCGCTACCTTCTCAGCCTCGGTTTCAGGCGCATTTTTGATGCCATCGATGAGGCATTGCAGGTCGATGTCGACGGTCTCGATGCCGTAGTGTTGGCGCAGGTAATCACGGTCCACACTGCTGGCAATCAACCAATCAGAGGGTTGACCGAACAACCCGATTCGGCCCTGTAGAGACGTTTCCTGAAACGTCTCTACAAAAGCCGTAATAATTTCATCATTCGTCCCATGCAAAATTCGCCCTTCAACCCCGTTATTGCCAAGATAGGTCAATATCTCCAAGGCGGCGGCCAACGAATTGTTGCGCCCGTCGGCAATCATCGTAACGATTTTTTGGCGCGATGGGCTGCACATCGTCTCAACGTCGATGGAAGACCAAATGCGTTTGAACAGGTTTTCCACGCCGCCGGTGGCGATCATAAATGCATCAGGTAACAATTGTAGAGACGTGGCGCGCCGCGTCTCTACCGATTCCTCGCCGATGATGCTGATTTCGGCACGGCATTCGTTTTCCAAACGTTGAATCAGTTCGGCATATTCATTCCTGACGAATGCGTCGTTCTGGAACGAGGAACGAAGGATGGTTATTTTCATTGTTTAAGGGTTTAAACCCCACCTTCAAACGTCATTGCGGGCTTGACCCGCAATCTCCCAGGAGATGGCGGATGTTCCTCCGCTATGACGCATAAGGGTGGGGTTCCGTTGTTTCTAGTTTAATGTCTCACAACAAATCGCAGTGTCGTATCGTCCGTCTTGACGAAATACACACCGTTATCATACCCAGTCGTGTTGATACGGAGTTCGCTGCTGTTGGCCTCGAATTCGTCCACCTTCTGGCCGATGGCGTTATAGACGCGCACCGTGCCGAGGTTTTCGCCTTTCAAGGTCACGAAATCATTGGCGGGATTCGGATAAAGCGTGGTCGAAACCTCGTCTTCCTTCACTGACCACGTGTCGTCCACCATGACCACGAATTGGGCATCAGCCAGGTTGCTTGAAACGGTAACAACATCGGGGACGATGCTCTTGCCCGTCACACAGCACTCGATGCCAAGTTCAATGGAACCGCCTTGAGGAATGGTAATCTCTGTTTCATTGCAAGAAAGGATCGCGTCTGGACCAATGTAGAAGCCTAATTCATAGAGATCATCGCAGATTTTCACAATGGTGGCGTCTTCTGCGGTGTTGTTGTAAACGGTAATCCAAGTCACTTCGCACCATGGCAGCGTTACCGTATCCATGCTGAAAGTCAGCGTTTCGTCATAAACCATTGGCGTGGTGGAGACAAGTTCATAGGAAAGATCCCCGTAGTTGCCGTCGGGGTCGACGGGGAGAGCAACGACAGCATATTCCGTTTCAGGAATCAAGTTGTTGAAGATGTTGGTCAGCGTAGTGGTTCCAACAACTCCGTGTTCTTCCATAATAGCGGGAATGTCTTGGCCGAGTTCGGCAACCCATTCTGTAAACTCAGCTTCTGAACCACAGACATAGTAATACGAAGCGCAGTCTTCGTTAGGCGTGAAAGTGGCCGTGATGCTGCTTGCGGTCACCTCATCGATGCTGAGGGTCACCTGTGGATTGTAAGTCGCCGTGTTGCAGTTATGCTGCTCCAGACCATGTTGTTCCAAGGCAGTGACGACAGTCTGAGCATTGCTTATGGGCCAAAGGTCTTGGATGACGATTTGACGGTCAGGCATGATGAGGATGACGGTGGGGTAGTTGCGGATTTGATAGGTGTTGCAAATGCTAGTGCCACCAGCGGGGCCTCCGATGGTCGGGTATTCCACCCCATAGTTGGCAGCCCAGTTTTGGCAGGCCGCATCGCTGTCACGGTCGGAGATTTCCATGTAGAACACATCGTGCATGTTGCAACCCATGGCGTAGTAAGACTGTACTACTTTAGGGGTGGCCTGCTGGCATGGACTGCAAGTGGTAAAGAAAAAGTCGATGAGCACGGCTTGGCCACTATCGAGGATGTCGAACAGGTGGACTTCAGTGCCGTGGCAGTCTGTAGCCGTGAAATCAACGGCTCGTGTAAGCGGACATTGCGCTTTCAGGCCGAATCCCAAGGCCAAAGCGATGATAAGGGTAAATACTTTTTTCATAGGAGTTTGTTTAATTGGGTTTTACGCGACAAAGATAATGATTAATTTGGAATGCTGAATGTGGAATGATAAATGTGGAATGCGGAAAGTAGCAAATCGTCAACTCTCAACTTTAAACTCTGAACTTTCAACTGACTCTCAACTCTCAACTAATTATCTCTATAGTCTTTCTTCTTCTCATACTTCAAGTCTTTCAGCGCCTGAGCCTTCACGTTGATGGTGAAGTTCCAGCTCTTGTAACTGCCGATAGGGATCCAGTTGAAGCGCATCTCCCAGCAGTGCAGGTCGCGATAGACACTGAGGTTGGTGTAGGTGATGTTGTTGTTCACGAAATCCCAACCAGTCGAGAAGGTGACTTTCCATTTCGGCGTGATGCTGATATCTCCGTTGAGACCGATGGTGTGCACAACCGTGTTGGTGGCGATGCCCATAAAGGCGGCGTAGGCGATGGATGTCGTGTAAGTCAAGTTGTAACTTAACGAAAGCGACCACGGCGTCGTCCAGTCGATATAGGCATTTGGGTTGCCAAGGATCTCGTTCAGTTCGTCGGGGTCGAATATGCCCGATTTCTTGGCGTTTTCGTTGATTTCGTCGCGCAAGGCCTGGCTGCCTTTCTGGCCCTGTAGTTTTTTGAGGTCGTTTTGGTTGAAACTATAGTTCAAGCTGAAACGCCACGAAGAGCCGGTTTTTCGGAAGAGTCGTTTGCTGTCGATAATTTCGAAGCGGTTGATGCGTCGGCCTAACGAGTCGGCGGCGTATGGATCCCATGAACTGCTGTATGTGATGCCCAGTTTTTTGAACAAAGTGGTGCGACCGCTGATGGAGACTGGGGAGAAGTTGAGCGAGTCTTTGGTGACATCGTAGTTGCCTGAAATGCTGAACGACTCCAAAATTGGGATTTTCTTGATGCCAGTGATGGTGTCTGAACGCGATGGCACCTTGATTTCCAGGTTGTTGCCAAAACTATAGGTGAGCAAGCCCTGCTGGTTTTGCGATGGCGTGCCATAGAGCGCCCTTTCGTATTTGTTGTAGACCTGTTCCCTGCCGTCGCCATCGACATAGGTGCCGTAGACTCCCCATCTTGGGTCGCTGAAGTCGGGACGGTAGGTGAAGCCGATGGTGGGGGTGAATACATGACGTATGGCGCGGATGGGACCGTTGGCGAAGTTCACCATGCCATAAATCTTAGTGGTAAGGTTTGTGCTCGCGCTGAAGTCGACCAGGTTGCGGAAGCCGTGGATGGTATCGGTTTGCACGAATCCTGTCGAGTCAGTGTCCTGCACCCATTGCTTCTCGAAGCGCTTGAAGTACATGTAGTCATTGAAGGTCAGGTTGTTGGTCCACGAGAAGTGCTTGAACAGCTTGATGGTGGCATTGATGGGCACTCTGTGCGAGATGCCCGTTTGCACATGGTCGCGTATCATCGTTCGGGCCCAATCGCCAAAATCGTCGGTGAAGCCTCGGAAGAGCACGGTGTCCGCATCATTGACATAGGCTTTTCCGTTCATTGTGTAACCCATGCTGATATTTTGGTACCAATGTTTCTTGCCTGCCTTACCTACATTTTTCAGAGGATAGAAGGTGTTGACCGTTAAGGTCAACTCGGGCAACGAGGCGGTCACCTGGCGCGTCAGTGTGTTCTGGCTATGGCTGGCGTTGAGGGTGAGATAGACCTTGCCACCGAAATTGGTTTGATAGGCAATGCTCGACCTAAAGGTGTTGCTCAACTGGTCGGTGGTGGTCTGCGCGTTGTATTTGTTGAAGTTGGAGCTCACGATGTTCACATCGGCAGAGAAGTTGCGCCGCGGATGGGCTTTGGGGTCTTGTTTGTGGGTCCAGTGGATCTTGAAGTCAGTGCTTTCTTGGTAGTCGGCAGCGCCTTTCGTGCCGATCTTATTCACGGCAAAGCCCAAGGCCATCGAGCCATTGAAACGGTACCGTTTGTTGTAGCGGAAGGTCGGCTTGATGCCCCACGAACCACGGGTGTAGATGTCGCCCAATACCTGCAAGTCGTAGTTGTCGTTGATAGCCCAATAGTAACCGCCGTTTTCGAGGTAGAAACCTCGGTTGGCCGACTCGCCATAGGTGGGGATGATGAGTCCCGACTTCTTGCCTTTAGTGTTGGGAATCATGGCAAAAGGCAGGGCAAGCGGCAGTGGGATGTCAGCAATGGTCATATAGATGGGACCCGTGACGATTTTGTCGTCAGGAATGACCTTGGCCTTGGTGAACTTGAACTGGTAGTGAGGATGGTCCTTGAGGTCGCAGGTGGTGTAGCCGCCCGTGCGGATGTGGATGGTGTTGTCGTCCATGCGCTTGATGCGTTCGCCGTGGAGGTAGCCGCCGCTCTCTTCGGTCCACACCTTGGTGATGATGCCTTTTTTCGACTTGAAGTTATACTGCATCTCCATGGCCTCAAAAGTCGATTCCCCTTGAGTGAAGACAGGTCTGCCGTGTATTTTCCCCAACGAGTCGGTCACGCCTCGTGCCGTGCAGGTGCTGGTTTCGAGGTCGAATTCAAGATAGTCGGCCTCAAGGGTGATGTCGTCGTATTGGGCCTTAGCACTGCCATAATAGAAGATTTTCTTCTTGTTCATGTCGCGGTACGACGAGTCGGCCGCCGAACAGATGACCTTGGTCTCGATGGCCGATTCTGAACGGTGAGGTGTGATGCGGCGAGGTTTTGCCTGTGTCAAGGTGTCGGTATGTAACGAATCTTGTAGAGACGCAAGATTTTGCGTCTCTACATTAATCGAATCCAATTCCGAAACCGCAATGGAATCAGATAGGGGAAGGGTATCCAAAACAGGTACCGTGTCCATGGCAGCAATGCTGTCTTGTGTTATCGTGATGGTGTCAATGATGCGCTCGGGGACGGCAAGGACACTATCCACTCCTGGAGTCTCAAAATCGTATTTATCTTTCTCTGTATGAGATAGTTGTTTGCATCCAAAAAACAACACGACCATGGCAGCAAGTAAAGAAAAGGCCGCCTTGTGAAAATAATTCTTATGTGTCGAGCGTTTTGTCAACGTGAAAACGATTACTTTTGTGCGATTGAAATCCGCTGCAAAGATAGTTTTTCTTCGCGCATAAATAAACGAACTCAATATGATAGAACGAAAGATTTCGCGATTTGGTGTTCTTTTTCTGATTTTTCTTCCTTTGTTTGCGTTTGCTCAGAAAGGAGAGAAAATACAAACTGTTGTCATTGACGCGGGTCATGGCGGCAAGGACTCCGGTGCCTTAGGCAAGGTGACCAATGAAAAGACGCTCAATTTGGCCGTTGCGCTCAAGTTGGGTGCCTATATAGAAGAGAACCTGCCCGATGTGAAGGTGATTTATACACGTAAAACCGATAAGTTCATCGAGTTGAGCGAACGCGCCAACATCGCCAACCGTAATAATGCCGACGTGTTCATCTCAATCCATTGCAATTCGACAGGGACTCCTAACTCGGCCTATGGCGCTGAGACTTTTGTGATGGGTGAATCGAAAAACGAGAAAAACCTCGCCGTTGCAAAGAAGGAGAATGCCGCCATCTTGTTGGAAGACAATACCGATGCCTACGACAATTTCGACCCCAACAGTACCGAGGCATACATCATCTTTTCATTGACCCAAAGCCTCTACCAAAGCCAGAGTCTCGATTTGGCAGGCAAGGTGCAAAGCCAGTTTAGCGATAAAGTGGGTCGGCATGACCGAGGAGTGCAACAGGCGGGTTTCTTGGTGCTTTGGAAGACCGCAATGCCGAGCATCCTCGTTGAGTTGGGTTTCATCAACAACGCTAAGGAAGAGCAATTCCTCAACTCCGAAAAAGGCCAGACCCAAATGGCGCTCGCGCTTTACCGCGCTTTTGAAGAGTATAAGCGGGAGTTTGAGTCGGAGAACCACATCTCAGGCCAACCTGAAGTCAGCGAGAAGCCTGCCAGCAGCAATGTCGGCAACACCTATTTCACCGTTCAGTTTGCCAGTCGCGACAAGAAAGTGGCCTCTACCGACAAAACTTTCAGTGGCGTCAAAGAGGTCGATGTCTATGAATACAACGGTGCTTTCCGTTATGTCTCGGGCAAGTTCACCAGCAAGGATGCAGCTACCAAACGCCAAAACGAGTTGCGTTCTTTAGGCTACAAAGACGCTTTCGTCGTCGCCTTCGTCAACGGCGAACGCGGCACCATCAAACAGGCTGAGGAAGCATTGAAGAAATGATTTGTTTAAGGCTGTCGTACCGCGGCAGAGCCGCTAAACTGACCTGCGAGCGCCAGGCATCTACTTATTTTGATTTGTAAGCAATAAGCGGCATATCAAGCCGTTTATTCTACAATTCAAACATTATTGTTTCACATTAAACCATTAAACAAATGAAAAAAGTTCTCTTAACCTTAGTCCTTGCCTTTACAGGCATCTTCGCGGCCAATGCCCAAGTATGGTTGGGCGGCAGTTTGGCTTTCAACACCAACAAGTATGAGGATACTCGTGGCACGTATTATTTCCTCGGTCCCGAAGTGGGTTACAGCTTCGGTAACTGGTCAGTGGCCACCGCGCTTGGTTACTCATCAGGTATCACTTCGCATATAGGAGGCCCGACAAACAAGTATATTGTCAATGCCTTCTATGTCATGCCTTATGTGCGTTACAATGTCTACAATATTGAAAAGTTCACTTTGTTCCTTGACGGAGCATTCGACTTCATTGGTTGGAGAGACAAATACAACGTTGATGGAGAAATCACATACGGCAGAGATTTACAAAAGACGTGGCAGGCCGGCATCAAGCCAGGCATCGCCTTCCATCCCACAGAGAAATGGGCAGCCGTGTTCCATATCGGGTTCATCGGCTACAGCAAAGGTAGCTTGGGCGGTATTGACAATTTTCCCTTCCCCTATGACCCAGGCTTTAGTGTTGATTTCTCAGCATCTACAGCCACATTCGGCTTGTACTATAATTTCTGATAGACTCAGCTGAAATACAAGAAGAGGATGACCGCGCAAGTCATCCTCTTCTTTTTTGTTCCCTTTATCATAGAAAAAAATCACCAAACCGGGAAACTAATCACCTTATCGTTGCTGCCCGCTACAAGGCCAAAGCCGTTCTGCACATTGGAATAAACACCAACAGGCTCGCTGTAGTATTGCGACAGGTTATTGCCTGAAGTGATGGTGGTGTAGTAATTGTATGCCTCTTCGGTCAAATGCCGCAACTTGATTTCAACGAAGGCATTGATGCTGTCGTTGGCCTTGAAAAGCGTATTGGTGACCATCGGGATTTCCATTCGATAGCTGCCCCCGTCAAAAGTGGCATCGTTGAAGGTGCTTCTTGAGCGGTTAGTCAAACCGACGTCAATGCCGAACTGGTCTTCCAATTGCACCGTTGAGGTGCCGATGATGGGGTCGTTGAAATAGACTTGGTTCAACTCAGCGGGCTGGTCGTAGTATTCCCGCCCATCGGGATAGGTCCAGTCGCCTTCAGTACGCATAGATGCTTCAAGACAATAAAGATCCAACACACCAGGATTGGGGTCAGTGATTTCTATCGTGACGGTGAGGTGCTTTCGATATTCTTTCAGCCAAACCGTTATGGTGGAGTCGCTGTCGGGCACAGGAACATGATAGCCTCTCGCGGTTGTGGTGTCCCACTTCGTAATACGGGCATCTTCATAACTACCTATGGGTTCGTTAGGCAAAGGCTCCGAACTGCCTTCTATCTCATCAAATCCTGGGGCTGTCACGCTGATTTTGACCACATCGCCGATTTCCGGAACATAATCGTGGGTGAAATAATAACTGACAAAGAACATAGGAGGATTCAGATAGTCATAATAGGTTGTGTCGGCGTTCACCTGCATCTCGCCTTTGCTTACGCCGTTTACGAAAAGGAAGGCTTGTGTACCCTCAGGCATAGCGTAGTCAGTGATGGTGTCGAAAACGAAGTCGCTTTTGTAAACCTTCGCCATGATAGGTTCGCCAGGTATGGCGATGCAGTTAACAACCAATTTTGGGTCAACATATTCGCCTTTGAATTTCAGAGGCTTGGTGCAGGCCGAAAACAGAACCATGCAAATTATTGGGATTAATATTTTTTTCATTTGAATTGTTGTTGCTGGTAGAGACGTGGCGCGCCGCGTCTCTACAATGTTAGAATTTATAGCTGTATGAAACTGAAGGAATAATCGGGAAAATGCTGACCTGTTGCAGTTGCGGCAGCCCCGTGTTTTGGTCATAGCCACGAATGACGATGAAGGGGTTCTGTCGGTTGTAGACATTGTAGATGCTGATGTTCCACACGCGCTCGCCATGCTTCTTCTGCTTGCGGAAGTTCATGCCGAGGTCGAGGCGGTGATACACGGGCATCCTGAAATTGTTGCGCTCGACATAACCGATGTTGGGCGTGCCAACCACGCTGCCACCGTATTGTGAATAAAAGGTGATAGGAATACCTGGATAGGTCTGTGTGGACAAGGTGCCGCAATTGCCGCTGCTGATGACCCAAGTGCCACTGATATCGAAGCGGTCGCTGAACTTGTGCTGCACGGTGATGCTGAAGTCGTGGCGACGGTCGTATTTGGCGGGGAAAGGATTGCCGTTGTTGATTTCCATGCCTTCGCGGTCGAATTTCCGCATGGAACGCGACCAAGTATAACCAACCCAGCCCGTGGTCTTTCCGAAGGAGCGTTGCACAAGCAGTTCGATGCCGTAGGCCCAGCCTCTCCCGAGGTTCACCTTGTCTTCCCAGCCCTGGCTGGTACCGAAGAAACTGGTACCGTCCTTGTATTCCAACACATTGTCCATCGTCTTGTAATAGCCTTCAAGCGAGATGTCGAACAGGTTGGGCAATTCATAGAATCCGCCGAGCGAGAACTGGTGTCCCTTTTCGGGTGCGATACGTGCCGTGACAGGCACCCAGAGGTCGGTGGGCATGGTGATGTTGCTGTTGGAAAGCAGGTGGATGTATTGCGTCATGTAGGCGTAACCCGCCTTGAGTGAGAAATGGGGTGCCACCATCGCACTCATGCTGAGACGGGGCTGCAACGAGTGGTAGAAGTTGCCTTGCACCGCAAAAGCGGAATAGTGCAATCCGACATTCATCTTGATGGCTTCGTTCAAGGCTATGTTGTCTTCAACATAAAGCATGGTTTCGTGGGCGTGCACGTCGCCAGTGTTGGCCACGGTGTCCATATTGGCTTCCGCTTCAGTGAAGTTGATCTTCATCGATTGCACCTCGGGACGGAAGAAATGATAGGTGTAGCCGCCGCCAAAACGGATGTCGTGTCTCGGGTTGGGCGCGTAATGGAAATCGGTGCGTGCCGTAAGGTCATGGATGCCTGAATGGAAGTTCATGGCCATCTCGTCGGTCGAGGTGTAGGCGGTAGGCTTGAATTGCTCGTAGGTGTAGTTTTGGTCCATGCCGAGGTCGTGGCGATATTGGGTGTAGCTCACCGAAGCATCCATGAAAAGTTGTGGCGACATGATGTGGTTCCAGCGCAGCGCGCCCACCTTGTTGCCCCATTTCCAGTTGAGGCCAAGTTTCTCGTGGTCGGCGTACATGTCCTCATAGGTATAGTCCCATTTCACGTTGGCGTAAATCCTGTCGTCGCCGCTGTACCAGCTCAGGTAGAGGCGGTCTTTGTCCGAAATCTTCCAGTTGAGTTTCGCGTTGAGGTCGTAGAAATAATAGCCCAAAGAGAACTTATCGATGCTCGGGTCGGCCAACTTTCCGATGAGGCCGTAAAGGTTAGTGAGGGCATCGGAATAGGTGCGGCGAACCGACAGGTTGAACGAGAGTTTGTCTTTCACAATCGGGCCTTCGAGGTTGAGTTTTGAAGAAATCAGTCCGATGCTGAAGTTGCCGTGGTATTTCTGCATGTCGCCGTCTTTCATGCGCACATCCACGACAGAGGAGATGCGACCGCCGTAACGCGCTGGGAAACCGCCTTTGTACAAGGTGACATTTTTCAGCGCATCGGGGTTAAAGACAGAGAAGAAGCCGAACATGTGGTTGACGTTGTAGAGCGGCACACCGTCCATGAGGAGCAGGTTCTCATCGGGACCGCCGCCACGCACATAGAGTCCGGCCGAGCCTTCCGAACCGTTTTGCACGCCAGGCAGCAGCTGGATGGCTTTCAGCACATCGGCTTCGCCCATCAGGGTCGGGATACTTTTTATTTGCTTGATGGGCAATTCGATGACACTCATCTGAGGATTGTTGGCGCCCACCGTGGCGCGGTTAGCCTCCACTGTGACTTCCTGCAACTGGATGTTGCTGCTCATCTTCACCGTGATGAGGGTGTCGGCGACCAAGTTGAACGCTTGGTTCACAGCGTCATAACCCACAAAGGAAAACTGCAGGTCGACGGGACCTTCGTCCAAGGTCAGGGAATAATAGCCGTAATTGTTGGTGGCGCAACCTTGGCCAGTGTTGTGGTCAAGGATAGTCGCCCCAATCAAAGTCTCGCGGCTGGCGGCATCCATCACATAGCCGCTGATGCAGTGCTTCTTCTGCGCCATCGCCGACAATGACAGTAGCAAAAGCAATAAAATAGGAATTGTTTTTCGCATGAATGCTTGGTTTGGTTAATTGTCAATCTAACCTCTTTACCTAGTATATTATTGTCTGAAACGGCAAAATAATTATTTGGGTGCATTTCCAATGGTCAGTAATCTTCCCCGATGGTTCTGGCTATGGGTGGTTTATTCAGTTCGCCTAAACATCTCCTCTGTGCGGGTAGGCTATACGTCAACCTCACTTATCGCTCTCCCACCTGCTCATCCCGCCATGCAACACATGCCACCGCTGCATTTGCTCATCGAAGGCCTCCACCGAGTCCTTTTTCAGGCTGTCGGCAGGCTCCTTACCGCTTTGGATAGCGGTTTTGGCAGGCCCCTTTTGATCACTTCGCTGGCATCCCGCCAGCAGCAGAGCGGCCAAGGCTGCCACTGCTATTGAAAGGATGATGCTTTTTGTGATATTTTTCATTTCTTGATTCTCCTTTTAATAAATTATTGTTGTCATGAACCCATCAAAGTTTTAAGTTCTGTTGGGTTTGTATATACTCCAAAACCTAATCTAACCATCCCCATTTACTTCCATATCATACAATTCTCCAGTATTGAGATTGATTCGGATGGACCAGTGATTACTACCACCATCAAAATATTCAAGAATGTCAGAAGAAGGGTCGTCATCAGGATCAATCTTATTCAAATAGATTTTGACAACTACTTCGTTGTTATCTGTTAAATAACCGACATATTGACGAACATACTTTCGCAAAGTTTTCTTTTTAATTGGTGGATCTGCATAGACTTGGTGAGACACAACATATTCGTCAATTTTTCCCCTAAGTAGGTTTTCTGCTTGGGCAACTTCTTTTTTATTAAGTGTATAACGTGTAGTTTCGGGTGGGAAACCCCATATTGCATGTTCTTTGCTAAAGATATAGCCTTTGTATCTACAATTTTTAACATAAGTTATAGCTTGTGGAAATGCAGAAGAATAAGTCACAAATAACAATAGAAAA
>JAEEGG010012938.1_pt1 | contig 17916 bp, 5 predicted proteins | sample 9134161 | NCBI WGS metagenome assembly JAEEGG01 (sample SAMN16246543, study PRJNA631951) | gut metagenome | biome: gut microbiome; feature: rumen; material: CR-attached | host: Bos | place: Iran: Karaj | collected 2018-10 | reverse complement strand
CACGATTTATTTCATCTATGATAAGTACGTATGGCTTATCAGAAACCTGATTCTCCAAGTCATACTCCTTCTTCACCGCATTGATGAATGCTTGGGCATATTGTCGCCAGTTGTTTTCAACGCCCTCTCCGAGTGCTTGCATCTTAACCTTCTCAATGTTCAGAGGTGATGGCGAATATTGTTCACCCTTTTCACTCTTTGACAATACGCTACGCGTACTGATGGTGTCATTGCCTTCTGTCCACCACACATAAAATTCAGACTTTCCTGTCAAAGTCGGAATAGTCTTTCTATTCTCATAACCTTTAATGGTTTGAAGATATTTGTCAATGCAAGTTGCTATGTCTGCATTTTCTTTCGTCTGTGCTAACTCACAAATGGATTTGAATATACCATTCTCTACATTGTACTCTACGGCATTGCCCTTCACCTCTGGCTTCAGGCCCTCGATAAAGTCTTCATAGTCCATAGACTGATGGAATGTACAGAACGCTATTTGTCCTTCATTCTGCAATCGTTCATACTCATCCATTACCTTTTGATGGTCTTCAAAATCAGAAAAGGCTGGATTACACATCCCTACAGCAATGGCAGCAGTCTTGAAAGTCTTACCTGTGCCAGGAGCACCTTGAAGGATAATCTGTTTCTTTTGTCTGAGTATTTCTAATTCTTCCATTGTTTCTGAACCGTTATTTGTTTGACCTTCTGTTATTTCTTCTTCCAAATTTTCCAATGATGCAACGATTTTCTGTGCCCAGTCTTTCTTCGTGACATTTTGCAATCGCGGTGCAGCTGATGTTGAATCATGGGATTCTTTTAGTATTTGAGTAATATCCCATTCACCTCTGCGCCACTTGGCTTCTACACAGTGGTTGTTTACATGATGGTCTGGATTATAATAATATCCTCCAGTAATTTCACCAACTGCCACTATCTTGTTGAAATCCTTATTCCTACAAATCAAATAGTCACCAATCATCATATTGTGCTTCATATCATAAAGCATCTTAACAGAATGTCCTGGTTCTTTGATTTTGTAATCATCTACTTTTTCCTTAAGAGCATTTCTGATTCCTTTCTGATCACGAAGCTCTTCATTGTCAAGACTGCCAATTTCGCCCCATTCATAGACTGAGACATAATTGTCATTAACCATATCATCAAAATTCTGGCCATCTTCACCAGGGACAAATAGCCATATCTGCCTCTTGTTGAATTTACCCTGCCTAATTGCATTCCAAATGACTGTTTGAGCTGTTAAGGGTAAACTCTTTAGATATCCGTGTTGACTTACTTCTGAATCAACCATCTCACAAAGTTCGACATCAGCTTTTACCAATGGAATGACTCTTTCATTCAACAACTCATAGAAATGAACTAACTTCTGCCCGGCTTTCTTTGACTCCACACTAAACAACTCACAGAGATTGAGATATACATCATTTTTGTAGAATGTATATTTCTCTGGATATTTAGCAGCAAGGAAACAACTAATTAAACGCTCGTCACAACATGAACTGGTTTCTTTATCTGGAAAATACTGCTTTATCTTCGTATTCCAGAGACTATCATTACCATCAATAAATGCTGTCACACGCTTTTGTAAAGGCTGAGTCTCATCATAAAGAAGTCGATGCAAAGAACGGTATTCTTCGGGTTCATACTTCAGGAAATTCTGCACTGCAGTACGTTGATTGCCCGAATACCACAAATTTAGGAAATTCATTTCCGATAAATTCTTTGCAAAGTCAGAGCTGTCAGCATCAAGTTTATCATGGTACTTTGAAATAATTTCCCACTTATACAACTCTTGCTGTTTGGAGTCACCATTCAGTCCGAATTTCTTCAGGTGTTCGACAAAGTCGTTTATGAGTTCATTTATAGTCATAATCATTCTTAACAGTCTTCTATTATTATGTCAAACTTAATCTCCTTATTACGATATATGTTGATATTAACATCTGGAGTAATGTAGTTGGCATCGAAACGTTCATTATGGCTGCTTATATTCCACTCGTTGATAAAACCACCATCAGGGTAAATACAAAGTTTCTTTTTGCCACAAATGATGGAAAGTTCACGCCAATGAGTTAATGAGCGCTTGTCTCCTGGCTGGATAGGTACCAAATCGCCCTTGATGTCATCATTATAACTGAGATTCTTCAGCCAATCAGTTGTCAGGAGTTTAAGTTTTGAATCACGTACATCAGAAGAAGGCATATTAGCAGTAATACTATCAGACTTCCCCTTGTCATCACGATAGGTTTCAAGTTTAAACTCTATCGTGAAATCCTTATCAATCTGTTTCACGAAATGTTCAACTGTCTGTAATGTCAGAATCATACCCATGATACTCTTTAGGTGCTCATCCTGATAAGAAATTGTCAGTTTCCCACTATTTTGCTTGGCATATCCGATAAACTGATCAATGAGTCCTTCAGACTTACTCTGGAGGATTCCTCCGAGCTGAGTAGAACCAATTTCACGATATTCGTTACCTGACAATTTCATCAACATTGTTGACGGTTTGAATGACGTATCTATTGCCTTTGCCTGAGTTATCGGATTATCAATACGAACAAAGAACATTACCTCATTACCCCATTGGACATTGAGTTGTGCATGTTCTTTACTACTGGTAAAGTATAGATTGCCATCGATATAGGCCAATGGGTACAAGCCATTGTTCACCCAAGGATTCTTCATAATCTTGGCATCATCACCTTTAGCCCATGCTTTGAACTCCCGAATCATAGACATGATTGGGTCAACAATAGCGTTATCATCAGACTCCATCACACAGAACGTCGTGGTGTCACTCTTCATCACGAAATTGTTCATCAACTGTGGACGCCATCCTGTTTCTTTACCATCGTAATCCCATTCCTTATAATCATTATCAACAAAAAGAACAAGATTCTGATGTGAGCCACTGAAAGCTTTCTGCAAATCATACAATGTTGTTTGCGAAGGTGATGCATTGGGAAAGGCATCTTTTACATTCTGGGGAATGGTATCGCCAACTTCTTCTTCCTCTGCAATCCAGGCAAGGGCTGCATCTATATCTACATACCTGATGAAGCGAAGTGTAAACTTGTCCAAAAGCATATCCTTTGAACACTTATCTTTAGCCTCTTGCAACAGTTTCTTAGATGCTTGGATGACTTCCTTCATCACCTGAATGTTCGCCATCTGGTTTGCGTAACCTGCACCGCCTGGATTACAGTCAAATACACAAAGATGACCATTAGGCATGATTGCGAAATCCACTGCACCACGTTCCTTGCCAAGAATATCCACAAGTGTTTGAGTAAACACAATACCAAGGGTGAAGAGCAAATTCTCTTCCTTAGAGCGGTCAGACATCCACTTATTTTGCCCCTTATGACGAATACGAATCTCACTATAGTCGGTCTGAATCAAGTCACCGATGATAACATTACGCTTTATCTTGGTTGGGTCATTGGAACACCCACATCCTTTACGCATCTCCTTACCGGTGATAGCATAATGATAGTTTGGCTTTTCTGACTGACCTTCTTTGCGTTTTGCAACAACAGGATTGAACTCGAATGGGAATTTCAAAGGTTCATCCTTATCTGCCACATCGTCCTCAATCACTGTTCTTCCACATCGAGGACAGAAACAGTAACCAAAGCCTTTTCCTTCATTATAGTAGAGAATCTTGGCATTACCAGAATCACTATTAGGACGTACAGAGAACAAATGTGGTTCAGTTACATTGTTTGACCAGTCATCTGCATCAATCAACTGAGCACTTACACGAGTGAATACATTACTATCCATAATACGTGTCTTGTCCTCATTAATATCAGGCATAAACCCAACCGGCTGGATTAGGTCAAGTCCATAATCATTATTAACGCCCCATCTAATCTGAGTGCTCAGATTCGGGTCATCTATGACTGTTTTATCATTATTACGGTATATAGTTTTGAATGACTTCACATTGTCATCATACATATTCGTGATTTCTATACCTCGTACAGTATATACAACTCCATCAACTGCAACGCTATTACCTGGTGCATATTGAGCAATAGCATCTCGTAATGAGTATGATGGATTAGAAGATGACATTGGAGTCAAATAATCCCTCTTGCCATTACTATTTAAGTCAAGTGTGAGGACATTGACAGGCATATTGGCATTAGGAGTAAAACGACTTGTTGCCCAATAATTTAGCAATCGCTGATTAAGAACAGAGAAGTACTGCAATTTTAACTTAATTCGGAATCGTTCATTTTTCGTTGAATCCGGGTCATCAAAAGCAGTCTTATAATCAACCAACTTGTTATATAGTTCAGAATAACAACGCTCATTATTATCCTTTGCATTCCTGATGACCAGAGTCAACTGGTCTTCAAAAATTGTTCCTTTCAAGAGGCTTGTTAAGTCTTCACGGAGATTCGGAGTGTCAGACAAAGGCTTGCAGCACATCTGATTGAAGCGTTCATACATAGTTCCTGCCGAATTTCCAAGCAAATCTTTAGGGTCTGCTTCACTGGCCCCATTTAAGACAAGCAACTTTCCCTGAGACAAACGAACTTCAAAATTGGTATAGTAGTCAGCCACCTTCTGACCAAGACTACCACCATTTGCCCCTTCACTGAACACTCCAAAGGCGCGTACAAGGAATGAGTTTACATGTCGCTGAACAACCTGAGGACTTTTCAAGTCAACGGTCGGAACACGGACAGGACGATTGATAATCTTCTCAATAGGATTTGTGAGTGTACGGAGACCAATAACATCTGAACCACACAAAGTAATACATGCACTTCTTACTTTATTGTTACGTCCACTTCGACCTGCACGCTGCTTATAGTTTGATGGATGTGGCGGTACACTTGACAGCATTACAACCTCCAAATTACCAAGGTCAACACCCATTTCCATAGTTGTTGAACAAGCCAAAATATTAATTGTATGGTCTTTGAACTTTGACTGCAATCCACGAGCAACACTCTTATCTACCTGAGCTGTATGTTCTTGCTGAACAAAAAGATTAGGAAAGACATGAATATCCTCCAGACGATCACTGAACACACCATCTTCTCCCCAAACATTGTTATTCCAAAGTAAATTCCTGTGGGTCTTTGCCCATGTAGTGACGGTTTGTTTATCACCTTCCTTACCTGAACCTACATAGTATGGGAATGCCTCCCATGTCTCATGCAAATCTTCATTAAGTTCTACAGGTGTGCTTCCTTCCATGTAAGGTGAAAAACGCTTGAAGTTATTACCAATAGGACGTAAACATACAGCATGATTACCCACATCTGATTTTGTATCACACAAATACACATCATCATAGAGCTTGAAGCAGAGGTCATTAAGATTGTAACGAGGAGCATTATCCTTCTCTGGCACAAAATTACCTCCATCATCCAAGCGCATACCAACACTCATTATCCCATACTCTGGTCCTGTAAGTGTGTCCCAAAGTGCATCAATAACTGCTGAGATTTCATTGAAATATTGATGCTGCGCATCGTTCAGTGACAAAGAGTTGTCATCACGAGAAATCAAAGCACACAAATATCGAACAATACGTGCTGTTGACAATTTGCCTTGTTCCAACTTTGGCTTGTTGAATGGTCGGCGGCGAGGTTTCTCCGTCGCGAATCGCACAGTAGAGAAAATGTCTATCTTGTCATTGCCAGGAATACGCAAATAGAATGACTGGTTGTTTCGTACAGTATAGTCGAGATATACTTGCATTAGGCTTCTCCAGTCCTCTTCAGTAATTCTATTAGCAGGGCTATCAAGGATATCATTAAAGTCTTCAACAGCCTGGGGCAAATGGATTTCTTTTAGTTTGGGATAACATGTCTCAAACAAACCCATAGTTTCAGGAGATGCAGCAGATGCAGGACGGTGAGCAAGATACATCACCATAATGCTCTGAATATACTTGTCCATTATCTCCTCTGATGGAAGACCATCTTCAATTTCATCACTGTCTCCAGAACGCTTAACGAATACAGAACAGAATACAGGGCAATATGGATCTCGTTTGACAAGTTCTGCTATTTCGCTCCACGTAATATAGTTGCAGGACATTTCGTCCAACTGCTTCTGTACAACAGATGGGTCAGTTGACTGAAGATTTGCCATCATTGGAGCATATTTCATCATAGTCATAGGATCTGCCTGTACAGCAGCCATTATCTGAGCCATAGCAGCCTCTTTTGTCAGACCATTGGCCTTTCTTCTACACAGTTCATGATAAATGATGCTGTAGAACCACATACGTTCTTGCTCCAGATTCTGTTTCAAAGTAGCCTTGGCAGCAGATTGACGACTATCGACAAAGCTAATATACTGTTGCCCTTTATGTAAGACAATTCCATCAGTCTTAGATGTACCTTCTTCCAGCTGGTCAAGGATTGATGGTGCCATCATTCGTGAGATAAAATCAGCAGAAAGACGGAATTTTTGAAGACGATTATCTTCCATGTTACCGTTGGCATCACCTTCAAGTTCCTTTTCTGTATCACGCTTTCTTGTCTGCTTTGCATTGCAATTTGGGCAGCAGCATTGTGTATTACCTACAAGTCGCCAAGGACGATATGACTTTTCACTTGCCAGAGCATTCTTTTCCTCTGCCTCTATTTCAGCAGGTGTCATAGGCTGCAACTTGCCCCCTGGCAGTACTTTGAAACTTACATTGTTATCTCCCTTCGAGTTTTTCTCATTCGAAAGTCCGAATATAGCATACTTTTTGGTTGATTCATCATCAGCATCGGCATCTACCAGGTCAAACATATCGCTGTCATCAGTAGCCAATGGTTCATATGTCCAATCTGAGGTGTCAACCATAGCAAGTGCAACATACTCTCCGCAATGTTTACATCGGCTCATTTCAAGCAGTGGATTTTCTTCAACACTCGTTGCTTCACCATCGCTAATGCGCTTGCCAATGGTATTTTCCGTATAGATTTTGAATGCGCCATCAGCTATTTCGTCCAGACGAACAAACAAGCCATTGTTAGGTACTCTATAGAAATAATGCACCTTCAACTTCATATCTGGAGCATTCTTGCCAGCAGCCTTAAAACGTTCCTCTTCACGCTGACACATTTCGTCAAGCCATTGTAGCTTATCGCTGATTTCTGCATCACCTGGATAGAGTTCATCTAATGATACAAAATCCTTAGCAAATATTGTCTTCCATCGCTCGGCATCTTCCCCTTCAGGAATAATATTCTCACCGATTCGTACGCCACCAACTGCTTCTACCTGTTCTGGTAATATGCCTGTTATTCCAGAAATGAATTCTTTAAGTTCTCTTTCATCCTTCTCCTTGTCTTCTCCGTTACCGAATGTTGCTGATGAGGTTGCAAAGTGTACATCATGAGCGTCAACGTTGAAAGCAAGTAAGACTCTACGAAGGAGCATTGCCAATTCTGCAGCACCAGCTCCCGTATAGCTGTGAGTTTCATCGATGGCCACCCATCGAAGACTTTTCTTTCCTGCGTTAATAATCTTTGCATCGGTGCCACGAAGCAAGATATACTCCAACATAGTAGGGTTTGTCAACAAGATATTCGGTGGATTCTTTCGCACCATCTGTCGAGTATATACCATGTGGCTAAACTTCAAATTCTCCAACACATAGTACCCCTTCTCGTGTGGATCTGGCTGATAGAAAGCATATTTACCTCCTGTGACCTGCTCGATGCGCTTACGCATCTTCATAGCATCGTCCGAAGCATCATTTCTATCAGGTTCCTTCTCAGGAAGATCACCATTATATACAGTATATGTAAGATTGGTTCCTGCAAGTAACTCTTCCAAACGCTCCTTCTGGTCTTCCATCAAAGCATTTAGTGGATATAGGAACAAAGCCTGTATCTCATCAGGCATAGCATTTTGCTTCAAGTCATAGACAAGAGGCATCATGAAGCACTCAGTCTTACCCGAACCAGTACCTGTTGTAACAACTATAGACATGGGCTTCTTCTCTCCACCAATTTCTATAGTCTTATTCAACAAGGCATCCCAACATTTATACTGATGTTCATATGGAGCGTATGAGGATTTCCACAAATCGCCTACGAGGGACTTAGCTGTTTCTACCGAAACACTATGAACAGCTTCATAGGAGTTCATGCATTGTACTACAGGAACAGCATTCTTTGGTGCAAAAACCTCGCCAATGATTCTCTTCATCTGCTTCTGGTATGCACGTTGACTATCGTTGTGCGATTCACCACACCACATTGCAACAAGTGCTCGCTCTACGGATGCACGGTTATTCTTGTATAGTTCAGAGAAATTCATACTATATATCTGATTTCTGATTATTATTCTAAGTATATCTTATGCTCTTGCCAGTCAAATCCCAACTCCTCACCAAGGCGTATGAGTCCGGCTTTATCTTTTTCTGTAAGTTCACCTCCTCTTAATTCAAGCAGAGGTTCATATACTGCTGATATTATGTCTGCCTTAGACAAATCTCTCAGGGCTTTCATCAAGAAAAAATAATTATCAGCCTCGTTTGCGACCTCAAAGCATCGTAGTGGTGACTCTTCTATGTCATCCCATGCCCAGGGGTCATTGTCAAGGTCTTCTCCAAGATTACAGACAAGGTCTTTGTTCTTACTCAAATTCTGGAAAACGATGCCCACATCATAGCCATCAGTTCCATCCGAAGGATTAATAACTTCAGGACTGCTGTTTTTATCATAGTTCCAAAACAAAGCTTCATGACCTTCCCATTCTGTCTTATTTTGAGCATTACCAAAACAAATGGTTAAACAATCTGGAGCCATTGCATCTAACAACTTTCCAGCAAACCTTCTATCTAATCGCCAAGCGTTCAAAGCTGCCATTCCAATGCTTGGATTATGCTCAATATCAATATACGTCTGTGAGTAGATACTGCACAGATTCTTACAATCATACGACTGATAACCATGTTTTGAAAAATCGTTTACTTGAACTCTGTCCTTAAAAATGTAAGGCAGATTTACTTTTTCATCACCATGCTTGTATTCGATGATTTCACCATCAAGAATCACTTCCTTTATCAAGGTGGGACGATAAACATCCACTTCGCAAAAGTTTTCTCCTTCGCCATACCGAATAGGAACAGTAGGGGAAAGAACCTTTTTATCCTCTGGAATGGTGTCCTTAATACATGCTTCTTTCCTATCAGGCCTACGATAGCGTATACAGGTTGTCTCAAAATCCCGTCGAATTGGATTGGCTTCATCAAGCCGTGGCAGATACATCACGGTGTAAGGGAATGTTCGACCCTTTACAGTTATTCGTAATTGAACCTCTCCGTATGGAGGTTCTTCAGCCAAAGTCCATTCCTGATAGCGTCCGTTCGGTTGTTTGAACTCAACAAGTTCTGCCACACAATCCTCTTCTGGCAGTGCATTCAAGATGTCATCTTTAGTAGCAAAATGACGCACTATCACGTCCTCCCAACCGAAGATTAGCGGTAACTCATCAATATCATAGTTGTCCGATTCTTCAGGGTCTTCAATATAGTAGTGCTTTACCTTTCCTCCATTAACATAATGGATAGAATCTGAGTAAAGTTTTGATGTAATCTGGTCGTAACCAATACGGTTATATAAGCTTATCTCTTTCCCCTTCTCGTCAAAAAAAGTTACACAATCATAGATATAGAACCAGTTTAGAGGTTCGCTCATTCCATACTTTTGATCTCTGAAGCTTTTTCTGTAAACATCATCAACAATGCTTTCATCCTTCAATGAACAACGATTAGAGAATAGCAGAGCTGTTTCTTTTTGTGCATTTTGTGATGAAGTCCAAGTATCTCCATAGCTCACATTTCGCCAAAGCTGAATGTATTCTCTTGCAGCTTCAGACTGTGCGACGTATTCTTTGCCATCTTCGTCTCTGGCAATAATCTCTATAGTATCAAATTTACATGTTGGCACATGTTTGCATTGTGCACACTTTTCTATACCGAATGCGACAAAACCTGTGTCAGCCTGGCCTGTATTGAGGTAGGTAATAATTGGACTGTCCGTTGTTGATGGCTCAACGACCTCATTATCTCTCTTAAATCTAATATATATGTATAGCTTATGCTGCTTTTCGGGATAAGCGACACCCCATAAATGGACTCTGTCATAACGGAGATACTGATGTAACTCACCTCCAACTTCTTCAGGTTTCATCCAAATGTTAAGACGGCGAGTCATACAACTATATTGTGGAGAGAATGTCACTTGCCATTCAAATCGGAACTTAACCTTCAATATCTCATCGTTTGCAGCTTTTACGGTGGCAATGAATCGGTTCACATCTGAATCGGCATCTGAAAGGTCTTCCTCATTGAAAGGCATTTCGCCATTCAATATCTGGCGCATATACTCAAAGAGCGAGTGCTGACGCTTTATACTCTCTCTAAAAGCAATAGCCCTCGATGCTTCGTCAAGATTCTCCAAGGTGTAGTTCTCTCCATGATAGATGCGACAAAGTCCCTTGAGGAACTTCATGTTATCATTTCTCGACAACTCATGTTGTATGGCAAGTCCACCAAGGACATAGATGGAGTATAGCCAACGCTTATTGCCGGACTCGTCACGATAAAGATACTGCTTGATGCTGATTCCACTATTGCGAAACAACTGTTCTACATCAACACCATCCATCAGGTCACATTTGTTTCCACTTTGATACTTACGTTTGTACCATTCGGCAAGATAAACCACACCATAGATGGCATTCTCTGTTGTGGAAAGTGCAGTATTTCCTCTGTCGGCAATAAACGCAGAAAGGCAGGCTTCAAGTTCTTTGAAGTCTGTCTCAGACAACTTTAGTCGCCAGACGTATGGCTCTCTGATGTCGAGTGACAGTATTTTATCGCGTAATGCGCTGCTTAATCTTCCTTGCATATAATCAATGGTTTCTTATCGCCTCGGTATGCTTCTCTCAATTCACGAAGACTGAGGGGGCCTTGTTTTCCGTGATGAATCATGGAGTGACAGTTTGAGCAAAGAGGAACAAGGTTCTCTATATAGTCTTCTGGACGGCTCTCATCATATGTGGAAATCATCTGAAGATGATGAACCTCTATAAAATTGGCACCTAATTCCTCACCATACATACTTGCGAAGTCCATACCACAGCATTGACACTGATAGCCATATTTATCAAGACAAGCTTGCCTAATCTTTGGATTACGATGAGCCGTCTCAAATTCCACATGCTTCTTTTCACCCTCAGTCATTTCTCGCTCCTTCGGTTTCTGAGAAACGGATTGTTTAGTTTCTTTTGAAGTGGAAACTTGTTCTTTCTGACTTGCAATGCGACTCTTAAAGAGCTGCTTAAAATGCTTTGACTCCAAGAACATAGAATAAAGCTTCAGATGGCTCGAATACTTCAGTTCGGCAGATTCATTGGCATACTTCATCTCTTGATTGAGAGGTATCTGGCTTATGATGCGGTCATAGTAGTTATGATCAAGTACGGCATAAATGCCCTTGAAACTCGCGTCTACATATTGACGTATGAAGTCTGCCAACTCCTTTTCTGAGAAGTCGGCTATCGCCTCTGCATTGCTCTTTCGTTTGGCTTCAAGATTGGCAATGTATGCATTTTTTATCATTTCTGCGACAACTTCTACTTGCTTCTTTACCATCTGTTACTTATTATATCGTTACATTCTAATTTATCACATATTCAGTAGATAAAAATTGGTAGCACCCTTAGAATTACAGACTAATCCAAAGGACTAATCATTTTCTCTGTAAATTCTATCTCAAAAACATCAAACCCATATTTACAATATAATTGCTGATCTATCTCCTCAATGCTACGATTCCAGTCTATATCACTATCCGCCGTAAAATTCTGCATTGGTATATACGCCCATACAGATGGGGGATTATCCTGAGTTATCTTTAGTATGCCAAGTAAGCATCTTGCAAATTTCGTTCTTAAATAAGTAGCACAGTTTACCGCTTCGATTTCTGTATCAAAAGCACCTATACTAATGAAAGAAGATGTTGCAGAATCTCCAGGTCTACCAATTTCTGAGCGTCCGATAATTCTTGCTGGAATAGGATTGCCAACTTGACCTGCAGCACCATCCGCTTTTGAAATAAAGACTTTATATTTTTCTATATTGTTATTATTAGGATAACGAGGGGACATGTATTTTCTTTCTGTATATTTCCATTCTCTTTTTGAATTTTCCAATCCAAGAAGATGATAATAATTTTCCGGATCTTCTACCACCTTTTTAAAGGCATAAGGCAATGCTTCAAATGTAGAAGTTTTTAATTCAAACTCTTCATTTGGACCAAGAACCTTAACTGCTGGGCGTTTAATTTGAATAAACGCTAATCTGTCTTGGGGACTATTAGGAAAATCTTGAAGGAAGATATTATTAAATTTCAAATCAGAACGTCCTCCAAATATCACATTTTTTAGGCTATTGGGACTATTGGGATCAAATTTGGATGCAATACTCCTAAGATTCTCGTCTGGCAAGAACATTGTTATCGGGGTGTATTCTTCATCTTGATTACGCAACATAATTGCGACACCTCCGTTAATCGCTGTATTGGGGAAACACTCCGTACAATCGGATGTATAATATACAACCTTCAAATGCTTGTCATTTAGCATCTTTTGATTCCATTGTGCAGGTGTCAAGCCTGCGTTAAATAAGAATCTTGCAGGAGAAATCAAAGTGTATATATTGCTTAGAGACTCCGCTAAATCGTAAAAATGGTGATATATCGGATTTTGTCTGTTATTAACATTTGTAGATTCCATATATGGAGGATTTCCTACAACAGCATTAAATTCTATCATATTATTACTTCTAGTACCTTTCCAAAAACCTTCAGACTTAATTTCATTAATTAAAGTTTGAGGATCATTTATTGCTTTGTCAACTAATTGTTCGTTCTTAATATTCGCTTTCTTCTCTACTTGACGGAAGCCGAAGAGCGTACGCTTTGTAATTCCTACAGCCATTGGAGTATTGCAGATGACATAAATATTATCTGCAACTATGTCGTCCCAAACGACTTGTTCTTCCTGTACACTAATTGCATTAATGTCAATACATTCTGCATTAACATATTCCTCTAAACGACGGCGATATAGAGAGTATGTAACATATAGGGGATAAAGACCTGTTTTTGAGTTGATTTCTAATATCTTGGTCTGTACTTCACCACCCGAATCAACATTATCAAATAATTTGGATGTAATCTCCCCATTGTTAACAAACCTTGGATCTTCCAATTGACCATTTTTTTCATCAAAAAGTTCATCAAAGAAACAATAGCCACCAATTGTTCTGCTCATATGCATGTTTACAACTCGCCATGGAGTGAGAACTGTCTCCTTGTCTGGATTTCGGAAGAAAGAGAATATCTCTGCAATCTGCTTGATTCGTTCGTCAACGTGCATAAAATCGGCTTCACGAGTGAGAGCGCGATATTTCTTACCTGCTTCCTCAAAGCGGGTTGCATTGAAACACTTACGAATTTTATTAAAATCTTCCTTACTGATACCCTTTGGCATGAACTCGGCCCAAGACTCATCTTTAATCTTACGAGTAAAGTTGTCAACAGTAAGGTCTTCTTTAGGATCCCCAGCATCTGCTCCACCATACATCAAAAGAGGAATACGGAGAGCAATTCCACGAATATTTGTTATACGGGCTTTGAACTCCTCTCGTGCTTTCTTCAGTTCTTCGTTGCGAGCAAGACGTTCAGCCTCCTTTTGGAGCCATTCTTCACGCTGTTCGTCAGACCACTCTTCCCATTGTTTTTTGAATTTCTCATCCTTCTGAGCTTTCTTCTTTGCCCTTTCAGCAGCTTCAGCTTTCTTACGACGGATGCTTTCTTCGTATGCAGCACGCTCTTCCTCTGTCATGTGACTGAGGTCAACAGCCTTCTTGGCTTCTTGACGTTTCTCGTCAGGAGCTTTACCACCATTCTCGCCTATATGATTGACAATATCTTCATCAATCTTATTAAGTTCATCTTGATTGTAAAGACATGGATCGTCAAAGCCTTTGCGAACAAGGCGGTCAATAAAGACATTTTCCAATTGTTTATAAATGTACTTTACATCAACTGGACTCATCTTTCCACCATTCATAGAGATAACTGGACAAAGAGCTATGAAATCACTAACAGTTTCCTTATCACGCTGCTCCTGTGTCTTCTCCTCGTCACCTTCCTCTTCTTTCAATTCTTTTGCCTTTGCCATTGATGAGAACTTAGCTGTCTCGGCTACAATTTTCAATGTACGGTCGGGAGCAAAGTCAAAAACATAACAAGAGGTTTTCATCTTACCGTCAGGAGTCTTGTATGGCGACTGGACACGGAAGATGGTCTGCATATATGTGGCAGCCCCATCTCCACCTTTCAAATAGAGCACGGCTGACCATGGGCGAACAGTTACACCAGTAGTTAGACGACCACAAGAAATAGTAATCGTACTCGTTTTCTCTGGTAACTCACCTATGGCATTGTTCACAGCATCAAGAGCATTCTCATTTTGCTCGTCAATATCTCCCTTACCAGCAACATTTACAATTTCAAAACGCTTGAATGTTGGATGCTCACGTAACAATTGTGTCAAGGCTGCAGCTTCGTCAACATGTGATACGACCCATAGTGTGTGCCGGAACTGCTGACGATATTCTGTAGTAGAGAAAGGAAAATTATTGGTATCATCCTTTGTACAAAGTAACTGAAGGAATTTCTTCACCTCATCTTCATGCACAAATCGTCCTTTTGCTCCTTGTGGCATAACTGCCTTATCAGCTTTTGGATTACCAGTCCATGTGCGCAAGAACTCGTTGAAGGTGAATACGCCATCATGATCAACAACATCTTTAATGTTATTAGTAATGTCGTAGGTGTATATGTTCATCTTAGGCAATTCTGCGTATGGATTTGGCTCATTTGGGTGCTTTATGTTCCATTCGAGCTTTGCCTGTTGCTCAGAAACGTAATCCCAAGTAAAGATTTCCTCTTCTTTGAAATCTTCATACAGGTTAAAGGGAGTTCCTGAAAGATGAAGCATCTTTGTCTGTTCTTTATGCAAAAACTCATCAATAACTCGCTTACCAAGAGCTGTACGTGTACCTTCATGTGCTTCATCAATAACTACAAGATCCCAATCGGTGTTCAAGATGTCTGCCTTTAGCTTCTCATTCTCTTTCGTAGAGTTATGGCCAAACATGTCATCTTGCTTATCCTTATTCTTAACCTGCGTCTTTACATTTACAAGTTCCGACAAACGTAGGTACTGCATGGAAACGAAGAAAACGTAGTGATTATCTTCGCTTTGGTTCGCAAACTTTTCCAAATCGTAAAATTTACGCTTATCATGCTGTTCGTCATCAAACAAAGTTCCATAGTCCCACTTCTTCTTTTGGTTGTCATTTCCTGCTATTCGGTCGGTAACCACATTATCGAAGTCATCTTTCCAACTTTTATTTACAACAGGACGATGGGTTACGATAAGCGTGCGCTTCACACCCATTTCACGAGCAAGTTGCAAAGCACATAGAGTTTTACCAAAACGCATCTTTGCATTCCACAAATACTGTGAATACTTTGATTCTACCGTCCATTGATAACCAGAAGCCTTACTGCCGCTTCGCTTGCAGAATTGGTTCTTAGCTCGATCGATAGCATCCCTTTGTTCAGAACGAAGCGTAATCTGGTCATCACCAAAAAGTGATGTGCCAAATGTCGCCTGTATCTCTTCTAAAGTATTAAATGTATTGTCCATAGAAGTGAGGGTTTTATTGTTGAGTTTTATTATTTACTAATGATTCAAAGGTCTGTTTAGGAGCAGACTGGTCATGAAAGTCTTGCGACTTTAATGTTGACTTCTTGATATTTATTCCATCCAAGAAGTCCTTGATTAAGCAGTATTGCTCAAAGAGTTGAACTGGTTCAGGAACAGGCTTTACCAACTCAGGAAGATTCATCTCGTCAAGACCGAATAAACTATTCTGAGCAATTTCTGCTCTTTCTTTAATTTGCCTTTCGTAGTCTTTTAACTTCGCCTGTTATAATTCATCACGCTGTTTGCGATTCTGCACCTTTTCTTCATATCCTGGCAATCCGTAAGTAAGACCATCCATCTGCCACAAGTTCCATGATACAATGTAAGCAACACCTGGCATTATACGCATCTTGTTTTGGTTAAACTTTTTTTCGCCAAACTGCTCAACGTAGTGTTCCTCAAATGTGAAGAAGAGAGCTTCACGAGCTAAAAGTAGATTATCACCTTGCCACTCGAAACCGTATGTTGAGCGTAAGGCAATCTTTGCCCATAAAATCCATTCTTTTGAATCCTTCACATTTTCCGATACAATGCGCAGTTTGCGGTCGAGCATACCTATACGGAACTTTGCTACATCATTATATTCGCCAGTAACGGCATCATAACGATTAGCGAGATAAGGAGCTTCACCACAAGTTATCTCCAGACGCATATCAGCTACATAATCCTTCCAATCTTTCCCTGTACCTTCAAAAGAGATTTGCTCTTCATTGTTTATCCATTTATGCGGATTATCAGGGTCAGGAGAGTTGAAAAGACCTTCTTTACGACCGAACCAAACTTCATCAATCAAGTTATTCTGTGCATTACAAATCCATGAAGGAGTAAAGACTTCTGCCTTATCCTTGGCTCGTTGTGTTTGCTCTTCCTTCGATTTTACCGCACGTGGACGAATAATTTCTTGATATTTGCTTTTATCATCAGGATTCTGCTTTATATCTTCTTCATACTGTTCTTTTGTTAATACAACGCCATCATCAGAAACATACGAAGTGATTTTGTCAATTGTTATTGGGTCAAAGAAAGCGAAACCTTCTCCATAATCAGCATACGACTCGGTAGCCCAGTAGATGTTCTGCTGGGTGGTATGATCCTTCAGAAGGTTCATACAGACCTGTTCTCCGTAGCTGAGAAGCAGTTGGTTTTCACTTATGTCTGAACTATTAACCATATTTATGCAATATCGGGTGCAAATCTAAACTTGTACTGTGCAGTCTATCTTCACACCCCGTAGATTTTTATAATTTCTTTATATTTTTCTATAATTTGATTACGAAACCACTCTGGAGAGAGCACTTCAACCTGCTGTCCAAACGAGAAGATGTTTTGTTCCAACTCGCGGTTAATCCTCACATCGATGGATAGCGTGCCATCTTCTGCATTCACGACCTGTTGACTTTGATGAATCGGCTTCGAAACGACATAAGGAAATCGTTCCTTAGCGAATTTCAGTACGACATGTTCCACATCAGGATGCTTGCGGTCATGAGTTACACCTACTATGTCATCGAAATATGTCTCATAGTCAATCTGGTCATTTTCCACAAACCGCACATTAGCGATAGAGAACTTCACGATACGGTCGAGTGCCTTGTTTACTGGACTCATTCCATATTCTCCATGGTCTTCAAGTCCGAAAAGGAACCACCGTGTATTGTACTGCTTCATATAGTGAGGATGTATGACCATTGTTTGTTCATCCCCTTTATATGGGCGGTAAGTCATCTTCAATGGCTGGTGATTGATTATTGCATCGATAAGGTCTGAAAGAAACTCAATACCTTTCAGCTGGTCATTTTGCTCAAAGGAAACGACTTTATCACGATTAGCTTTTATACCAAAACGGAGTTCCAAACTTGAAATCACCTCTTCCAGCCATGCGTTCTTAGGACTGCGATAGCGACCAAGCATGTCAATGGTTGAAAGGAGGTTCTTCACTTCCTCGACAGAAAGTTCACTGCTGAAGATGGAGAAATGGGGATCTTCATAAGTGTAGTAGCATCTTCTACCCTCAATAGGACGCGCCACGATAGGAGCATTATAAGAAACTCTGTCACGCATGTAAGTTATATC
>JAEEGG010012935.1_pt1 | contig 17918 bp, 16 predicted proteins | sample 9134161 | NCBI WGS metagenome assembly JAEEGG01 (sample SAMN16246543, study PRJNA631951) | gut metagenome | biome: gut microbiome; feature: rumen; material: CR-attached | host: Bos | place: Iran: Karaj | collected 2018-10 | reverse complement strand
TCGACAACGAACCCGTTGATCCATACGCGCTCGACCGCCGCTACTGGGCGCTCGACTGGACTCAGCTGAAATAGTTCATTGGTGGCATGTCCGCTAAGCACTAGGCACTAGGCTCTAGGCTATGATATAATATCCGCGACGGCATGGGGCGTCATGTTCGTGCAGCACCAAGTCAAAGCAAATGAAACCAATGAAACAGGCATCGACAATGATACTCGCAGCCGCGCTCGCGGCCACGTCGGCGTTCGGCGTGGCGGCGTTCGGCGCGGAGACCGCGTTTGCCCCCGCTGACGAAATGGAGGCCGACTGGCTTGAACAGGGAGGCGCCGTGCCCACGGGCATGACGCACGGCGCATGGCGCGCGAAGATGCTCAAGCGCCGAGCCGCGCGTCTCGCGTCCGTCGTGAAGTTCGCGAAGAGGTGGGTGTACTGCCGCCACTGGGTTATGGGCGGCTCGCACTACGCCTACACCGAGGCCGTTTCGGACGCGCACGCCGAGCGCACGTTCCTAAAGATCGGCTCGTCCCTCTGCATGGCCGAATACACTCCGTCGGGACTCTGGAAGGAGACCGTGCTGCTCGAGACGAAGGAAGGCTGCTTCCGCGACGTGGACGTCTCCCCCGACGGCAGGCGCATCCTCTACTCCTTCAAGGCAAGCGACCGCGGCGACGACTTCCACCTCTACGAGATGAACCTCGCCACGCGCAAGGTGCGCCAGCTCACCGACGGCAAGGGCGTGGCCGACTACGAGGGATGCTATCTGCCCGACGGGCGCATCCTCTTCAACTCGACGCGCTGCATGCAGATCGTGGACTGCTGGTGGACCGAGGTGAGCAACCTCTACCGCTGCGAGGCCGACGGCTCGAACATCACCCGCATCACCTACGACCAGGTGCACGACAACTATCCCTCCCTCACCTGGGACGGGCGCATCCTCTACACTCGCTGGGAGTACAACGACCGTTCGCAGATGTATCCGCAGCCGCTCTTCTCCATGAACGTCGACGGCACGAACCAGCGCGCCTACTACGGCGGCAACTCGTGGTTCCCCACCACGCTCATCCATGCGCGCGCCGTGCCTGGAAGCCCGCTCTTCTTCGGCATCTGCACGGGTCACCATTCCCTCCAGCCGGGCGAGCTCATGCGCTTCGACCCGCGCGAGGGGCGCGAGGAGGCACAGGGCGCATGGCAGCTCGAGCCGCTCCGCCGCGCCAAGGCGCGCAAGGTCGATGCCGACGGCCAGCAGGGCCGCGTGGCCGCCTATCCGTATCCGGTGGACGAAAAGAACGTGGTGCTTTCGTTCCTTCCGCAGGGGTGGACTCGCAATCCGAATGGCCATCCGAACTACCGCGACCACCGGGCGCCGTTCGCGCTGTACTGGACCGACGTGAACGGCGCGCGCGAGCTTCTTGTGGCGCAGAAGGGGAAGACGCCATGCGGGCGCCCCGTGCCTGTGCGCGCACGCCGTCTGCCGTCGCGTCCCTCCGTGATGCCGAACGAGAAGCTCACGACCGGCGTGGTGGCGATACGCGACGTGTATGTGGGCGACGCGATGAAGGGCGTGCCGCGCGGAACGGTGAAGTCGCTGCGCGTAGTCTCGATCGACTACCGCGCGGCGGGCATCGGCCACAACGGCAATGGCGGACCCGGCGGCGGCGGGCTCTCCTGCTCGCCGCCCGCGCTTGGAAACGGCACGTGGGGCGTGAAGCGCGTTCTGGGCGAAGTGCCGGTGGCGAAGGACGGCTCGGTGGCGTTCGAGGTGCCGGCGCGCACGCCGCTCTACTTCATGCTGCTCGACGAGAAGGGCAGGATGGTGCAGTCCATGCGCAGCTGGACGACGCTCCAGCCCGGAGAGACCGCGAGCTGCGTGGGCTGCCACGAGCCGCTCAACCTTGCGCCAAGCTTCAAGAACGGCACCGTGGAGACGGGGCGCGCTCTCGCCTCGCTGAAGAAGCCGCCGCGCGGCTTCAGCTTCACGAAGGACGTCCAGCCGATCCTCGACAGGCGCTGCGTCGCCTGCCACAATCCGCAGAAGAACGCAAACATTCCCGACCTCACCGGCGCGACGGTGCTGGACGTGCGTTCCAAGCGCAAATGGTCGAAGGCGTACGTCTCGCTCACGCGCGCCGCCGAACATGGAGAGGGTGAAAACCGCGCCTGGACCGCCAATCCCGATTCGCATAAAGGCTACATAAACTGGATACACTCCGCCTCGGTGCCCACGCCTATTCCTCCACTCGTGAACGGTTCGCGTGTGAGCCGGCTCTTCACCGAGAAGCTCGACAAGGGCCACGCCAAGGGCATCACCGACGACGAGAAGCGCACCATCGCCTGCTGGGTCGACCTCGGCATTCCGTTCTGCGGCGACTATTTCGAGGCCAATGCCTGGAACGACAAGGAGCTTGAGCGCTGGGACTACTTCTCGTGCAAGCGCGAGAAGTTCGCCACTGTCGACGAGCGCCGCCGTGCCGGGAAGGAGAAGCCGAATGCCGCGCGTCGTTGAGCCCTGCGTTCTCACGATAGCGGGCAGCGACTCCGGCGGAAATGCCGGCGTGCAGGCCGACCTGCGCGCATTCCACTGCTACGGGCTGCACGGCTGCACCGCGTTCGCGGCGCTCACCGCGCAGAACCCGGACGGCGTAAGGGCCATAATGCCGGTGCCGCCAGACTTCATCGCCGCGCAGCTCGACGCCATATTCGAGATGTATGCGGTGCGTGCGCTGAAGACGGGCATGCTAGGCACGGCGGAGGCGATCGAGGCCGTGGCGTCGCGTCTGCGTACGCGTCCGCGCGTCAAGAAGGTGATCGACCCGGTGATGGTGGCGACGAGCGGCGCGAGGCTGCTTGCGGAGGACGCCGTCGAAGCGATGAAACAACTGCTCCTTCCGCTTGCGACCATCATCACGCCGAATCTTCCGGAGGCCGAGGTGCTGCTCGGGCGGCCGATTGAGAGCGCGGCGGACGTTCCCGCCGCCGCGAAGGAGCTTTCGCGGATGTTCGGCTGCGCCGTGCTGGTGAAGGGCGGGCACGCAGTTGAGCGAGGCGCCGCGAAGCGCGGCGAGGGGGCGAGCGCTGCGGTGGACGTGCTCTTCGACGGACGGCGCGTGCACGCCTTTTCCCGCCCTGTGATCAAGCGCCCCGTCTCCACTCATGGCACCGGCTGCACGCTTGCGGCGGCTCTCGCGGCGGAGCTTGCGCTCGGCGCGCCGCTCGCGAAAGCAGTGGATGGGGCGAAGAATTTCGTTTACGAATCAATCAGATTATCGTATTATATCGGCAGACGTTGCGGCGTATTGGGAATGCCGCGGAAGGAGGATTGAGAGATGGCAGAGGAAATTTGCAGAGTGAGCGAAGACATAGACGGAGATGAGATCATCATCCGGAAGAAGAAGGCGCCCGAGCAGAGAACGGGGGTCACGGCGGCGTCTGTATTGAAGACGGCGGCGGAATCTCTCGAGGCTCTGCGCGCGAAGCGTCCCCTCGTGCAGTGCATGACGAACACGGTGTCTTCCAACTTCACCGCCAACGCGCTTCTGGCGCTGGGCGCGACGAGCGTGGTGGTGGAGGACATGGGCGAGGCGTCGCAGTTCACGTCGTCGGCCGATTCGATCCTCGTCAACGTGGGCACGGTGACTAAGCCGCAGGCTGACGCGATGCGCGCGGCGGTGTCGCACGCGAACTCGCTCGGCCGCCCCTGGGCTCTCGACCCTGCAGGAGTGGGGGCGCTGCCGCTGCGCACCTTCACGGTGAAGGAGCTCATGCGCCGCTTCCCGTCGATCATCCGCGGAAACGCCTCCGAGATCGCATTCCTCGCGGGCGCCGAGACTGCGGGCCGCGGCGTCGAGTCCACGATCTCCAGCGACGAGGTGATGCAGGCCGCGCCTCGCCTCGCGGGCGTCACGCGCGCGGCGGTGCTGGTGACCGGCGCGGTGGACTACGTTGCCGCCGAAGGCGCGCCGCTCGTGGCCGTGTGCAACGGTTCGCCTCTGATGGCGCGCGTGAACGGCGTGGGAAGTGTGCAGGGCGCAGTGGCCGCGGCGTTTCTGGGGACGCTCGGCGGACGCGCCCGCTGGGAGAGCGCGCTTGCGGCGTCGCTCGTCGTGTCGGTGGCGGGAGAGATGGCGGTCGCGAAGGGCAAGACGCTCGGCGCATTCCCTGCCGCGTTCATCGACGCGCTGGACGCAATCACTTCCGACGATCTCGCGAAACGCGGAAAGGTAAAGGTGGGATGATGATGAAGACTAGACTCGCTGCATTCACGATCGCGGCGCTTGCGGCGTCGCTCGCATTCGCCGAGACGGCAGGAACGTCGCTCTGCAACGTCATCGCCAAGGACCACAAGGTGCTTGGCCAGGACATGTGGTACGGCCACAAGCGCACGAAGTTCTCGTTCAAGGGGCGCACCGCCTGGGTGGTGGAGCCATCCGTGGCGCCGCTAGCCGGAAAGCCCTGGACGTGGACGATGCAGTGGGCCGATGCGTTCGTGCCCCGCACCGGCGTGCCCGACCTTCTGAAGCGCGGCTTTCACCACGTGACGATCGACCTCTATCCCACGCGCATGGACGAAAAGGGCATCGCGGATGCGGCCGAGTTCCAGAACTATCTCGTGAAGACGCTCGGCTTCGCGCCGAAGGCAAACCTCATCGGCATGAGCTGGGGCGGCTTCTTTTCGGTGCGCTACGCGGCGGCGCATCCCGAGAACGTCGGGAAGATGTATCTCGACGCGCCGCTCCTGTCGTTCACTAAATTCAGGGCGGCCAAGTCGGCGGCAGGCATTGGATCGTGGTTCGCCACCAGGCCCAAGGACGACAATTGGAGCGGAGACAAGCGCATGCCCGTGAACATGGCGGAAGCGGTGGCGCGTGCGGGAATTCCCGTGCTGCTGCTCTACGGCGGCAAGGACGACGTCGTTCCGCCTGACCACAACTGCAGGCCTTTCGCCGCGGCGGTCAAGGCGGCGAAGGGCAAGATCGAGGTTCATGAGCGCGCCGCGTATGGACATCACCCGCACGGAGCCGATCCCGGCCAGACCATGATAATCGACTTCTTCACAAAGTGAAGCCGAAGGAGAGCATTGGAAAAATGAAGAGAATCTTGTTGATTGCCGCAGTGGCGCTCTGCGCAATAGCGCAGGCCCAGCAGCAGAGGACTATGGCCGGTGCGTCGCCGGGGGGTAATTCGCCATACGCCACAGACGCGTATCCGGGCTTCGACGATCTCGACGAGATGAAGTCGCCCCAGCGCCACGAGCCGAGCTGGTTGTGGTGGAGGCGCGCGAAGAAGGATACTCCCGCCGAGCAGTACGCATACGCTAAGGAGCTTGAGGCGGCAGAGGACTTCTCAGCCGCGGTGAGGGCGTGCGACGCGCTCGTGCGCGAATGGCCGTCCTCCGTGGAGGCGCCGCAGGCGCAGCTGCGCATGGCATTGATGTTGGCGAATAAACAGGAGGACTACGAGGAGGCGTTCGAGCAGCTTGAGTACCTGTTTGACTTCTACGCGCGGGACTGTCCGTACCTCGAGCTGGTGGAGTACGGCTACAAGCTCGTGAATACGATGCGCGACAAGAGGAAGACCTGGTTTGGGTTCTCGTTCCTCTCGAACACGCAGATACGCCGGAACTACGAGTCCATCGTGCGCCGCGCTCCTGGCGCCGCGTACGTGCCCGAGGCCATGCTGAAGATCGCCGAAATCCGAGAGGAGGATCTCCAGTACGAGGAGGCCGTGAAGGTGTACGAGGCGATTGCCACCAAATACCCGCTGCGCATCGAGACGCGCACTGCGGCATACCGCGAGGCGCGAGCGCGCATGTGGCTGTGTAGGCGCCTCGCCTACAACATGGTGCGCTGCAACGAGACGAGGGGTTTCCTGCGTCAGACCATGAAGCGATATCCCGACATCGAGCAGATGGATGAGCTCAAGGCTTGGCTCGAGGAGCTTGAGAAGTACATGGACGAGGCCGCATACAAGAACGCGAAGTCGTACGACTCCCGCCGTCGCACGCCGCACGCCGCTCTTGCCGCGTGGGAGCTCTTCCTGAAGGAGCATCCTGCTTCGCCCCATGCCGACGAGGCTCGCGCGCGCATCGCCGAGCTCTCCGCCGCCCCCAGGAAGGAAACGAGCAAATGAAGGTCTTCACGATGAAACATCTTGCGTTCATTGCCGCGGCAGCCGCTCTTCTTGCGGCGGGCTGCGCGAACTACCGCTGGACGTCGCGCGTGCCGGAGGAGATCCGCACCGTGGCGGTGCCAGAGTTCCAGAACTCCACCAACCTCGCAGAGCTCGGCCCGATCACCACGCAGTACACGCTGCGCGAATTCCAGCGCGAGGGCACGTTCTCCATCCGCCGCTCCGGCGATTCGTCGATAGAGGTGCAGGGGCGCGTGACGAAGGTCGACTTCCGCCCAATCGCATTTGACCGCGGGCACGGAATGCGCGCGGGCGAGTACAGGTGCTTCGCCACGATTGAGGTGACGGTGCTGGACAAGGACCGCAGCAAGGTCCTGCTCGCCAAGCGCGTCCATAAGGCCGAGACCACGATCACCGTCCAGGGCGACCTGCTCACCGCGCGCCGCAACTGCGTGCCGCGCCTCGCCGCCGAGTTCGCCCGCCAGATCGTGGACGACGTGCTGAGCTATCCCTACAACCGCAAGCAGTGACCTGCTGCGGAGGATCCGTGCATTTCACAGAAGATGACATCGTAGTGGCGCTGCAGCGCGGGCTGCCGCTCTGCGCGCGTCCGTTCGAGGCGCTGGCCGACGACGTCGGCTGCACCGAGGCTGACGTTCTTGCGTGCCTTGCGCGCGCCCGCGAAGAAGGGCGCGTGCGCCGCTTTGGCGCCGTGTTCGACACGCGCCGCCTCGGCTACCGCTCGGCGCTATGCGCGGTTGCGGTGCCGCCGGGCGAGCTCGCGGCCGCGGCGGCGGCAATCACTCCCCTTGCGGGCGTCACCCACTGCTACGCGCGCGAGGCGCCGTCCGGATGGCCGATGGCGGAATCGGGCGGTGCCGTGCCGAACCTATGGTTCACGCTCAGCTATCCGAGGGAGATATTCGCCGCGATGGCGGACGAAGTGGCCGCGCGTCTCGCGCCAGCCGTGGTGCACGTGCTGCCCGCGCTGAGGCGGTACAAGGTGGACGTGGTGTTCGGCGCGGCGTCCCGCGCGCGGGAGGAGGCGGTCGAGGACGATCTTCCGCCGCCCGGCCCGCGCGAGCGCGCGCTCGTTGGCGCGCTCCAGGGCGACACGGAGGCGCGCAGCGACTATTTTGCCGCCGTCGCAGAGTGACTTGGCCTTAAGGAGTGGGATGTGCTGTCCACGCTCGAGATGTGGCGGCGCAACGGGCGCCTGAAGCGCATCGGTCTGCTGCTGCGCCACCGCGAGGCTGGATGGACGGCGAACGGTATGTGCTGCTGGCGCGTGGAGGGCGACACCTCCGCGGCGGGGCGCGCGCTCGCCGCGCGCGACGAGGTGACGCACTGCTATGAGCGTCCGCCGGCTCCCGGCTTTCCCTACAACGTCTTCGCGATGGTGCATGCGCGCTCGCAGAGCGCCGCCGAGGCGCAGTTCGCCGCGCTCGCAGAGCATCTCGCGGGAACGCTGGGCGGCGCGCTGCCCGGCACGATGCTCGTCTCCACGCAGGAGTTCAAGAAGACGTCCATGACGTTCTTCGCCGTATCCAAATGACAAGAAGCAAGGAGTGATGCAATGCGAATCGTTGACTGCGACTACTTCGTCGTCGGCTCTGGAATGAGCGGGCTGATGACCGCTCTGCATCTAGCCCCCGCCGGAAAGACGGTGCTTGTGACGAAGGGGCGCCTTGAGGACTGCAACTCGAACTTCGCCCAGGGCGGAATCTGCTGCGTCGCGGATCCCGCCGACAGCTTCGAGGCCCACGTCGCCGACACGATGATCGCGGGCGCCGGGCTATGCAACGAAGACGTGGTGCGCCGCATCGTCTCGGAGGCGCCCGCGGGCATTCGCGACTTGATCGACTGCGGTGTGCGCTTCGCGAAGAAGGACGACGGCTCGTGGGACCTCGGCCGAGAGGGCGGCCACTCGATGCGCCGCATCTTCCACGCGGGCGACATAACCGGCGAGAAGTGCGAGCGCGCGATGATCCGCACCCTCAGGCGCCATCCCGCAATCGACGTTCGCGAGAACACGATAGTGATCGACCTCGTGATCACGGCCCGCATCGGCGTGAAGGGCCCAAACCGCTGCATTGGCGCGTACGTGATGGACAAGACGACGCGCGAGATCTACGCCGTTCGCTCGCCAAACACGATCCTCGCCACTGGAGGCTGCGGCAAGGTGTATCTCTACACGTGCAACCCCGACGTCGCCACAGGCGACGGAATCGCCCTCGCCTGGCGCGCAGGCGCGAAGATCGAGAACATGGAGTTCATCCAGTTCCACCCCACATGCCTCTACCATCCGAACGCGAAGCGCTTCCTCATCAGCGAGGCGGTGCGCGGAGAGGGCGCGGTGCTTGTGGACCGCAACGGGCGTCCTTTCATGCAGAACTACGACGCGCGCGGCTCGCTCGCGCCGCGCGACATCGTGGCCCGCGCGATCGACAGCGAGATGAAGCGCACCGGCGCCCCGTACTGCTGCCTCGACATCCGCCGCAAGGGGCGTGCGTTTCTGGAGAAGCGCTTCCCCAACATCTTCGGCAAGTGCCTTGAGTTCGGCATCGACATGTCGAAGGACCTCATCCCGATCGTTCCCGCAGCGCACTACTGCTGCGGCGGCGTTCAGGCGACTGTGGACGGCGTCACTTCCGTGCCAGGGCTTTCGGCGGTGGGCGAGACCGCATGCACCGGTCTGCACGGCGCGAACCGGCTCGCATCCAATTCGCTTCTCGAGGCGCTCGTCACGGCCCGCCTCACGGCGCGCCGCCTCACGGCCCATCCGGAGCGCATGGACAGAAAGCGCGTGGCGATTCCCGAATGGCGCATCGGGCGCGCGGTGGAGCCCGACGAGGCGGTGCTCGTGTCGCACATGTGGGACGAGGTGCGCCGCCTGATGTGGGACTACGTGGGAATCGTCCGCTCCGACAAGCGCCTCGCCCGCGCCGCGCACCGTCTCAAGACTCTCAGGAAGGAGATACGTGAGTACTACTTCGACTATCTCGTGACGCCGGACACGCTTGAGCTGCGCAATCTCGCGCTGTGTGCCGAGCTGATCGTCCGCAGCGCCCAGCGCCGCCACGAAAGCCGCGGCCTGCATTTCACGCTCGACTATCCCTCCAAGGCCACCCGCGCCCGCCCCACTGTCCTCCCCGGCTTCCAGGTCACCCCTGCGAAGTGATGGCGTCCACGTTGATCACCTCGGCGCCGAGGGAGAGCGCTTCGCGGCGGAAGTCCTTGTCCTGCGTGGCCACGAGCACCGTGTGCGATGCGCCGGAGAGGCGGCGCATTCTGAGGTAGTCGCACACCATGCGGTCGGCGCGGTGTGCGCCTGAGCCGCCGGTGTAGCTTATCCTGAGGCGCGGCTCGGTACGTCCGCCGGCCTTGCTTCCGTCGAACACGATCCAGGCGGCGTCGGAGGGGTGGGCGGCGAGCCATGCGCGCACGCGGCGGTAGAGCGCTTCCTCGAGCTCTTCGCTGCTGCCTCGCCGTTCGGAAGGGGGGATCACGCTCACGCTGCCGAGGACTGCGTTCCAGCCGTCCACAACGAGAAGGCGAGCGCCGGCGGGAAGTGTATCCGCATCGCGTGCGGCTTCGAGCGCGAGTGCGAAGTGGTTGCGCAGGCTCTCAAGTTCGCTGCGCGTGTGCGCGAGTTCTTCGCGAAGGCGGGCCACCTCGGCCTTGAGTTCGCGCACATGCGCCACGCGGGCGCCCATGAATATCTCGTTTGTCGTCATTATGGTTGTCTTTCACATGTGCGGCTATTATAGCAAAGATAGTGCCTAGTGCCTAGTGCTTGGTGCGCATTGCCGCATTGCGATTCGGAGAAATAAAGACTTGATTTACGGTGCTACGTTTGATAAACTGAAAAGGAACTGTTGGAGGGTAAAGCATTGACGAGCAAAATGAATATAGCGATGATAGGAGGAGGGCTTGAGTCCTTTATGGGCCCTGTCCACCGCCGAGCTATCGAAAAGACGGGAATGCTGCAGATCACCTGCGGCGCGTTTGGTTCCACCCGCCAGTCGTCCTTCGACTGCCAGGAGCCGTTTGGTCTTGGTGTGCGCGACGTGTTCGGGTCGTACCGCGACCTGCTGCGCCGCCAGTCGCGCCTCCCGAAGGAGCAGCGCGTGGCCTTCGCCACCACCGTGCTGCCGAACACGATGCACTATCCGGTGGCGATGATGGCCATGGACTGCGGAGTGCCGGTGCTGGCCGAGAAGCCTTTCACCTGCAACATCGACGAGGCGACGAATCTTGCGCGCAAGGCGCGCACAATGGGCGTGCCGTACCGCGTGGCGATGGTGTATCCTGCTTATTCGATGCTGCTGAAGGCGCGCAAGCTTTTCCGCGACGGCGTGCTGGGCCGCGTGAGGCGGTTCGTTGTCTCGATGCAGCTGGGATGGATGGCCGGGCGCGTGGAGCTTGAGGGCAACAGGCAGGCGATGTGGCGCACTGACGCCAGGCGCAACGGCGTGGGCGGCGTGATCAACGACGCGTCGTGCAACTGCCAGTTCGTGATCGAGTACATCACGGGATACCGCATCACGGACGTCTGTGCGAGCGCTCGCCCGTGCGTGGCGGGGCGCCTCATCCCCGACGACGCCACAGTGCTTGTGCGCACCGACCAGGGCATCGACGGCGTGTTCCTGCTCTCGCAGATCGCGGCAGGCCACCGCGAGGGGCTTGTCTTCGAGATAACCGGCGACACCGGCTCGATGCGCTGGTGCGAATCCAATCCGGGCACGCTGGTTCTCGTGGCGAACGACGCCACCAAGAAGGTCCTCACCGACAAGACGGCGCCGGGCGCGATCGGCGGCGTGGACACTCCCTTCGTGGCGGGCGACGCATACGTGGAGGCGCTTGCGCGCGTGTACAGCGACTTCGCCGATTCCCTTTCCGGACACACCAAGAAGTCCCGCTCCGGCGAGGACAGCCGCATTCTGGGCATGACGATTGAAGAGGGCGTGCACTCCGTTGCGGTGAGCGAGGCCATAATCAAAAGCGTAACGCCCGTGCAGGAGGGCCAACCGCCCGTGCCCAAGTGGGTGCATGTGGCAGAGGTCTAACGTTACGGGCCATGGAGGTTGGATGGAAGAAGAGTCAGACGCGCGTCATGGACGAACCTACTTCGTATCGGGCATAGACACCGACGTGGGCAAGACGGTGGTCACGGGGCTCATGGCGCGCCATCTCGCCTCCAGAGGTGTGGACGCCATCACCGTCAAGATGGTTCAGACCGGCTGCGACGGCTTCTCGGAAGACCTCGACCGCCACCGCCTCATGTGCGGCATCCCGCCGCAGGGCGAAGACGCCGAAGGCCTCACCGCCCCGCAGATATTCCGCTTCCCCTCTTCGCCGCTGCTCGCCGCCCGCCTCGAAGGGCGCACAGTCAATCTCGCGCGCATCGCCGAATGCGTTGACGCGTGCGCGGCGCGGCGCGATGTTGTGCTGGTGGAGGGCGCGGGCGGACTTCTAGTGCCGCTCACTGAGGACGTGCTTGCGGCGGACTTCGCGGCGTCGCGCGGCTGGCCGCTCATACTCGTGGCTTGCGGACGCCTTGGGGCGATAAACCACACGCTTCTCTCCCTTGAGGCTGCGCGGGCGCGCGGAATGCGCCTTGCGGGCGTGGTGCTCAACTGGCATCCCGCGGCGGACCCTGTGATCGACGAAGACACCGAGGCCACGGTGCGCGCGTCTCTTGCGAAGTCAGGCCAGCGCGTGCCTGTGGTGCGCGTGCCGCGCGTGCCAGAGGAGGGTCCGTTCCCCGACGTGGACTTTTCGGAGATATTCGCATGAACGCGCTTGAATACGACAGGTCGCACGTGTGGCATCCGTACGCCTCGCTGAAGAACCCGCCGCCTGTGAGACTTGCTGCGGGCGCGGAGGGTGTTGAGATCGTCCTTGCGGACGGCCGCCGCCTCGTCGACGCCGTTTCGAGCTGGTGGTGCGTGGCGCACGGCCACAACCATCCCGCCATCGTGTCCGCCATCAGAAAGCAGAGCGAATCTCTCTGCCACGTGATGTTCGGCGGCTTCACGCACGCTCCCGCCGTAGAGCTTGCCGAGCGCCTCGCCTCGATTGCGCCGCCTGGCATGGACAAGGTGTTCTTCGCAGACTCCGGCTCCATCTCCGTGGAGGTGGCCGTGAAGATGGCCATACAGTACCAGCAGGCGAAGGGACGCCCCTCGCGCGGCAAGATGGTGGCGCTGAAGGGCGGATACCACGGCGACACCGCGTGCGCGATGGCGCTATCGGATCCAGACGGCATGCACGTGCTCTTCCGCGGCATGATGCCGCGCCACCACTTCGTCTCGAAACCCGGCTGGGCGCTTGATTCTGCCCGGTGCGCCGGCGATGTGCCGCCTGCGTCGTTTGCGGAGTGGGAGGAGGAGCTGGAGCGGCTTGTGGACGCTCATGAGGGCGAGATCGCGGGCATGATCTGCGAGCCCGTGTTCCAGGCGGCGAACGCGATGAACTTCTATCGTCCGGAATATCTTGACGCGATGCGCCGCGTGTGCGACGCGCACGACCTCGTGCTGGTGTTCGACGAAATTGCGGCAGGCTTCCACCGGACGGGTCCGCTATGGGCTCATTCGCGCGCCGGCGCAGCGCCCGATGTGATGTGCGTGGGCAAGGCGCTCACGGGCGGGCACATCACGCTTGCCGCCACTATTGCGTCCTCGGCTGTTGCCGACGTGATTTCGCGAGGCGACGTGGGCGCCTTCATGCACGGGCCCACGTACATGGCAAATCCGCTCGCGTGCGCGGCGGCGAACGCCTCGCTTGAGCTCTTTTCGAATGGAGACTACGCGGTTAAGGTGGCGCGCATCGAAGGCGAGCTGCGCGAAGGGCTTGCGCCGCTTGCTGCGATGCCGAACGTGAAGGGCGTTCGCGTTCTCGGGGCGGCGGGCGTGGTGGAGGTTGAAAGGCTTCCGGAGCGCGCCGACATCGACCGCGTGATCGACGAGACCGGCGTGTGGCTGCGTCCATTTGCCAACTTCGTGTACGCCATGCCGCCGCTCGTCACCGACTCCGCCACGGTGCGCCGCATAGCGGATGCGATCGCGCGCGTGGCCGCTCTCCCGCCCGGGCCGGAGTGCCAGGGGGATTTCCATGAGTGAGGTTCGCGAATTTTGCGTGAAGATGCGCGCGTCGCGGTGCGGCGAGCACGTGTCTGGCGCGGAGAGGATCGTGGACGAGCGCCTTGTGCCGCGTGCCGTGGCGGCGCTCGCCGAGAGGGCGCTTTCGCACGAAAAGGGCACGCCGGACTTCATCAACATCAAGGTGGAGGAGCCTGGCGAGATGGTGCGCCTCAAGGCGCTCGCCGTCTCCACCAACGAAGTGTCCACCGCCGCCGAAGGGCGCGCACGCGCGGCGCAGCTTCTTGCCGAGGCCGGCGTTGGGCGCGCAAATGAGATAATGGCGCTGTTCCGCGAATCGTACTCGATGCGCGGCGCGATGCTTGTGGACGCCGACACGCTCGAGCGCCTTGAGCCAGACCGAGAGCGGGGCGTGCGCGCAACGAGGATGGACGCGGCGGACACTGCCGTTTGCGGCGTGTTTCGCGGGAAGAACCACTTTGCCGAGGCGGTGGTGCTCGCGACTAAGGTGGCGAACGCGCCTGGCATCGTGGGAGAGGTGTGCGTTTCTGACGATCCTGGCTACGTGACTGGATACGTGGCGGCGAAGTCCATCGGCTATCAGCGAATCACCGTGATGAAGGAAGCGGGCGATCCCTGCGGAGGGCGCATATTCCTCTACCGCGGTCCGCGAGAGGATGTGGAGAAGTGCATATGCTTTCTTGAAAGGCAGAGCGTTATTGTGGAGGGGGCGCCGTCTGCGCCGAATGCACCGGGCGAGGTCCGCCTCGACGGAATAGTCCGCGAGCTTGATGCGATCGAACAGGCGGGGCTTTCACGCAGCTGCCGTGCGCTGCATTCGCCGACTGGGCCGACCGCGCGCGTGGACGTGGATGGCGCAATGCGCGACGTGGTGGTGCTCGCCTCGAACGACTATCTCGACCTCGCCCGCGATCCGCGCGTGACTGGGGCCGCCGCGGCTGCCGCGCACGCATGGGGCGCAGGCAGCGGCGGCTCGCGCCTCACCACCGGCACGCAGCCTCCGCACGAGGCGCTTGAAAGGCACATCGCGGCGTTCAAGGGCGAAGAGGCGGCGATTCTCTACGCCACGGGGTACATGGCGAACGTGGGAGTGGTCACGGCGCTCGCGGGGAAGGGAGACGTGGTGTTCTCGGACGAGCTCAACCACGCCTCGATAATCGATGGATGCCGTCTTTCGGGGGCGGACGTGGTGGTGTACCGCCATGGCGACATGGACGAACTTGCCCGCCGCCTCGCCGCCGCGCGAGCCTGCCGCCGCCGCGTGGTGGTTTCGGACGGCGTATTTTCGATGGACGGCGACATCCTGGATCTTCCGCGTTTCCTCGCCGTATGCCGCGCGAACGATGCGTTCTCCGTTGTGGACGAGGCGCATGCCACGGGCGTGGTTGGCCGTACAGGACGCGGCCTTGTTGAGCATTTTGGATGTGGCCATCCCGACGTCACAGTGGGAACTCTCTCGAAGGCGCTTGGGTCAGAGGGCGGGTTCGCTTGCGGCGCCGGAGTCATTGTGAAGTACCTGCGCAACAGGTCGCGTCCGTTCATATTCTCCACCGCGCCTGGCGCGCCGGCGGTGGCGTCCGGCGAGGCGGCGCTCGCCGTCTTGGAGGCCGAGCCATGGCGAGTGGCCGCGCTCAGGGAGAACGTGGCGTTCTTCCTCGGAGAACTTGCCGGGCATGGCGTGGCGGCGCGCAGCGAGAGCGCAATCGTGCCGATCATCGTGGGCGACGAGCGGCGGGCGGTGAAGGCTGCCGAGGCGCTCTTGAGAGAAGGTTTCCTCGTCTCGGCCATACGCTATCCCACGGTCGCGCGCGGCGCGGCGAGGCTGCGCGTGGCGGTGATGAGCGCGCACACCAAGGAGCAGCTCGCGGCGGCTGCGGCGGCCATCGCGAGATGTGGAATGTGGAAACGCGAAAATGTGGTATAATGTTCTGCGATGAGCGAAAATGTTGCAGACAGAGTTCTGAGCTTCAGAATCGAGGCTCATGCCGTGTGGAAGGCGACGGAAGAGACGCCGAAGCCGGACGTCTCGTTCGTGCCGTCTCTTGCGCGGCGCCGGCTCACGGAAGTGGAGCGGGCGGCGATCGCCGTGGCGTGGCGCGTGAGGCCGGAGGGAGAGGTGCCGGTGGTGTTCGCGTCGCGCTGGGGAGAGATCGGCGTCACGGCGAAGCTGATGCGCCAGTTCCACGAGGAGGGGGAGATGTCGCCTGCTGGATTTTCCGCGTCGGTGCACAACGCGGCTCCTGGCGCTTTTTCGCTTCTAACGGGAAACAGGGCCGCATACAACGCGGTGGCGGCGCGCGAGCGTTCGCTTGAGATGGGGCTCTTGGAGGCCATGGCCGTAGGCGGGCCGGTGCTGTACGTGTATGCGGAGGAGGCGACGCCCGGAATGTACGAAGGTGCGCTGAAGCCGGCGCAGACCGCCTGCTCCGTCGCGGTGCGGCTTGCGCCGGGAGAAGGCAATGGCGCGGCGCGCGCTATGCTGTGCCGTTCCGACGCGCCGCCTGCGCAGTTTGATTCTTTCGTTGACTTTCTCGAGGGGCGGGCGGCGACGTTCGACACGGCGCAGTTCTCGCTTGCGCCGGTGTGACATGCATCTTGCGCGCAGCGTTCTGGGAGGATTCTTCTTCGTTGCCTATGCGCTGGGCAGCCTTTTGCTGGGCGCGGTGCTCTTTCCTCCGCTTGCTCTTCTGCGCGCGGGGCGGGCGAAGCGCGCGCTCGTGAAGGCGAGCTGGCGCCTCTTCGTGTGGGCTGGGCGCGCCACCGGTCTCTTCCGCGTGGAGATATCGCGCGAAGACCGCGCTCGCCTCGCCGCCGCGCGCGGGTGCGTGGTGGTGGCGAACCATCCAACGCTTATAGACGTGGTGGTGCTTGCGTCGCTTCTGCCGGACGCCACTGCCGTGGCCAAGGCGGCCGCAGGACGCAACTTCTTCTACTCGCTTATCGTGAAGGGCGCGTTTCCGATGAACGACGATCCCGCGCGTCTTGTTGACGAGGCTGTGGAGCTTCTCGCCTCTGGTGTGAGCCTGATGGTGTTTCCGGAGGGCACGCGCACGCCAGTGGACGCGAAGGAGCGCCAGTGGCGGCGCGGCGCGGCGCAGATCGCAATCCGCGCGCGCGTGCCGCTGATGCCGGTCTCAGTGGTGTGCGAGCCGCCCGTTCTCGCGAAGGGACAGCCCTGGCATGACCTCGCGGGGCGCACAGTCGTTTGGCGAATTCGCGCGCACGAGATGATTGATCCGGATGCTTTCCCGCGTGCGCCGGCGCGTACGGCCTCCATAGCGCTTATGGATATTCTGCGCCGCACGATATTTGGCGATGTTCATTCGCCTCGTTGCTGAATCTTGCGGAATTGCGTTTATCGCATGGGCCACAAGTGGTATAATATCGTCCATGAACTTTCATGCACTATCGCGCCCCGTGGGCGTTGTCTTGACAATCGGGCTGCTCGTGATGAGCAACCTCTTTATGACTTTTGCCTGGTACGGGCATCTCCGGAGGGCACCCGGCGGCGAGCTAGGCATAGGCGCGCTTCTCGGGATAATCCTCACCAGCTGGGGAATCGCGTTCTTCGAATACATGATCATGGTGCCGGCCAACAGGCTAGGCAACGCAATGGGACTCTCCGTGCCGCAGCTCAAGATCATCCAGGAGGTGGTAACGGTGTGCGTGTTCCTGCCGTTCGTGACGTTTTACATCGGCGAGAAGTGGAGATGGGACTATCTCTGGGCGATGTTGTGCATGGTCGGCGCCGTGTATTTCGTAAACCGCGGCAGTCTGTGACAGCGGTAAATGCGCCCGATCTTATCGCGAGACGTAGTCTTTCAGAATTTCGACCACGCACGATTTGGTGGAAGGCACCTCGCCGTTGAAGGCGAAAGGCGTTGATCCCGACAGCGTCGGGAGCGGCATTGACAGCGTGCCCGTACGGCGTGCTTTCCCCGTCGCGGTGACAACCACCTTCCAGGTGCGGCCGTCACGGCACACGAGCGATTCGTCCGCCGCAAGCGTTTCGTCGAACGTGTAGGTTGTTGCGCCGAAGGTCAACGTCGGCTTTACCACCGGTCCCTGCACCTCCACCACGAGCGACGCCTTCTCGCCTAGGCGGACCGGCACGACGGACGGCCCCTTGAGACCCTGCTGCGGGGCATACTCAAACGGCGCAAGCGCTTCCACGCGCAGCGCATCCCGCATTTGCGCCGTCAGCGGCTTGAAGGCCGGACGCGTCTTCCCGAGCACGAAGAACGTCACCTCCGCGCGCGCACCTTCAGGAGCCGCGAGCGCGCAGGCATTCGCACCGGACGCGAGCGTGGGCATCGTCGACGCCTCGACACGCGCCAACGCCGTGCCCGACTCGGCGTACTTCGTCCACGTGCCATCCTCGAGTTCCGCATATTCGCCCGACGCAAGCGCGAACGGTATGGCGAATCGTTCCCCGTTCACGATCACGGCTGCGTCCGTTACGTTCTTCTTGGCTATCTCCCACGCGGACACCTCGCCGATCTCGACCGATGCAGATCCGCCCACCGGAATGTCGTTCAGGTACGCCGAGAACGAGGCGATGTGGTTGACCGACACGATGCTGCGGTAGATCGCCGCGTAGCCGCCGTACGGCCACTGGTACCGGCAGAACTGCGCCGAGTCGCGTTCGCGCAGAAGTAACTTCACGAG
>JAEEGG010012933.1_pt1 | contig 17918 bp, 18 predicted proteins | sample 9134161 | NCBI WGS metagenome assembly JAEEGG01 (sample SAMN16246543, study PRJNA631951) | gut metagenome | biome: gut microbiome; feature: rumen; material: CR-attached | host: Bos | place: Iran: Karaj | collected 2018-10 | reverse complement strand
TGTCATTTCCTCTTGATTTTGTGCCTTTTTTGCCATAATTAATGCTGTTTTGGTTGCAAAAGTACTAAAAAATGTATAAGTAAGTAAGTTTTTTAAGGAAAAATTTGGTTATTTAGGGTAAAATATGTAATTTTGCAGCACCTTACATTCTGATGGGCGGGCGATGAAGAGCCTGCCGACTTGAGCGAGCAGGCTGTTTTTATGTCCTGACTTGCGGTAGCCAAAGCAATACATATTGCGGCTGTCTAACCCCGTGTGGAGCATTAATGTGCCCACTGCCCATCAGAGGTGTAAGGTAACGGGAAGTGGACAGCCGTTTTTAATTTGTCCTGTAACGCCAAAAATACCTTATAATGGCGACACAGACTTTAGAAAATCCTGTAATTCAGGTCAGCGGTACGGCTACGGTTGAGCCGAGCGTTGAGGTGGCTAACCTTTGCGAAATCAAGGACGGCCAGGTAGTAACAACATCCTTGCGCGTTGCGGAGATTTTCAGCAAGGAACACAATCATGTTTTACGAGCAATCAGAGACTTAGATTGCAGCGACGATTTCCGAGCGTCCAATTTTGGACAGTCGTTTAGAATCAGGCAGTTACCTAACGGAATGGGTGAACGCCAAGACCCCTACTATTTGATTACCCGCGACGGCTTTGTATTCCTTGTGATGGGTTTCACGGGCAAGACCGCCGCGAAGTTCAAGGAGGCATATATTCGGGCCTTTAACGAAATGGAGGCCAAGTTGCGTCGCCAGCAGGAAGAGGCAAGGTTACGCGCACACTACACCTTTGCCGACGCGCCCCGTGTGGTGCATGACCTGTTGCAGCAGCCCGACCCTAACGCCGTGGTTGAGAGTTACGGGCAGCAGCGCGTAGTCTCTACTGTTACGCTTGCACGCCTTACGGGCCGCAAGCACGAGAACGTATGTACGAGCGTGCGCCGTATGTTTAAGTACACGCTACGCCCGCAACGCCTCTTCATCCGTCAGACGCGCACCGTGCGCAAGGGCTTTGGCCGTGGCTACGACAGCCCTACGGGCGTGATGTACCTGATTACGATTGAGGGTTTTCGCGTGATGTGTACCCATGCCGAGGGATTGGGCGAGGACGTGGCGAAACTTGTAATGACCGAGTTCTACAAGGCCAAAGGCAAGAACCGCCCCGGACAGCCCAACGGCTCAACACCCAAACCCACGCCACCCGAAGAACCGACGGCCACCGCCGCAGGGCAGCAGGGGCCGACGATGCCCAAGGACGCGGCCGACATGATGCGCCGTATGGTGCAGGCTATGGCCGTGATGATGGGCGTAGATGTAAACGAGGTGTCTAACTTAATCAGCGGAGGGTGTAGGTAATGGAGAAAGATTTGTTTGCAGGTGTGCAGCTCATGGCCGTAAAGCCGGAAGAGCAGAAGCGTGAGAAAGTAATTGTGATGCAGCAGAAGAAAGGTAATGTACCCGCCTACGACCCGCAGGCCCTGAAAGATGCACTGGAAGCACTACGCGACTTTGTGGCCTTTGACATGGCAGCAGAACTTAGTACCGAGGCAACTATATCGGCATGGCGGCTATCATCTGAACTGATGCCGCTCGACTATCTGATACGCGAAGTTGAATTTAAGGAAGTGGAGGTATTGGTATGAGACAGATGGTAATAGAGATTAGGGACAAAGACGGCGTAATGCCGCACAATGCGGCTACGCTGTTGGATGCGCTGAAAGGCACGCGCGAGTATTTGCGTAACCTGATGGGCGACGTGCCCGCCGACGTAATGGTGGGCGCACAGAGTACCGCCAAGGCTTTCGAGCCGTTGGATTGGCTGATTGAGGAGGCCGTGATTTGCGATGCGGAGAAAGGGGGTGGCGTATGATTACCACACGTCCGCAAGTTGACTACAAGGGCAACTACACACAGGCACAGGCGGCAAAGGCTTTGGGCGTTGACCGCCACACGATAGCCCGCTACGTGAAGTTGGGCCACCTGAAAGTGAAGATACGCCGCTTTGACCAGCGCACCGTCATACCCGGCAGCGAGATACTGAAAGTGTGGGGCGGTATGTTCATTTAGCATAACCCTATTGGTTATCATCAAAAACCCTATTGGTTTTCGGCAATAACCAATAGGGTTTTTATTATGGCTCTCCCAGGGCGTCAACGATTAGCCTTACTTGTGCGGGTGTGAAACTACGGCTGTGCTCGTTGTAGCCGATGGCCGTCAGGCTTTCCATAAGTCCGGGGTAAAGCTGCATCCACCGCCTGAATTTCTTCCAGGCAGATTCGGGCATGATGGTGTGGCAGTAGATTTGCGCCAGTTCCATACGGCCATATTCCTTGATTCTGAATTGTTCCATATTTGCTAAACCGCTGCAAAGGTACGAATAATTCGGGAGATAAAAGCAATTATTACAGCACTTAACAGGACAAAACAGGACAGAGCGGAACAAAACCGTAACTTTTTATTCCAGGCGGCGTAACTTTGCACCGGCAATAGTGCCAAAGTAACCCTAATAAACTAACACCGTTATGATTCACTTTAAGAAGTATCAGAACAAAAACGCCTCCAGCAAGTCCTACGGCAAGTGGTTTGGCCGCGCCGTTCACGAACTGATGGAGTTTGATGAGTTTATCGAGCACATGGCAAAGCACCACTGCGTATTCAGTGAGGCCACCATACGCGGCGTGCTCATCGAGATGGAAGTATGTTTGCGCGAAATGCTGTTGGAGGGCAAGGCCGTCCGCTTCGACGATTTGGGTATCTTCCGCGTCGGGCTTGAGACAACGGGCGAGAACACCGCCGCCGCTTTCACAGCCGACAGCATCAAGGCCGTGCGTCTCAACCTGCATTTGGGTAAGCGTTTCCTTGCCCGCAACCTGAAAGCCGATGCCAAGTTCAAGGAGGTAGATAAGTACATTGGCGATGGCAACTATTACGAGCCGGACGATGGCGAGACGGCAGGCACCGATGAGCCATTGCCCGTTAATCCCACGGGCGGCACGTCAGGCAGTGGCACGTCGGGCGGCGGCAATTCGGGCGGCGAGGACTTTTTCGGCGACATGAACTAAGACAGTCCTTTTTCGTTCTTTTCGTGACGGGGTGGCGTAGTGATACGCCGCCTTTTTTGCGTCTTTTGCGGCTACCCCGAAAAATTATTTTCTTAACAAACTCAAAATATTACCACGCTTTACCACGATGCACCATGACACGCCAAATCTGATTTTATATCGCGGAAAATTAGGTGTAAATTTGTAGCGGGTAAACAGGCCCATAAAATAGATTATATCTTTTTGCGTATCGGCAGCAGGGATGCACCCGGTACTTTTCAAGACGAAAAAGGACAAAACATCATATATGGGATTTTGGCAAAATATAGCACAATTGTTTAAGCGTGACGGAAGTGAGGTTCAGAACGCCCAGACACCTACGCCTGTAGCGCAGGGGCATACGCAACGTACAACCCCGCGCACAGGTGCAGGGCTGCAATTTTTCTACGCCTCTACTGACACCGCGACAGCCGTAGCCACCGTTTACCGTTGTGTGCAGTTGCTTAGTGATAGCGTAGCCGGTTTGCATTTGCAGTACATGAAGTTAAAAGGCGACCGCTACCAAGAGGACAAAAACAACGACCTACATTATTTACTTACCGTACAGCCTCAACCCGAAATGTCAATTTTCGACTTTTGGAGTATGGCCGTTAAGATGATGCTTTTAGACGGTAACGCCTACATCTACCCGCGCAAAGTCAGGGGAGAGATTACCGACTTAGTGCTTTGCGGGCGCAACACGGTAGGCCACGACGCTTTGAATGGTACGTACACCATTTGCGACGCATATAACGGCGTTTACGGTACGTTTAAGGAATCCGAAGTTATACACCTGTATTTACATTCGTCAGATGGGCGTACAGGCGAGAGCGTACTAAGCCACGCCCGCAATACTCTTACTATTGCACAGGCGGGCGACGTTGAGACGGCAAACCGCTTTATCAATGGCGGTAACGTCCGGGGTATTGTCAGTAACGACAAATCGGTAGTAGGCTTTGGCGAGTATGCAGATGAAGAGTTGGAAAAGACAGCCGCCAACTTAGACGAAAGGTTTATGAACGGTGAGCATATCGTAAGTTTGCCCGGTCAGTCCGACTTTAAGCAAATTTCGCTTTCCTCTACCGATATGCAGTTTTTGGAAACCCGTAAGTTTACCGTCCGGGAACTTTGCCGTTTCTTTGGCGTACACCCGTCGTTTGTGTTTGACGATACGAGCAATAACTACAAATCGGCTGAAATGGCCAATATAACGTATTTGTCGTTTTCGTTAGACCCTATCCTGAAACGTATTGAGGCCGAGTTTACACGCAAACTTATACCGCAGTCGCTTTGCTGCAAACGTATTTTCAAGTTTGACCGTAAAGGCATCTACAGCCTTGATTTGCTTTCGTTGGCGAAGTACCAGACAATGACCATTGCGAGCGGCATCTACACCGTAAACGATTGGCGACACATAGAGAACCAGCCCGCAGTCGAGGGCGGCGATATTACGTTAGTATCTGCAAATCTTATACCGTTGAACGGCGACAAGTTCAAGCCCGGAGGCGGTACAACGAATATAGAAGAAACAAAACCAAGCGAAGAAGATGACGAAGATTAACAAAAGGAGTATCGGATTTGACGTTAGGCTGCAAATCCGGGAAGCCGCCGAGGGCGGCGAGAGCCGTATAATTGAGGGCTACGCGCTTAAATTCGGTGTGCGCAGCCGTCTTTTGTGCGATTGGTGGGAAAACTACTACGAGGTATTAGAACCCGGTTGTATTACCCGTGAGACGTTGGACGCTTGCGACATCATGCTTACGATGTTCCACGACCGCCAACTTATCTTAGGCCGTAGTAAGATGGGCGTTGGCACGTTGCACTACGAAATCGACGAAATCGGTGTTAAGTTTTGGTGTGAAGTACCCAAGACAGCCGACGGCGATAAGGCGTTGGAATTGATTTCACGCGGCGACATTTCGGGATGCTCGTTTATCTACTCTACCGATGAACGGGATAGCGAGAACGCCGTTAGTTACGAGTTGTCAGGCGAAAAGACAGAGGACGGTGACGATATTCTGTTGCGCCACGTTAAGCGTATTGATAAGGTGTACGACTTTACGATTACACCAAAGCCCGCTTACGAGCAGACAACGGTAAGTAAGCGCGAAGTCGAGGAAGCCGGTGTAGTATTCGACAAACCGAAAACTACGACGGTTGAGCAGCCCAAGACAATAGACCTTGCAAAGAAACGCGAGGCTATCCGGGTATTGAAAGAGAGAATAAACCGCACCGTTTAGGCGGCGCATATTGTTTAATTTAACCAAGGCAAAAAAAGTTATGAGTAAGCCAAAGTTCAATTTCCGCGAAGCCTACGAGCGGATTAGTCAAATCAAAGGCCGCCTTAACGAGATGGCGGAGAATCTCGAAAGTGATAAGGAGCGCGAGGCATACACCGAGGCCGAGCAGGGCGAAATTAAGCAGCTTTCCCGCGAGTTGGATATTCTCGAAATGAAGATTAAGGCCAACACCCCGACTATCGAGGTAATGCGCGAGGAAGATATACCCTACGCAAACGCCAAGGTACGCGAGTGCTTAGACAAGGGCCAGCGTTTCGAGTTGAAGATTAGCCGCGCCGTAGCACAGTCTTTCGGCGGCAACACCTCTACTTACGCCAGCGGCCTTGCAGGTACGAACCCCGCCGGGCTGACTACGCACGACATCGTAGAGCCACTTTATAACAAGACTATTCTTTCGGCCATTGGCGCACCGTTGCTTACCGGCCTGAAAGGTAATCACCAGTGGCCTATCGTTGAGGCTTTCCACGCCACAATTAACGATGAGGGCGCAGAGTTGGGCGACACCAAGATACCTATTAACAAACTCATTGCGAAGCCGGAGCGTTTGGGTATCGCCGTGCCTATCACCCGTGAGGCCCTGAATGAGACCGACAACCTTGTGCAGTTGGTGGCCACGCAGTATATGCCGGTAGCCATTGCCGAACTGATGAACAAGATTATGTTCAGTCAGACCAAGGTAAACGGTTCTACCGACCTTGTAGGCCCGTTCATTCCCGCCAATATGGTGGCTAAGAACAAAAAGACCTACACCGGCGCAACTCCTACCCTGATGGAACTTGTAGGCGTTAAGTCTGCTATCCTTTCGCACAACATCAAGGGCGAGGGCCTTTGCTACGTTATGAGCGACGTAACTAAGGGCAATTTGGAGGCTACCCCGAAGTGGCAGGGCGCAAACTCTGCTATCGTTGACGAAAACGGTAAGATTAACGGCGTACCCGTATTCACCACCAACGAAGTACCCGACGGTCAGATTTTCGTCGGCGCGTTTAAGTACGCACCGCAGGGCCTGTTTGGTGACATGGTGTTTATCGTAGACCCCTACAGCCAGGCACGAAAGAACGCTATCGACTTTGTGCTTAACGTGGACTACGCTATTAGCGTATTGCGTCAGGAGGCTTTCGCCGTTCTTTCGCAGATTGGCGTTTTCCTTGATAAGTCCGAGTTGACTTTGACCGTTGGCGACACCTACGACCTGACGGCTACCGTATTCCCTGTAGGTACTACCGTAACATGGGCAAGTAGCGCAACCGCAAAGGCCACCGTCGCAAATGGTAAGGTAACAGCCGTTGCAGCCGGTACGTCTAACGTAACCGCATCGTTCACGTTTGGCGGTCAGACCTACACCGCAACTTGCGCCGTGACCGTTCAGGCCGCAGGCTAAACGGATTGTGTAACTAATCAGGAGTGCTTTAAGTTATGGCTAATGTAGTGAGTTTGGAACTCTTTAAGAAGCAGTGCAACGCCGACGAGTTTACGGCAGACGATACGCTTTTGCAGCAGTATTTGGATGCAGCAGAAAAGCACGTTATCCGCTATACCCGTCGTACCCGTGAGGAATTGGCCGAAATGGACGAATCCGGGAATTTCCCCGACGAACTGAAACAGGCCGTCTTACTCATTGGCGCACATTGGTATAACCAACGTGAGAGCGACGCACAAGTGCAGTACCATAGTGTTCCAAACGCACTATTAGCCTTAATGAAACCCTTTAGAAAGTTGGCAAGATGATAGCCGGACGGATGAAATACAAACTTACGCTGTTAGAGCCTACGCAGACCACTAACGACTTTGGCGAAGAGGTTACGACCTATACCGACACCGTAACCGTACACGCCGAGCGCGTAAAGCATACGGGCAACCGTAGCGAAGAGGTAGGCGAGCATTTCCCGGATTATCGCGTTTCGTGGAATATCCGCGACGCGCACACGGTAGCCGAGAATTGGCGCGTACAGCAGTTGGGCGGGTATCTCTATACCGTTGTAGCCATTGAGCCGAATATTGATAGAGGCTATAAGACCCTGATTTGTGAGAGAGTAAACGAGTAACAACCCCAAAAACAAAAAAGGTATGAAATCCAAAATTATTTTATCAGCGTTGGCACTAATCTTTAGTGTTTCGCTTTGCGCGTTTGCCGGTGGAACGGTAGAGCAGCCGCCTACCTACGGCGACGTAGTAGTAACCGAAAAGGCCCAGCAGCCTATTTTCGACGTACCCGGTGAGTACATGATTACCACCTACGACGTAGTACAGGGCGTAGATTTCGTTATGCCTGTTAATCAGGTAACACTACGCACCGACTTTGTAGCCGATACGTACAACCTTACGTTATCAGGCTTTGCCGATGCTTGCAAAGATGTAATGACTTTCGCACAGGCGCACCAACGATTTAGGCAGACTAACACCTACTTATTTCCCGACAATCGAAGATGCTACCTACGACTATCCGACCAAGCCAAAAGTACCGATAATCAGATGTACGCGCCCGGCAAGTGGAAACGATGGGTTATGGCACAGCGAAAGTAACAACGAATAAACCGCACAGCGTATGCAACCCAGCGAATACACAGGCAGCGAGTGGAAAGAGTTAGCCAAGGAACTAACGCCACGCCAACTACGTAACGCCCTGAAACGCTCATACCGCGCCGAGGCAAAAAAGGCGTTAGGCATAGCCCGGAAATATTTAGGTACAAGCGGGCTGCAAGTTCAGGGAAACAAAAGCGATTGGGATAAGGGCATACGTAGCCACATCTACAGCCGAGGCGGCGGCTTTATGATTACCGTCAAGGCCCACCGTGCAAACCTGAAAGGGCAGGGCGAAAAGTCAATGCACGAAAACCGTAAGGGCTTTAAGAAACCCGTACTTATGTGGGCTGAAGAGGGTACAAAGGAACGTCAGCGAGGCGGCAAGAAAATACGTATAAAGCACGGTATTTATGGCACACACCGAAGCGGCAAAACGCAATATTGGACGGAAACCATACGTAAGGATGGAATACCGACGGGCCAAATGGGTGCTTACGGATTTCTTGAAAGGGCGACACCCGAAATGTTCCAAACCGTAGAACACGACTTAGGTACGGAAGTAGGGGTAGCCGTAGAGAAAGTGGCTAAGAAATGCGGATTTGTTTAACGCTAAGAGTATTAAGTTATGGCAGTAAATAAGACATCGTTAAGCGTTGGCGAAATTATCTACGACGTTCTGACAAACGACGCGGAGGTTATGGCACGGGCAAACAAGGTTTTTCCCGTTGTCACAGACAAAGCCACGTTACCGTATGTAGCGTATCGCCGTTCACGCCTGGAGCATAACCCGGCCAAGGGTACGCAGGGAGCGGACACCGTGCAAATAGATGTACTTTGCTTTGCCGCCAAATACGGCGACGGGGTGCAGTTGGCCGAAGCCGTCAGACAGGCTTTAGACGGTAAGCAAGCCACAAAAGACACCCTGATTATGCGGAGTTGTACGATTGCCGGAGGCGAAGAATACTACGAAAACGATGCTTATATACAGGAGTTAAATTTTACCATTAAAGTATAAAAAATTATGTCAGCACCAAACACAGGCTACATTAACGGTAGCGACATTCTGTTGAGCGTAGGCGGCAAGGCTATCGGCCATTGCACAACTCACACGCTTACTTTTAACAGCGAGACCAAGGACAGAGCCGTAAAGCCCGCTGCATCCCAAGGCATTTCAGCCGGTTTGTGGAAAGGTAAGGGCGTTGTCGGCCTTAGTATCTCTATTAGTGCCGAGGGATTGCGCTATTATGGCGAAGCAGAAAACGGTTATTCCGAGTTGTCCGCTTTGTGGGGCGCAGCCGCCTCTATCGAGGTTAAGGCTTTCCAACGTGAGGGCGACGCATCACCTTACGTAAAGGGTAAGTTTGTTATCACCAATTTGGAGGAAACAAGCCCCGCGCAAGACGATGCTACTTTCTCTATCAGTCTGGAGAGTGACGGCGAACCCGATATTTACCCCGGCAAGGAGAGCGAGTAAGTAACGACTAATTCCTACAATCATGGCGAAAGTAGAAATTACTATCAATGGCGTAGCGTACCCCTGTAGGCAGACTATGGGGGCTATGCTACGTTTCAAACAGGAAACCGGCAAGGAGGTTACAGAGATAGACCCCGGTAGTTTCAGCGACCTTTGTACGTACCTTTGGTGTTGTGTAAAATCAGCATCCAAGGCCGACGGCTTAGATTTCAATTTGTCGCTTATGGACTTTGCCGACAATGTTACACCCGAAGAGGCTACGGAGTGGGCCGAGGCCAACAAAGAGCAGTCAGACGGTGAGAATACAGAAAACAGCGAGACACCCGAAGAAAAAAAAACTTAGGGATTAACGACTACTTAGGCTTTGCGTTGGGCTGCATACACCTATCGTTTGACGATTTTTGCAGGTGTACCCCAAAGGAATTTGAGAGCATTTGCGAGGCGTACCACGACCAACGCGAAGCCGATTACAAAGACGGGTGGGAACGCGCAAGGGCGATAATAGTTGCTACCCTACGGCCACACCTGAAAGGACGGCCAACAGCGCGAAAAGTCTACCCGTTACCGTGGGACAAACCAAAGGCCCCACAAAAGAAAGCCCCGAAGCCGCTAACGGCAGAGGAAAGCAAAGCGAGGTTTGAAAAGTTGGTAGCAAGGGTTATGAACGCTGACAATGGCGAAGATAAGTAGCATTATCAGGATTGCCCGAAGCGATATAGAAAATAAAAGCCACAACAGCGGTAAGCCCTGACAACGCTAAGTTAGCGTAGAATCCGGCTAAGATGCTGATTACGAAAACAGCAAAGGACACTACGAAAGTCAGAAGCGACCCGGTGGCTATTATGCTTTTTATACCTTTCATGCTGCAAAGATAAGAATAAAAACCGATATAAGTAAGTAACGAAGCGTTAAAAATGTCAAAAGACGTAAAATTTAACATACGACTAACGATTGACGGTAAGGAGCAAATCGTTACCGCGTCTACCAACGTAAAGCAATTTGCGCAAGAGTTGGAGATTGCCCGTACCGAATCGACGAAACTTAGGGATGATTTGTTAAAGATTACCCAAGTAGGCGCGTCTTTTCAAAACGCTTTAACAGGTGTGCAGCAGCTTACCGGGCTTATGCGCACGTTTACCGCCGCTAACGCTATGCAGGTTGAGGCCGAAACGAAGTTGGCTAACAATATGCGTAACACGATGGGCGCGAGGGAAGAGGAAATACAGAGTATCAAAGACCTTTGTACAGCGCAGCAGCAGTTAGGCGTTATCGGTGACGAAGTGCAGTTAGCGGGCGCACAGGAATTAGCCACCTACCTTGAAAAGAAAACAAGTTTGGAAACGCTCATACCTGTTATGAACGATATGTTAGCGCAGCAGTACGGTTTGAACGCTACGAGCGAAGCAGCCGCGCAAATCGCTACCATGTTGGGTAAGGTGATGGACGGACAGGTAGGCGCACTTTCCCGCTACGGTTACAAATTCGACGAAGCCCAGGAGCAAATACTAAAGTTTGGCACAGAATCAGAACGCGCCGCCGTTTTAGCAGAGGTAGTAAGTAGTGCCGTAGGCGGCATGAATGAAGAGTTAGCCAAGACAGACGCGGGTAAGGCCAAACAAGCCGCCAACGCTATAGGCGATATAAAAGAACAGGTAGGCGCGTTGTTTAAGAGCATAGAGCCTACTATTATCGCTATCGGTGAAATGGGTATGGCTTTGATGGCCATTGGTACTACGGTGCAGGGTATCAAAGGTATCTACGTAGCCGTCGTAGCGGCTACAGGTGCTATTAAGAGTATGACCGTAGTAACGGTGGCGCAGTCCGCAGCCGGTAAGGTAGCCGCCGCCGTGCAAGCCCTTTGGGCCAAACAATTATATTACGGCAAAGTCGCTATGTACGCATGGACGTTTGGCGCGAAGTTGGCCACCGTTCAGGCTATAGCAATGCGAGCCGCTATTTTGGGCCTGATGGCTGTTACAGGTGTTGGCCTTGCTATTGCGGCGGTAGCCGGTATCGTTTCTTTGTTTGCAAGCAAAACAGACGATGCAACCGATAGCATGAAAGCCGCTAACCGGGAGGCACGTTTGGCCGAGGAAGAGACGAGCCGGTTAAGCGAGTTGGAAAGCGCAACCGCAGACGCTTACACCAACGCCTCATCTACTCTTAACATCTATCAGAAGAAATTAAAAGACCTGATAGACAAAAAGGCTACAGGGGCCGACATTACCAAAGAAGAAAAGAAACTTGTCGGCGAACTTAACGACACCTACGGCGATACGATGGGCTACTTTGCCAGCGTTTCGTCATGGTACGAAGCCCTGATAGCCAATAGTGAGGACTATTGTAAGCAGATGGTTTTGGAGGCCAAGACCCGTACACTTGCAAATCAGATTGCAGCAAAGGAGGCTGAAACCCATAACCTGATTTACGACGAAAGCGGTAAGAAGAAATTATATAGCACGGAACGCGAAATAGGTCAACGCCAAATTAAGCGTACCGGCAACGGTAACGCTATGAACGCTTTGCAGAATAGCGGTGTTAATAGCATAGAATATTTCGAGATACCCGGTACGAGTGAGTTAGATAAGGTAAACCAACAAATCGCAGATAACCGGGCGGCTGTTGCTCATTTACAACAGCAGATGCAGGACGCGGTTAAGGAGGCAAGCCAACTTAACTTTAGCGTAAGAGGTAGTGCTACCCGGCCTAATCCTACGCCTACCAAACCAACTAAGAGCGGCAAAGAAGATAAGCAGCTTATCGAGAACGCCCGGACGTATAAGGATTTAACTAATAACGTCGCTTACTATCAGCAGGAGTTAGAGAAATGCGATATTACCGACACTAACCGCATTATGACCCTTGCACGGGCAAAGAAAGCCGCCGAGGATGCAGTTAAGGCGTTTAAGGATATGACCGACGCGGCAATGATGCCGACAGAGTTAAATACCTTAGACGATTACGATAAGAAGTTGCAGGCCCTACGTAATCAGCGCAGGACGGCAAGTAAGGAGAATATCGCACAAATTGACGCGGAAATAGAGCGCATAGAGGCCGCTAAACAGGCTTTGGAAGATGAAAGCGTAGCCGCGTTGCAAGATGAAGAGATACGAACCTACGACCAACTAAACAAGAAACTTGCATACTATAACCGTCTGTTGAAGTCAGGCGACGAAGCACAGCGGGAATTTGCGCAGAACGGTATTAACCGCCTGAATGAGTTGCAAGAAAAGTGGGATGATGCTTTGGCGGCAATGAGTTTGCCGACAACTACGAATAACATCAAAGACATAGACGCGGCTATTTCGTTCTATTCAACACGTCAGCAAAAAGAAGATGCCGACCAGATACAAAAGACACAGCGCATTATCGACGAACTGACAGCCAAAAAGAAGTCTTTGCAGTTGGGTATCGAGTTACCCGAAATGCAACGCGAGATAGCCGAGGTAAACGCGCTTTCAGGCCGCGAGTACAAAGTAAGGATTAAGGGCTACGGCTTTGATGAACTTACTAAGAAAATCCGGGAACTGCAAAGGATTTTGGCCGACACCAAAAACCCTGTTACTGACAGCCAACGCAGAGACATAGAGGGTATGATTGCCGTCTATGAGCAATGGCGTAAGCAGTCTATTTCCGCTTTCGGTAGTTTACGCGACGGTTGGAACGGTATTAAGGGTATTGGCAGCGGTATCGAGAGCATAAGCAACGCCTTAGAGGGCAACGGTAACGCATGGCAGAAAGTTACGGCTTTCGTGGATGGCTTTATACAGATAGTCGAGGGTATCAATACCGTGATAGGTATTATAGATATGCTTACGACGGCCACCACAGCGCACACCATAGCCAAGGGCGCAGAGAGTGCAGCCATTGTAACGGCCACTACGACACAGGGCGTTGAGGCCGCAGCGCAAGAGGTTGCAGCCGCCGCCGCAATTCCGACTATTATTGCAAACAAGGCTTTGACCGCAAGTTACGTACAACTTGCATCCGCTATGTATATGGCCGCACACGCCTACATACCGTTTGCAGGTTTTGGTATCGGTGCAGGTTTTTCAGCCGCCGCCGTTGCAATGGTACAGGCCATTGGCTTAATGCCGTTTGCAGAGGGTGGCGTTGTTTCAGGCCCCACGATGGCACTTATTGGCGAGTACGCCGGGGCAACCAACAACCCGGAAGTAGTGGCCCCGTTGGATAAGTTGCGCGATATGATAGAGCCGCAAGGCGAGATTTTCGGCAAAGTCCGCTTTGAGTTGGAGGGCCGGAAGTTGGTAGGAGTTATCGAAAGAGAGTACAACCACAAAAAGCGTAGTTAAGTATGGCAAAGGTATTAAGATACATGGGCGAGTTTCTTAGCCGCGCAAACGTGGTTTGGCGCGTTGAGATACTGCAAGAGGGCTACAGCGGCAACGTGGGCGTATTGGACTTTGAGGCCGACGAAGCGTTAGTAATTGATTGGAAACACGCCGACAAAGAAGAGGTGATTTGCGGCAGCGAAGCCACGTTGAAGTTAGAAAGCCCAGGCGATAGAACCTACGAAGATTTATACACAATCGAGGTAGGCCGTATTAGGATGGACGTTTACCGTAACAACGCCCTCTATTGGAGTGGCGCGTTAGACCCGGAGTTTTACGAAGAGCCTTACGAGAAAGCCCGTAAGTACGTCGTTACGCTTACGTTTAGCGACTTTGGTATATTGGATAGGCTAAAGTACAACTTATCGGGTATGCAAACGCTACAATCCATTTTGCTTAATGCTTTGCAGCGTAGCACCATTAACTACGCCTACTTAGATGCTGACACCTATTGCACTACCTATTTCGAGGGTACGAACACCAAGGCGAACCCGGCAGCGTTGGCCGTGCGTAGCGAAAATTTCTTTGATGAAGATGCAGAGCCAAGCACGCTAAAAGAAACGATAGAGGGTATTTTGCAGCCGTTGGCGTTGAAGATGATACAGCGTAACGGTAAAGTCTACGTATTCGATTTGAACGGCTTGCACAGCGCAGCGCGTAGGGCTATAACGTGGGATGGTGACAGCCAGACGATGGGCGTAGATAAGGTAGCAAACAACGTGAAAGTAAACTTTTCGCCCTATTCGTCGGCAGAGTTGCTTAACGGTGAATTGGAATACGGCGGCGAATATTCCGTAGAACAGGTTAATTTGGTAGCCGACCCCGGAGCGTCGTATTACTCTTATTATCCCGACTATAGCGAAGACCACCGATTAAACGGTAGTTGGGATAGCGGCCTAATTAACTTTACTATCTTTATCAGTACGCAGGGTAAGGGCTTACGCTACCTGAATCCCAATGCGAGATATTGCCATATATTGCCATTGGTAGGCGGGCCGTCAGAATGTACCGCGATAGCATGGGCGTTTCATTCAGGAGGACACGGCGGGTTAGATACGGGATGGCCGAAACGCATACTTAACACCGTTACCCAAGAAAGCGGTATGCAGGTAATGCAGACGCACAAAGTATTCTTACCTACGCTAACGTCAGAGGGCCAAAAGTCGTATTATGTACGCCTTACGCTTGAAATGCTGTTGGATGCAAGATACAACCCGTTTACAGAGGGTAACGACGGTAACGAGGGCGGCAACTACGACCGCATGAAAACCCGTACCGGCTACGCCTTTGTGCCTGTTGCTATCAATATGTACGACAGCAACGGTAACGCCGTTTGCCACTACGACAATAGCAGTATAGCCAAGGGAGGCACGAAAGGCCATTTGGCATATTGCAAAGGTAGTTGGGTATCGGGTGCAGGTGGTTTTGGTAGTGCCTATTTGGAATACTACGACCCCAGCGACCTTTGGGAAAGTGCCGGTATATTGGGATGGAAGAAAAACCGCCATTGTATAGGCCGACCGGGTAAAGGCAACGTAGACGTAATGATTTACGATAGTTTTAAGCAGATGGCCGACGGCCAATATATGCCTTATCCAACACAGGGCGGTTATTTGGAAGTGACCGTTTACGCCGGGGTGCAATGCTTTGATATGGACGAATACAGGTTAAACGGTTTTATCCCCCAACAAACGGCATGGAACGACCCGAAATATTGGGTAGACGATAACCGCTATAACCAAGTCCGATGGCTGTTATACAAAGCCCCTAAAGTGGAGTTGGTGAAAAATAACTTGATATTCGATGCAGCCGAGTTAGACGATGTAGAGTATTCGGGCTATATAAACAAGCACGCCAAAGAGGAAATAAGCATAGATACTACGTGCGGTACGGCTAACACGACTTGCCCGACGGCAAAGGGTATCTATTGCCGGGCATCCGATAGTCTGCAAATCCAAAAACTAAAAAGGGCGGGCGTTACAGACCACCCGGAAAAGTTGCTTATCGGTACGCTCTACAGCCAGTTTGCAGCCCGCAAAACCACGCTATCAGGTGAAGCCGTATTAGACCCCGGCGACCTTTGCGTTTACACCGAAAGGAACCAGGCGGGCAAAGTCTTTATGATGAGCAGCGAACAACAAAACGTAATTATGGACACCGCCGACGCGCTTTATACAGAGTTCAACGCCGACGAATACGACGCAATAGAAGAGGTTAATAGTTAAGGGTATGGATAAACATTATACGTCAGTAGTTACCAACAGGACACCACGCCCGCGTAGTAAAAGACTACGTGAGCAGGGTATTGGTAGCGCAAATAGCGTCGTAGTTTTGAACGCCGACACGGGAGGCAGCAGCGTTTCGCCCGGCGACGGCCACACCCACGCCAACAAAGCCGCGTTAGACCAGATTACAACGGACAGCCAAGGTTACGAGTATCTGACTTATCTTAAAGAGGTAGTAACTACAGACCCCGAAACAGGCGAAGAGGTTACGGCGTATCAGAAAGTAACGGAAAAGGTCAAAGCCGGTTACGCTGATATGGCTTACGACTTAGACCCTAACAGCCCGGTACGTAATCAGTTTCTTAGCCGCCTCTATAACGACGTTGCAGCCGGTAATATCACTTTCCAACAGGCTATACACGTTTTGGGTATCGCTCATTTCGGAGGTGAGGCGCAGTTTGGTACTTTCGTTAAATCGCTCTACGCCGGTAGCGGCGCAGGTATTGACAACTTAGGTAACGCCGAGTTTGAAAGCGTCAGGGTACGCACATACTTTGAGGCCGTAGAGTTGATTATTAACCGCCTATCGGCTATCGAGGGCGACCAACTACTTACAGAGGCCGACACCATAGAAAGCGTTACCGACATAGGCGATAATTGCTACCGCCTGAAACTGCATAGCAAGTGGGAGGGCTATTTTACCGCACAGGCACAGAACAACGTCTTAAAGGGTATCATTAACAACTTAGGCGCAACGGCTTTAGGCTATACAAGCCCCGGAACTAACGCCGCTATGTACACAAGTTGGATGCGGGTAAACAGCGTAAACCCGGCTACCAACACTATAGAAGTTGTGTTATATCCCGACGAAGATACACCCGCCGGGCATAATTTCCCGCCGTGCGAGTTGATGAAGATTGCCCGTTGGGGTAATCAGACAGACACCACGCGCCAAAGCTGCATCTACCTATCGAGTACAGAGGGCCGGATTGTCAAACTAACGGGCGTTACTAAGCCTATTATTGACGCGACAAATTACGGTGCAACCTTTGGAAGCCTACCCGATTTCGTAAGGACGCTAACGGATGATGACGGCAACCTGTTACCTATCCGCGAGGGTTTGGACTATATGTATATCCCCGGCATAGTTACGATGGATATTATACGCCTCAACAAATGGACTATGAAGCCTATTTGCGAGTACGTAGACCGGGGAGAATGGCAACCCGACGGCCTGTATTACTTTGAGGCCCTAAACCCGGCTACAGGCGTTTACGAGATTTCCGACGTATGGTATTGCGGTTGCAAGTGGCGTTGTTGTCACAACCTGACTACGACGGCCCCACGTTGGAACAATACCCATTGGGCTATGTTGGAGGGCAACCCCGGCTTTACGGTGGAGTTCAACGATACGGACGTGCTTTTCGACCCTGACCGTTTCGACCTGACTTTGCAGATTATAGCCAAAATCTATAATCAGGACGTGACCGCCGACATATTGGCCCAAGATGTAGTTTGGACGCGCTACAGCGAGGACGCAAACGGCGTAGAGCGAGTGGCAAGCGATAACGCATGGGCTATACGTAGGGGCAACGCGGGCAAGTCTATACACCTGACAGCCGAGGACATAGATTTTAACGGCTACGTGCCTAAAGTGGTACGCTTTACGGCCACCGTGACACTACGCGACGGTATGAACAACGCCGCCGCGCAGGACAGCGCAGTATTTGAGTATTAACAATAAAACGACAAAGGCAATGAAGATTAAAAGATTTGATTTCAATTTTCGACCGCTGCAAGTAGACATAAGTTTTACTACGTCGGGAAGCATACCCAACAGGCAGAACTACGACGCGGCAACGGGAGAGTACACGCCCGATTTCACGCTTACGCCGCTTATTATCCAGCCCGAAGTCAGCGTAATAGACAAAGACGAAGTGCTACAGGCCGGGCGCGTAAACCAAAGTT
>JAEEGG010012927.1_pt1 | contig 17924 bp, 15 predicted proteins | sample 9134161 | NCBI WGS metagenome assembly JAEEGG01 (sample SAMN16246543, study PRJNA631951) | gut metagenome | biome: gut microbiome; feature: rumen; material: CR-attached | host: Bos | place: Iran: Karaj | collected 2018-10 | reverse complement strand
GCTGGAGAGCGACACCTGCACCGTCGCCTCCACCTCCCGCAGCAACGCCACCCGCTCGTCCGTGCAGAGCGTCAGGTTCGACAGCACCCCCACGATGAGGTCCTTTTCCCGCGCGCAGCGCAGAATCTTCTCGAAGTCCGGATGCAGCATGCACTCGCCCCCCGAAATCGTCAGCTCGATGCCCCCCTGCGCCCGGAACTCGTCCAGCACCCGGCAAATGTCTTCGAACGGCAGGAACACCGGATTGTATTCCGGGATGTAGCAATGGATGCACCGCTCCGTGCACGCCTGGGTGATGTCCATCTGCAATTGGAAAACCGACGGATGCTCCGCGAACCACGCCTCCAGCAACTCCTGCGGCACCTCCCCATCCGGTCGCTCCGACGGATCGATGCGGTGCGTGTCCATCGTCTTCGGCTTCTCGACGTCGTAGGAAAACACCGGGTCCTTCGCCGCCATCTCCTCCTCCGATGCCCCTTCCAGCACCACCCCTTCCCCCACCAGCGGCGCCAGGAACTCCTCGAAGTCCCGCTCGACCGTCTCCCGGTCCACCCCCTTGAACAATCCCCAAATCCGGTCGACGATCTCCCCCTTCTCCCGCGCCTCCCGCGTGATCCACCGCATGAACAGTTCCGCGTCCATGAACATCTCGTCCCGGCTCTTGATCCACTCCAGCACGTACGTGAACGGTCCGTACTGCCGCACGAACGCATTCTTCGAAAGTCTCACCATCGTCATCTTTTCATCTCTCTCCGTTTGCCCCCGTTCTTTTGTGCCCTTTGTGCCCTTTGTAGCTCCCCTCTCTGTGCCTCCGTGCCTCTGTGTGAGCTTATCCTTCCCCCCTCTGCTCCCCGAATGCCCGCCGCCCAACCCTCGCCGCCCCGCACCGCCACGGCGCATGCGTGAACATGTCCCCCGTCTCGTTGAAATTCCTCATCGGGCACACCTTGCACCAAGCCCGGTCCGCACACGCCCCGCACACCCCGAAATCCCGGTTCTTGAGTGCCCGCAGCTTGTTCAGCGCCTCGCCCGTCCAAACCTCCCAAAGCGTATCCTTCCTCGCATCCCCGATGATGGCCCCGTGGAACCCGTCGCACGGATAGTACCGCCCCTCGGCGTCCAAATTGAGCCGCGCCTCCCCGATGTCGCACACCTTCGCCTCCGGCAGGCACCGCTCCGGCTCGGCGAAACTTTTCAAAAACACGTCCTTGTGTACCGAAACCAGCCTTTCCAGCTCATCCAGCGGAAGCGCATGCTCACGGTTGGAGCAGGAGTGGTCGATGGGACCGAAAATCTCCGTGTCCGGGATCAAGTGGATGCGCCGTTCCCTTGCGAACGCCTTCAACTCCTCCACACACCCTTTGTTCTCCCGCATGAACGGCGTGGCGATGCGGACGGGCACCCCCGCCGCCAGCAACGCGTCGATCGCCGCTTTCGTCTTCCGGCACGACCCCGGCACCTGCGTGATGCCGTCGTGGATGGCCTCGGTCACGGCGTAAAGCGAGACGTTCACAAACTGGGGTTCGACTTCCGCCAAAAGCTTGACCATGTTTCCGTCGCATCTCGTCAGGTTCGACATCACGACGATGTTCAACTCCAGCTCCCTCGCGCGCCTCAGGATGACTGCGAAATCGCGGTGGAGCATGCATTCCCCGCCGGAGACGAAAACCGTGAGCCCCTGTGCCTCGCGGAATTCCTCCAGCACCTTCAAGGCGATTCCCGTGTTGAGGAAATGCGCGCCCCCCTTGGGCAGGTAACAGTGGACGCACCGCTCGTTGCACCCGTCGGTCAGATCGAGGTGCAACTCTCTCGGCAACCCATTCCGCCGGGAAAAATCGCCTAACGGAGTCCAATCGGCGTCCTGTCCCTCGGGCACGCCCGCTGTTGGAGCCCCCGCGCGGATATCTTGACCGTTCGCCATCGCATCGTCCGTTGCATCCACTTCCTCAAACCACTGGCACGCCAACTCCCCGACAACCGCTTCCACGCCCTCCCGCACTTCGTCCGCGCCGCAACCGAACTTCGCCGCGACGGCGCAGACCATCTCCTCCACGTCCCGCCACTCCCGTGTCACTTCGTCCAGAATCGCCTTGGCGTTCTGCAGGACCGTGCATCCCCCCGTTTTCGGACACCACACGACGCTCTCGTCGCCAGCATGGCGGATGAAAACCGCCTTGTTCCATCGTACCTTCACGACACTTGCCCTACAAAAGTTTCCGTGACACCAAGCCGGCAATTTTTTTGATTTATTTGTCAACTGACGGAGGAGTTAATTGCCCCCATCTTTCCCGCCCTGATCCAATGGTGTACGTCATACCGGCATCCGTTCAGTTTCTCATCTGAAACGGTATTAATGGCCTATAGCAACCAGACCTACTTGCCTGGCCAAGGTAGAAAGACTTGCCCAGACAAGTAGTGCTTCAATAAGGATGTTTCCTTACTGGATGTTGCCAATCATGCAAGGGTTGCCGTTGCAGCACGAGCTTACCGGACGATATGTCGGGCATCCGGCGGCGAACGACTGCTTGGGAGCGCTCTTGGCGACGACTTTGGGCTTCTGGTATTTCATGTTGGTTCCTTCCGAGGCTGTTGCCTCATTTGTTTCTTCTTCGCCGCCGTCGCCGGCACCCGCCGGCGTCCAACGGCAAAATGGTTTGTGGCCTGCGCGCTCAGCGCTCGTGCCTCCTTGTCGGGCTGTAGGGGCATCCCATTCCCGTCGCCGTCGAGCCGCACCAAATGCACTTGCTGCCGATTCCGTGCCGGTGGACGCCATCCGGTCCGTACGGACATCCTCTTCCGTACGCGCTCGACCCGCACCAATCGCAATGGCCTTCGTCGGCCCTGTGCTCATGCACTCCGTTCGGCCCATAGGGGCATCCGCGTCCATGCGCACTCGATCCGCAATGTCTGCATCTTGTTTCCATCTGTTGTTCCTCTCACTGTTGTTTCGCGGCCGGACACCGTGTCCACGCCGCCCTTCACTCCAATACTCGCGCCCCTCCCACAAATCTTTCACCTCCCGGAAAAATAATGTATTCCCAGCGAGCGCACCCCCTTCCTGCCAACCCGCTCCGTGTCTCCGCATTTGCTTTCCTGCCCCGTTCAGCGCCGCAGGTCCGTTCCCCGAAGGGGACCTTGTTCGGCCCGCATTCGTCTCGCCTCCCGTTCGGGGTGCGCGCGGTTTGGAATGGCAAAGGCAGACTTTCACAATTTTCCGTTCCGTTTCCGCCCCATCCGGTGGAAGGCCAAATTGAGGCGACACACGGGAACATAGAGTCCGGCCAGCCCCTCGGCAAGCAAAAATACACTATTTTAGTGTGTAGAATTGCCGGGCGCCCCGTTCCACACTCGGACCATGCCCATGGAGAGGGTCATCCAGGATTTCAGATTGCAGCTCGGCAAAGCCGTCCGCCAGCGCCGGAAAGCGATGAAGCTTTCCCAGGAAGCGTTTGCGGAGCGTCTGGACGTGCACCGCAACTACGTGGGCCTGATCGAGCGCGGGCAGCAGAACATCACGCTGGAGACGCTGGTGAAACTGTGCTGCGCCTTCGGCTGCCAACCCGCCGACCTTGTGCCGGGCATCCCCCTGGACAGGGCTTGACCCGCCAAGGCCCACCGGCCAGCCGCGTTCCATCCGTCCTTCGCCTTCCTCTTTCGAAATACCTCCTTTCGTCTCGCGGCCGGACACCATGTCCACGCCGCCCTTCACTCCGATACTCGTGTCCCTCTCACATAATCTTTCACCTCGATCCGGCATTTTCATTCCGCGGCCCATTGAAGATGATGTAATTGTTTCCATTTCAATCAGTTGAAGTTCCGAATGCCCAACACCGTCTGATGGCGCCATACTGGCGCTGGCAAGGCCACAACGCAATGCATTCGGGTTGCCACCGTGGCAACAAGCCGGAGCGTGGAGCGGCTTGCGTTTTCCTGTGGCTTCCCAGACGTTTCCCTCCCACAAGGTCGCGCGGAAGCGCGACCCTCCCACTGCGCTCTCCACGGGGAGGGACGCGCTTCCGCGCGTCCTCGGTGGAAATTCCTGACGGGACAAAAGGTTGAGGATCCACTGTTTCTTGGACCGCTCCAGGCAAACGGCTTGGCATCATTCTGGCTCCTCGGGAGGGGTGTCGGCGAAGAAGTCGGCGACCGGCGTCTGGAGGAGGAGGGCGATGCCGGCGAGGAGAGGCGGCGTGGGGAAGCGCTGTGCGGACTCCCAGCGCCCCCAGGTACTGGTCGACACCCCGAGCCCGAGGGCGGCGCCGTAGCATTTGAATCCCCGTTCCTTGCGGATGCGGCGGAGGTTTGTGGCGAACGTGCGCCGCATCGCGGCGTAGGCGTCCTGAAGGCGTTCCGGCGTCAAGGACCCGTCGGGTGGCTGGAGGGGCGACACCATTTCAGACCCCCGGAAGGGGACTCCGTGGCCAAGCAACGCGGACGTTTACACCCCGTCCCCATGTCCCCGCCAAGCAAAAACCGGCCAGTTCCCTACCCTCTTTCCCGCAAACCGCTTTCCGCTTCCGTCTGTCGAATCCGTTGATATCGAGTTTCATCCTTTTCATCCGCGGCCGGACATCCTGTCCACACGCCGCCCTTCACCTCGATACTCGGGCCCCTCCCCCAGAATCTTTCACCTCCCACCAAAACTTTTTCCTGGCTAAGCGGCGTGGCTGCACCTCCGAAAGTCTCGCGATGCTTGTTCAGGTCAGAAAAGAGGCCCAGAAAAGGGGCCCGACCCCGGCAGCACCCGACCCAGGCAGCACCCAAACGCCTGCCTGTGCCCCTTCCAAGCCTGCGGCGGCAAACACGGAGCGCGCGGAGGAAGGAGACACGGAGGTTTCCGGGAGGGAGCTTCGTGCCCGCGGCAGCCCCTTTTTCGTTCCTCGGCCTTTGTTGAAGAGTTTGGAGAGCGCGGATGCACCCCCATTCAAACACCTCCGTGCCTCCTTCCTCCGTCCCCTCCGTGTTCGCGCCGCAGGCCATCCCCCCCGCCCACTCGCAAATCCCCCGCAAAAAAACTTGGCCAGAAAAGGGGCCGGCAGAAAAGGGGCCAGACCCCGGCAGCTCGAACACCATTCCATATATAAATCTGCAATGGTCGAAACCAAACCATAATGCAGTCTGGAATGCGGAGCAAGAAGGAGGAGACAAGAATGGCGGTGCGCCCTGCGGGCGGACAAATTGCGGGAGGGAAATGGGAGGGTGGCGGGAGGAGGAAATCGACAAGAATATCCCGAATGCCGCTGCGCGGTCGCGGATGGCTGGGAGTGCGGGAGGAATGTCTGCATTGAAAAGCATGAAAACCGCTTCGCGGACATGGAAAAGGGCTACGGGGGGCTGCAAAATGCTTTTGGAGGGGCTCTATTTCAGGGAATGGGATGGGGCCGGAATGAGGCTTGCCATTTGTCGGAAAAACAATATATTTTTTCCGACATGGAAAGACCAAAGACAACGGAACGGATCCGGGAACGGATTGCGGCGGCGCAGGAAGGGGCGTTGTTCGTCATGGGGAATTTCGCGGACATCGCGGGCAAGAACACGGCGAACCGGGTGGTGTTGCGTCTCGTGGCGGAGGGGGTGTTGCGCTTGATCGTGCGCGGGGTTTACCAAAAGCCCCGGTACAACGCATTCCTCGGCGAATTCGAGGAGCCTGCAGCCGACGCCGTGGCGCGCGCGCTGGCCCGGAAAAATGGATGGACGGTGTGCCCGGACGGTGACACGGCGTTGAACCTGCTTGGATTGTCGGAGCAGGTTCCGGCGGCGTGGGTGTATTCGAGCGACGGCCCCTACAAGGTGTATGCGTGCGGGGCGGGCAACATCCGCTTCCGCCACACGGCGAACCGGATGCTCAGAAATCTCTCGCCGGAGACCGCGCTTGTCGTCCAGGCGTTGCGGGCGTTGGGCAGGGAACGCGTCGACGCCCCCGTGCTGGCCAAAATCGCCCGGCGTTTCGATGCGGCCTCGCTGGCAAGAATGGAACGGGAAACCCGCAATGTGCCCGATTGGATACACGGGGCGCTCGCCGGACTCGCGGAGGACAAGGGCCATGCGTGAGGTGGCGCGGCGGAACCCGGATGATTTGCGTGCCCTCTTTGCCAACGTGTCGGCGAAGAAGGGGCGTTCGGGGGCCATCGTGGAGAAGGATTTCTGGGTGTGTTGGTTGTTGGATTGCCTGTTCGGCATGTCGCCATGGAGAAAGCAGATGGCCTTCAAGGGCGGCACGAGCCTCTCCAAGGTGCACGGGCTGATCAAGCGGTTCTCCGAGGACGTCGACCTCATTCTCGACTGGCGTTTGCTTGGCTACGGCACAGACGAACCTTGGGCGGAGCGGACCAACACGCGGCAGGACCTTTTCAACGAACAAGCCAACGCCAGGAGCGCGGAGTTTTTGGCAACCCGGTTCGTGCCGCGTTTGGCGGACGATCTGGCGGCGGCGCTGGGGCGGCCGGTGAATGTCCGCGTGGACGGGGACGATGCCAACACGATCCTCTTCCATTATCCGAGAAGTTTCGAAGACCGCTCCATTCTCCGCGCAATCCGTTTGGAATGCGGTTGCCTCGCGGCGTGGACTCCGGCGCGGGTGCGGCCCATCCGCCCCTATGCGGCGGAGGTTTATCCCCGGCTGTTTTCGCGCCCCGAGTGCGGCGTCCTCACGGTCGAAGCCGAGCGGACCTTCTGGGAGAAGGCCACCATCCTGCACCGCGAAGCCATGCGGACGGAGCGGCAGGGGCCGATGCCGCCGCGCTATTCGCGCCATTATTACGACCTCTGGTGCATGTGCCGCGCGGGCGCGAAGGACACGCCGCCCTGGCCCGCTTGCCCTTGCTGGCGGAGGTCGTGGCTTTCAAGCGGAAATTCTACCGCTGCGCCTGGGCGCGCTACGAAGAGGCAACGCCCCGCACCATCCGCCTCGTTCCGCCCGAAACCGCCTGGCCCGCGCTGGAGGCCGATTACGCGCACATGCAGAACATGATTTTCGGCCCCCGCCCCGCCTTTCGGGAAATCCTGGACACCCTGAAGGCGTTGGAGACGGAGTTGCACGCCCTCCGTTGAGCGGGCGTCCGCCCCCGGGTTTTGCACAATCTGGTGGCCCTCCGCCCACCACCAAGTTTTCCAATGGTTGGAAAAGTTCGGCCTGTTTTTCCAATGATTGGAAAAATTTTCCACCGGTTTTCCAACGATTGGAAAAAGTTTTCGGGGGAGGAAACCGGTCAGACAATTACGGCAATTTGAAAGAGAGACGACTTGGACAACCCGGCACAACTTTTTCAAGGGCGCCGGGCGGACAACCCCGCCCGGCGGAAAGGAGAAGGCAGTGACGAGTAACAAGATGCGGTGCGCCCTGCGGGCGGACAAGGGGGAGAAACGTGTGAGGAGAGCGGGAGGAGGAGAGTTACATGAATGTCTCGAATGCCGTTGCGCGGATGCGGATGGCTGGGCGACGGGAGGGCTGTCTACATTGAAAACAAGAAAACCGCTTCGCGGACAGAAACGCGCTTGGATCGCGGATGGGAGCGCCGTGACAAGTGGCGAGTGCCAAGTGGGCGGCGCGCCCTGCGGGCGGACAAGCGGGAGGAACGCGGGAGGAGAGCGGGAGGAGGGAATCTACATGAATGTCTCGAATGCCGCTTCACGGACGCGGAAAGCTACCAGGGCGCGGACAGCCCTCGGGGATACGCCTTCCAGAAAAGGGGCAGGATGAAAAGGGACCAGACCCCGGCAGCACTCCCGGCGTCTGGCGCCCCTACCCATTGTCAAAGAAAACGTTGGACCTTGTCTAACCGGCATTCGGATTTGGGCTCGTTTTCCTGTTCAAGAACTCTTCCACACTCTTCCAGTTGTTAAGAAATTCCGTGTAGTCTTTCAAAGTGGGGTCGTTGTTCCCTGAATTTCTTGGTCTTCTGTCGACAATGTTATCACCGCAGTGCGTCAAATAGATGTGCCATGTTTTCCCATTCGGGTCTATTGCTTGCAAGCGGTCGCTCAAGACCTTCGGATTGATAATAACATAATCACAATTGGCTGGCGTCGGTTTTCCCCGAGTGGGCACACAGACGAAAACCCAGAAATCTGCTTGTGTTTGTTCAAGCGCTTTGCGTGTCACAGAATGCCATCCTGAGGTCTTGCATTCAAAATCCTTCCGATAAGATCTCGAGAATCTGACATAAAGCAATGCGGTTTTCTGACAATCGGCACTCGTGCACAGCAATTCAGATGAGCCATTTGTCGCTGAAGTCCAAATTTTCAACGTATCTTGCCCAAGTCCGGTTATTTCCCTGAGCCGTTTGGAAACCAATTTCTTTCCGTCTTCATTCATTTCCCTAGGCGACTTTTTATTTCTCCTCTTCATATTCATCCTTGTTTTCATCATTCTCCTCCTATAATTTCTGCCCTAATTATAATTAATCTATCATCGATTGTAAACGTGTTTTCGGACGATTTTTATAAAAGGATATGGCCTTTTTTGCGCACTTCAGCGGTCACAAAAAGAAACTGCGGAACCTTATTCCTAGCCTTCCTGACCTACTCCTGTCCATGTCCAAATCTCATTTTCTGCGAAGTACGCTGTCTTCGCTGGCACTTTCAGGGAATCAAGGAGCCAGACTCGTGTCTATCCCGAGTCTGGCCCTTTACTTTGCTTTCTGCAAAGGCGATCTTATCTGGATGTGCCTTTAGGTCTTCAGTCCTTCTGGGAAACAGGATGAAAGCCGCAGCTTCTGTAGAGGCTGCCGGGACAACTACATAATCCCCTGACGGGCTTACTGCCCGAGACGCTGCAACCCCTCTGCAGCATCGGCATCTCCTTGCTCCGCCGCCTTGCGATACCACTCAACCGCCAGCGCGTCACTCTGCTCGACCCCGCGACCTTGCTCATACATCCAGCCGAGGTGGTATTGGGACCGCGCAGCCCCTTGTTCCGCTGCTTTTCGATACCACTCAACCGCTAGCACATCGCTCTGTTCGACCCCGCGGCCTTCCTGATACATCCAACCGAGGTTGTTCTGCGCAAAGGCTATCCCCTGCTTCGCCGCTTTACGAAACCACTCAACCGCCAGCGTATCGTTCTGCTCGACCCCACGACCTTTTTCATACATCATGCCGATGTTGATCTGCGCAAAGGCATTCCCCTGCTCCGCCGCTTTGCGACACCACTCAGCCGCCTGCGCATCACTCTGTTTGACCCCGTGGCCACTCTGATACATCCTGCCGAGGTTGTTCTGCGCATAGGCATTCCCCTGCTCCGCTGCTTTGCGAAACCACTCAACCGCCAGCGCATCGCTCTGCGCGACCCCGCGACCTTGCTCATACATCCCGCCGAGGTTGTTCTGCGCATCGGCATCTCCTTGCTCCGCCGCTTTGCGATACCACTCAACCGCCAGCACATCGTTTTGCTCGACCCCGCGACCGTTTTCATACATCATGCCGAGGTAAATTTGAGCAGTGGTATTTCCCAGCTCTGCCGCTTTGAGAAGACTCTCGTGGGCCTTTGTATCCCCCTGTTCCGTTGCTTTATCAAACCATTTATTTATCCGTTGTTCGGCCTCCTGTTCTTGCTTTTGGCGCTTTTCCGCTTCTTCCTGGGCACGTTCCGCCTTTCTTCTGCGGAGGTGGTCAACAATGACACACCCTAATCCTTCATTCATTGCCACAACAACCCCGTCGATGGTCTCGCGGGTATACCCATCACTATTCCACTTCATGTCCCCCACCTGATTGGCAACGGCTTGTACCAATTCATCAAAGGTGTTTCCCCCTTTCGTGATTTTCCGTACCTTGTCCAGACTGAAGCACATCCTGTACACCTCGTGCGTCTCGACGTTCTCCTCCAAAGTGCGTTTTGGAAGCATCCCCAAAAAATCCATCATCCCCGCCAATCCATAACTGTACTCCTCTTCGATATCCAGTCCGTAATGCTCCGCCAACGCCTTGGCGTCCTCCATGGGCATCCCCGTGTAGAATCCGAAGAAGTTGATGTTCCCGGCCTTTTCCGCCTCCTTTGCCTTGGCGAAAAGGGCCCGGACATTCCCGCGGCTTCCGCCGTCACTGCTTCCGCCGCAGCCGCTTTGCAACAACAGCAACAAAACCATTGCACCGCACACGATGCCCACCGCCTTGCCTTTGACTCCACTTTTCCACAGGCCAACCAATTTGTTCATCCTCATCCTCGTTTGTCCGCCGCCCCGTGTTTTTCCTCGGAGGGGGCACGTCCGGGCCGACAAAAAAGCGCGCCTCCAACCGTGACCGGCAGAGGCACTGAGAAGCCCAACAGCAACACGGAGGAAGCACGCCGGGGGGCGCGTCCTCGTTGCTGTTGATTCGTCGTGAAAGTTCTCAGTTTTCTGCCGATCGAATACATCTCGCAAAAGATGCGAAAAACAGGATGTCCGGCGCGAAGCTCCGCGGGTTTGCCGTGGGCTGCGACGCCATTTCCTGTGTACCCCGCTTCGTCTGTGTCTGTCAAATACATATCGCCATTCGACCGGGGGGGCGTCCTTGTCGGGGCTGGTGGGGCAGGCATTTGGGTTGCCATCGTGGCAACAAGCCAGAACATGGGGAAATTGAAGAACATCATGATGGATTGGGAAGGAGGGGGTAGACGGCCACGGCGTCCGGCGGACGGAAGAGGGTGATGTCGGCAAGAAGGTGGAGCGCGGGGAAACGTGGGGCTGACTCCCGCGCTGATCGCAACACCGAGTGCTGTGGCGTCCTTGCCGCCTCTTGAGTCTGTTGAAATCGGGTTTCATCCTTTCCATTCGCGGGCGGCCGGACACCGTGTCCACACGCCGCCCTTCATCTCGATACTCGCGTTCCTCCCGCAAATCTTTCACGTCCCACCAACAATTTTCTCCTTACCCGTTGCTTGCATTTCAAAACGAAACCGGGCGCAAATCGGGAATTGCACTTGCGTTTTGCGCCCGGTTTGGCATCGAAGCCCACACGGGATCCCTTGCGGGGACAGCTTTTCGAAAATCTCGTCGTGGCCGATGCCTGGAAGCGGCGCTTCCATGCCGGGAAGGCCCCCCGCCTCGCATTTCTGCGGACGGGGAAGGGCTTCGAAATCGATCTGCTCTCCACCGCGGGACGGCGCCTCCGCCCCGTCGAAATCAAGTCGGCCAAGACGTGGCACGATTCGTTCGCCGTCCTTCTCCGGCACTTCATGGCCAAAACCCCCGAGGCCGAGGCGCCTTGCGTTGTCTATGACGGTGAGTCCCTGGTGTTTTCCGACGGTCTCCGCGCCCGGAATTTCCACGACTTCGCAAGGGATCCCCTTGACCAAGCCCCCCAACCATGAGAAACGGGACCTGCCTGCGGCGCAAAACACGGAGCGCGCGGAGAAAGGAGACACGGAGAGTTTGCAGGGAGGAGCTTCGCATCCCAAAAAACTTCCCTGTCAAGCGTTTGTCCGGTGTTTCCCCGGTGCGAAGGCTCCTCCCAAAACACTCTCCAACCAAAATCTCTCCGTGTCTCTGTGCCTCCGTTTCCTCCGTGTTTAGCGCGGTTTAAGAAATAATGTGGCCGCATTGGAAAGGGAGATAAAACTCCGATTTGTCCGATGCCTGCGCTAACGCTCCGGCCAAGCTTGCCAATGGCCAGTCCCATGGCATCCCACAACGCGGACAGCGACGGATGTCCCGTGCCCGGGACCTCCGTCACTGTCCGCACGATGGACATTTTTCCCATTCCGGCCCGCAAATCAGTCGCGGAAGCTTGAAAGGAGTTTTCCCAACGTTTCGCTTCCCGAAATCGGAAAAATTCTTCGACGTGTGCGCAGCGACGGATGCCCCACATCCGGGGCATCCGTCGGTGCGCACGTTGAGGTGCAGTTGAAGAAGCGATTGGAACGCATCGCCGGAGCGTTAGCGGAGGCATCGGACAAATCGGAGTTTTCGTGCTCTGGAACGGGTACACTATTTCTTAATCCGCTCTAGCGCCGCAGGCCCATTCCTCAAGAGAAAACCTTAACTGACCGGCATTCGCGACGGACCGCAAATCTGAGGCCGCAAATCTGCAACGGATGGAGAGCGGAAGGGGAGCGGGAGGAGGGAATCTGATCGAAAGAATCCACTCTCCGTGCCTCTGTGTGGACTTCGCGGTGCCCGTTGGGGGGCAGGCGCCCGGACGGGAGAATATTTCAGGTCCGACTTGGAATTTGTTCCGGCAGAGGACCACCGTCTGGACGGAAGCCGGACATCCACTTCCCGCGAGCCTCCAAAGGGTTCGGAATCGGCCTGGCGGCGCTTTTCAGCCCTTGAGGATGCTTTCATCCAAAAGGAAGGGGATGATTCCGACGTATTCGATGCCGCTTTCGTCGGCCCAGGGTTTTTCGAAGAGATTGCCCGTCACGACGATTTTCCTGAAAAAGTCGCCCGTCTTGCGCAGGGCCAGGGTTTCCGTCCGCCGTTTTTCCGCGTCGGGAATCGCGTAGGCCGACTGGATGTAAACCCGGCGCGGGCCGTCGTTCACGACGAAATCGATCTCGCGGAGCGTTTTCGTCCGCTTCCCGCCCGCCGTTTCCACGGTTTCGACCACGCCCACGTCGACGGCCAGACCGCGGTGCACGAGTTCGTTGTGGACCACGTTCTCCATCAGGTGCGTGGGTTCCCGTTGCCGGAAGTTGAGTTTGGCGTTCCGCAGTCCGACGTCCTCGGCATAGTATTTCGAAGGATACTCCAGATAACGCCGTCCCTTGACGTCCCACCGCTGCGCCCTGCGGAACAGGAAGGCGTCCTCGAGTCCGTCGAGGAGCCGTTTGACGGCGTGGTCGTTCGTCCTGACGCCCTGCACGGACCGGAGGGACGCCACGAGCTTGTGCGGATTCGTGAGCGAGCCGACGCCGGAACAGAGGATTTGCACGAGGTTGTCCAGCACGTAATCCTCGCGGATGCCGAGCCTCTCGCGGATGTCCTTGAAATAGACCTCCCGGAACAGGCCCGCCAGATAGTCCCTCCGGGCCTTGTCCGTGCCCAGCGTCGCGGCGAACGGCATTCCCCCGAAGGTCAAATAGGTTTCCCAGGCCTCCGCCTTTTCCATCTTCGAAACCGGCAGGTACTCGGCGAACGAAAGCGGATGGATCCTCACGGGGTCCCCGCGCCCCCGGAAAGCCGTCGCGATGTCCCCCGCCAGCATCCGGGAATTCGAGCCGGTCACGTAAACGTCCACCCCCGGTTTCGCGGCCAGTCCGTTCAGCACGTCGTAGAACGTGATGAACGCGGCTTCATCCTCCCCGGGGGCGAGCGACGCCGGGTCGATGTCCGGATTCCGGACGCGGAGCGCCATCTGGATTTCGTCGAGCAGCACGAACACCTTCCCCGACAGGCCTCCAATCCGCTCCCGCAACACCTCCCCGAGGCAGATGGGATTGCGCAGCGCCCTGTTTTCCTCCTGGTCGAGCGCCACGGCCACGATGTTTTCCGGAGGCACCCCGGATTCGAGGAGATGGCGGCGGAACAAATGGAACAACAGATAGCTCTTTCCGCAACGCCGGATGCCGGTCACGACCTTCACCAAGCCGTTGCCCTTGCGCTCGACCAGCTCGCCCAAATACCCGTTCCGTTCAATTTCCATGTCCCGTTCCTTCAAAGTTCCGGCAATCTTCCCTCAAGTTTGCAACGGATTGGAATCTACCCCCGCCCCGCCCCGCGCGTCAACCGTCTTTCAAACTTCCGGGTATTTTCCCGAAAGCCTGAAACCTGTCGGAGCGCGGGCGGCCCGCCCGCCATTCCGGCAAAGTCGTCCCGCCGGCCAAGCCGCCGTGTCAGTGTTCGTGGTGGCCGCCGGGGGAGAAGGAGCAGGAGCCGTAGGAGGAGGAGCCGCAGAAGCGGCATTTGCCGTGGCCGAAGCCGTGTTCGTGCTTTCCGTGAGGGGAGAGGGAGCAGGAGCCGTAGGAGGAGGAGCCGCAGAACATGCACTTGTCCGCCCCGAAGTCGGTGTGCTTGTGGTACTTGGCGTACGGACACGATCCGTAGCCGGACGAGCCGCAGTAGGAGCAGGTGGCGCTTGCGGCGGAGGGAAGGGCGAAGGCCAGCGCGGCGGCCAGCAGGAGAACGTGGGGAATGGATGGTTTCATGGCACCGTCGAAGGTACCGCACAACCCCGGCCCGGGGCAAGAACCCAAGAACGGTGGAAGGGCAACCCTTGTCACTCGTCCGGCACGGGGGTGAGGCAGACGCGGAAGCCGACGTTGTCGTAGCGGCAGGCGGGGGGGAGGGAGAGGCGTTCCTCGCGGAGGCGCCGGTTGAACCACTCGTCGCCGCACCAGTTGCCGCCGCACATCACGCGCTCGGTGCCGGTGGCGGGGCCGGCGTAGTTCGCCGCGGGGGCTTTCGGCCACGGGGCGAACCAGTCCGCGCACCACTCGCTGACGTTGCCGTCCATGTCGAAGAGGCCCCATTCCAGCGCATCCGGCCGCCCCACGGGGTGGGTATGGCCGCCGCTGTTCTCGGCCGTCCAGGTCCGCGGGGAACGCCACCGGGCGGCTTGCTGCGCCAGGAGCCATTCCATTTCCGTCGGGAGGCGCAATCCCGTACGGCGGCAGAACTCCATGGCGTCGTCCCAGGTTACGCATTCGACCGGCAGCTCCGCCCGCCGGGAGGCCGCGGACAGTTCTTCGCCGCGGAAATGGGACGGATTGGTCTCCATCACGCCCGTCCACTGCTTCTGGGTCACCTCGCAGACGCCGATCCAAAAGCCGTCCACCGGCACCTTGCGGGAGGATTTCTTCTCTCCGGTGGGCACCTTGCCCGCCTCCATCCAGGTCAGCACCAGCTCCGCGCCGCCGGGCAGCACGACCGTCCGTTTTTCGAATGGTCCCTTTCCCGGCGGCAGGGTGCAGGGTCCCTTCGGCGGCGCGGCAAGGGCCGCCGATGCCACGAAGAACGCCGCCAGGGACGCGAACAACCATCTCCACGCGCGTTTCACCATCTTCCCTCTTCCCTGGCCTCGTTTTCCCAGTGCGCGATGGCGTCCTTCAGCGCTTGCTTGGCGGGATCTTCGGGAGGGTTGCGAGGCTCCGCCCACAGGCGGAAGCCGATTTCGCCGGGGGCGGGGCAGACCGCGTACGGGTAGTCGCTGGGGAGCGTGCCGGGTCCGGGGACGGCATGGTCGTAACGCTCCATGTGCCGCCGGACGAACCGGGGCTGCTCCAACACCGACTGCGGAACGCCCTCCTCCGCGGAGGAATCCGCCCAACTCCCGCCCATGCACAGGAAGCCTTCCTTTCCATCCGCCTCGCCCCACGTGAAGGTCAGTTCGCGGACGTTCCCGAACAGGTCGGCGCAGGGAGCGTCCGCCGCCTTTTCGCCGACGGGATGCGTCCGGCCGCCGGCATTTTCCGCGAACCAACCCGCCGCCAAACGGCCATCGGGCGCCGCGTCTTCCGCCAGCTCCTCCCACTCCCGTGCCACCGGCAAGCGGAACTTCAGGTCTTCTTCCTTGGCGATGGAGGTTGCGTTGAGGCGTTCCAGGAACTCCAGGCACGCCCCCAGGGTCAGGGAATCCACGGGCAGGTCGTCCCCCTTGAAGCGCGAAGGGTTGCCATCCATCAGGGCCGACCACTGCCTTTGGGTGACCTCGTGGCGTCCGCACCGGTATGGAATCCAGTCTTTCATGCCCGGGGCGTTCTTTTGCATGTCGTCCACCAGCGAGAGGATGGCATCCTTTCTCCACTCCTCGGCCTCGAAGCGCGCCAGCGCGGCCGCCCGCTCGGTAGTGGTGCCTTGTGGGTGGACGCCGGGGGTAGGCGGCGCGGTGGTGTCCGGCTCGGCGATGGCTTCAGGGGGGGCGGGGGCTTCGGGAGCTGCCGGAAGCGCCGGAGTCTCCGGAGGGGCCGGTGTTTCCGGTGGGGGCGGGGGCTCGGGCGCGACCGTTGCGGGCGGCATTTCCTCCCGCCACGCGCGCCACAACCACGCACACGGGGCTGCAGCCAGCACGGCCACCAGCAGCGCCCACGTCCAATTCCGTCCCCGGTGCCGACGACGGATGGCCCGCAGCATCGGCGCCACGTCCGGGTAGCGCTGGCGGGGCAGCGCGGCGGTCGCCCGCCGGATGATTTTCTCCCACGCGCGCGGCGGGTGGCCGCCAAAACACTCCTCCGCCAGCATCCCCAGGGCGTAGACGTCCGCCGCGGGTGTCGCGCCGCCGCCCGCGAACTGCTCCGGCGAAGAATAACCCGGCGTCCCCACGCCCACTTCCTTCCCGTCCACCACCGACGGCGATTCCCGTTCCGACGCCGCGTCGGAGGGCGCGTCGCCCGTTCCGACGGCCTTCAGCAGGCCGAAATCCGCCAGGACGGCGTGGCCATCCGCGCGCCGCAGGATGTTCCCGGGCTTGATGTCGCGGTGGAGCCATCCGCGGGCGTGCAGGGCCGCCACGCCCTCCCCGACGTCGAGCAGGTAGCGCGCCACCCCGCGGTCGTCCGACGGCGGCGGGAACTCGTCGAGGAGCTCCATCGCCACCCACGGGCGGCCGTCCTCCATCCCCGCGCCGTAGAACGCGGGGAACGACGGCCCGGGGTTGCCCATCATGAAGCGCGACTCCTTGTCGAACCGCGCGCGCGGCCCCTCCCCGTCGCGCCAGAGAACCTTCAGCGCGGCCCGCGTGTCCAGCCGCCGGTGCTTCGCGCAATAGACCTCGGAGCCGCCCCCGCGCGAGAGGAACCCCGTGACCGTCCACTCGCCGACCTCCCGTCCGTCCTCCCACAGGCGCGGCGGGGTTTCCTCGGCCAGGTCTTCCTCGCCGGATTCGGCGAGGTACGCCGCCAGCAGTTCGTCGCTGTCATGGAAGCCCGGCGGCATCCTTTCAGACTCTCCGCTCCACGAAACCGCGCGGACGGCATACCATCCGCGGCTCCGTCAGATCCGTCCCCGCTCCCGCGGGGAAACGGCGGCTTCCCGCCCAAGCGGAAGCGTTTTGTCGGCCATGATCGTCCATTCCAATCGGCGCCGGAACCGCCGCGGCATCCGGGACCACCCCGGCGCCGCCGCCCGACACCTCCGACAGCATGGCACAACGGCGGCGCAACGCCAGCGAAAAACGGCCGCGCGGGGCAAGTTTTGCGGTGGCGCCCACTCGTCACTCGTCACTATTCACTTGTCACTGTCCCCCCGGCCGGTGCAGACTCCGCGCATGGGTGCCAAGCCACGGCGCCTCCAACCCGAGGAGACCTTCGATGAAAACACCTTCCACCGCCCCTTCCGCAAGGCGTGCCGCCGACTCCAGCAGCCGCCAGGGCATCGGCGCGCACAAGTGACCACGGAGGAGTTCGCCATGGAACGCACATTGGCAACCGCGAAGGCGGCGGAACGGACGGACGACGCGGCGGCGCTCGCGGATTTCCTGGAAAACTTCCGCCTCCTATGCTCCGTGCCGCACCCCTCGGGACACGAAAAAGCCCTCTGCGACCTCCTCCAGGGCTGGGCCGAGGGACAAGGCTTCGCGGTACGCCGCAACGCGGCGGACGACCTCCTCTTCGACGTCCCCGCCACGGCGGGACTCGGGCACCTGCCGCTCACCGCCTTGCAGGCGCACCTCGACATGGTCTGCGTCGCGCGCGAGGGGACACCCTTCGAGCCGCTGGCCGATCCGATCGTCCCGGTGCTGGACGCCGAAGCGGGCGTGCTGACGGCCTCCGGCACCTCGCTGGGCGCGGACGACGGGGCGGGCGTCGCCCTCGCCATGTCCATCGCCAAGGGGTTGATGCCCCACGGCCCGCTCCGCATCCTCTGGACCACCGACGAAGAAGCCGGCATGACCGGCGCGGAAGCCGTCACCGCCGACGACCTCGCCGGCGTCAAATACCTGCTCAACATCGACAGCGAAGAAAGCGACACCGTCATCGTCAGCTCCGCCGCGGCCGCCCTCATCGTCGCCACCGCCGCGCCGCGCATGGAGCCCCCCGCCGGGGACGCGGCGCTCGCCGTGACCCTCTC
>JAEEGG010012920.1_pt1 | contig 17928 bp, 7 predicted proteins | sample 9134161 | NCBI WGS metagenome assembly JAEEGG01 (sample SAMN16246543, study PRJNA631951) | gut metagenome | biome: gut microbiome; feature: rumen; material: CR-attached | host: Bos | place: Iran: Karaj | collected 2018-10 | reverse complement strand
CACCCGAAAGTCCAACAGCTCTTCCGCCCTTCTGCAAAAGAATACCAACAATGTCCTTATTGAATTTACCGGTTAAAACCATCTGAACAATTTCCATTGTTTCGCCGTCTGTGTAGCGAAGTCCGTCTACAAATTTACTTTCCTTTCCAACCTTGTCGAGCATCTTATTGATTTCCGGGCCACCACCGTGCACCAGAACAACCTTAATACCGATTGTGTTCAAAAGAACAATGTCTTCCATTACGGCCTGTTTTAATTCTTCGTTGAGCATGGCATTTCCACCGTACTTAACAACAACAATTTTACCAACCCATTTTTTAAAATAAGGAAGCGCTTCTACAAGTACGTTTGACCAGGCTTCTGTAGGAAGATTTTCTTTTGTATCCTTTGTATTTTCCATATATAACTCCGTTAGTAATCTTCTGTCTGATTATTGATCGCAGAACTTTGCTAGGTTCTGTAATCCCCGTTGATTTTTACATAATCATATGTCAAATCACATCCCCAGGCAGTTCCGCTTGATTTTCCATCCTTACATTCAATTAAGATTTCTATTGCAGATTCACTCAAAATCTTTTTAGCCTTATCTTCGTCGATTGTAACAGGAACGCCGTTATCGTAAACCTGAATGCTCTGTTCTCCGTGTACAGTTGAATCCTTGGTTGGATCAAAGTAGCGGTCAAAGCCTTTTTTAGAAGTAAACCAGATGCTTGTTGTATCAGGATTAAATTCAATTCCAGAATAACCCATGGCACACAAGAAGCGTCCAAAGTTAGCATCGGCACCAAAAATAGCGGCCTTAGATAAAGAAGAACAGATGATTGCTTTTGCAAGTCCGCGTGCAGCTTCTACAGATTTAGCACCGTTTACATTACATTCAATCAAACGTGTAGCGCCTTCGCCGTCTGCAGCAATCTTCATAGCCATAATTCTGTTCATTTTATTCAATGCTTCGAGGAAGATGTCGTAATCCTTTCCGGCCTTTTTGATTTCCTTGTTTTTTGCAAGACCATTTGCCATGATTGTTAATGTGTCGTTTGTAGAAGTATCGCCGTCTACAGAAACACAGTTGTATGTTCCGGCAATTGATTCATGCAAAGCCTTAGAAAGCATTTTTGAAGAGATTGCACAGTCTGTTGTGATAAAGCTGAGCATAGTTCCCATGTTGATATGAATCATTCCAGAGCCCTTACACATAGTTCCCATGCGGCAGATTTTTCCGTCGATTTCAAATTCAACGGCGCATTCTTTGTAGTGAGTATCTGTAGTCATGATTGCAACACGTGCTTCTTCGTGACCTTTTTTTGAAAGTCCGTTTTTGAGGGCATCAATATTATTTTCAACCTTTGTTACATCAAACTGAGCTCCGATTACACCGGTTGAATAAACCATAACATCTTCTGTTTTAATTCCAAGTGCTTTAGATGCAGCCTTAGCCATTCTTAAAGCATTTTCTGCACCCTGAGGACCTGTACATGTATTTGCATTACCGCTGATTTCAATTGCAGCCTGAGCCTTTCCGTTCTTAAGAAAGCTTTGAGTAAGTTTTACACTTTCTGATTTTACCCTGTTCTGAGTAAAAACACCTGCAGCAGTACAAGGCACTTCTGAATAAACAAGAGCCAGGTCGTTGATTTTTCGGCTTTCCTTAATTCCGACCCTCATTCCATTTGCAGTAAAACCCTGTGGAGCACAAACCCCGCCTTCAATAAATTTAATCTCACTCATAAAAACTCCCAAGCCTCCTTTGTTGTATATATATGCAATTATTATGAATATTTATGCATATTATACTCAAAGCCGAGACGGATTACAAGAGAAAGTATACCTCAAAATAAAAAAAACACATCACCCGAAAATGGATGATGTGTTTGGTTATTCTGATTATTTACCGCAAGGCTTTATTTCATCTGGGCTGTTTCCAGGTGACCACGGGTACCAACACGGGTTGCATAAGCCATTACAGGGTTTGCAGTGCCGTTTCCGTAAGTTTTGGAAGTGTTTTCCTGTCCAAGACCGGCCTTATTGCTATAAGCTACGTCTATTCCACTCATAACCTTAGCCTTACCTGTTGTTTCATCCTTATATAAACCGATATTTACATAACTATATGCATAGTTATCGGCATATCGACTTATTGTAGGCACAATAGAAGATTCCCAGTTTCCAGTTACAGCTTCAGACTCATCTACTCCCTGTTTAACTGTTACGTCTTCTCTTATTGATTTTGTTGTAGAAGAAGAAATAACACCAGGAAGATATGCCATCTTAGGTCTCTGTGTAGAGCTCATATAGTAACCGATGTAAGGAACAATATATTTTCCATCATCAGATACTACAGTATCGAGTCTTATATTAGTACCTGTGAAGGCATAAGAATCTACCGTTACAACCTGTGGAGTTGTATCATCATAGCTTGAAAGATATGCATAAACTAAATCTGCGTTTGTGCTGTCATAAGAAGCAATATGAATACCACCAACCTTATCTACAGCTATCTGACAGCTTTCTCCAGCATTTGCCTTTAATTCAATAGGCTTTCTCCAGTTTCCGGCAGTTGGTGTTGCAGAAGGTTCTGCTGCCATGTCATTATCATTACATGGATTTACTTTATAACTGTAATACCATTTGCTTGTTGAAGCATCATACCATGTAGCGACTATAACATCACCTGCAGCAGTATCACCCTTAATTACATCTATAGACAGATAGTTTCCGGCTTTTGCTGTCTGATCAGGCCCTGCTATTACACTGAAATATTCCGTTTTATTGTTTGAATCATATGCTGTATGAGCTTTTTGTCCAACACCGTACTTCATTTGATCTGCAAACTGTTCAAAACTAATGCCTATATTTCCAGTTGGATTAGTGTTGATAGTAGAGCTTGTACCAACAGTTGTCTTTGACAAATTTCCATACTTAAAGCGTATCTGACCGTTCAAATCATCATAGTAAGCAAGATATACGTAAGTATCAGAACCATGTACCGCAGTTGTAAGAGAAGGAGAAGCAAATCTATCTTCAATAAATACATAACCGCTGAATGTAATGCCATTATAGGTATTTGGAGGAGCACCTATGTTATCTATTCTGGATGAATTATATCCTTCATAGTTACCTTTTGTATCAAGCTGACTTCTTCCCCATTTACTGTTGAAATACTGTAAACGTCCGGCACTATTATTGCCATCTCCAGGGTTTGTATCCAAACCTACTGTAATACCATGTGTTACACCGTTTTCATCAACAGTAAATCCACATGTAGAGAAGCGGGCAAAATTACCAACCCATGTTGTATAAGAAGTTTGTTTATTAGCAGCAGCATTAAAACCGTTTGCCATACAGAAGTTTGCGGGACCTGAGTTGAAGGCAAAGTTTAACATACCACTCTTAGGATTTACCTTCATGATTGGTTCTGTAATATAACCGGAAGTCTGCGAAATGCCGGCATCCTTGAACTGCCAGATGTCGAGTACTACATCGTCTGTAAGGAGGTTATTGTTATCTCCGTTTGGCTGGCGGTTATAGTAGTTTTCGTATATAGACTTAACGCCTGTTGGATTTGTTGTAAGGTTTACAGTCTTGTTGTAAGAACCCTTTGCATCGTTTGCGTTAGTGTTATTAAGAGAATCAATACTGTTTACGCTAATGCTTACTTTTCCAGACTTAGCATCGGAAGGAATCTTATATCCTCCAACTCCAGATCCAGTTCCGCCTGCATCTGCATCATAGCTTGCACTTGTAGTCGCAGTATCTGATTTTGTAAACTTAACCGTACCGCCCTCAATATTAAATCCTTCAAAGTTCAAAACTTCGTCTACGTGTACAGGATAGTGACCCTTTGCACTTCTTGCGTAAACAGAAGGGTTATTTGACTTAAGGCTCTTAAGATTTGTGATTACCTTTGTAATATAAGGAACAATATCTACCCTGTAGCAGCCTGTAAGAGCTCCGGTCTTTGTGCTTGTACTTCCAGGAGTAGATGGTCTTGCATTTGTATAAGAAACTCTCTTATTAGTTCCATCATTATCTGGATCGGTATTATCATCAACTAAAATTGGAGATCCCTTATCCATTGCAGTAAACTGGATGGAAACATTTAACGCAGCCTTTGTAGAAATCTGTTCTGTGTCAAAGTGGAATCTGAAGGTTACAATATTCTTACCGTCTGCATCATATTCATCGCTTATAAGCTGGAATACCCAAGGCTTAGCACTAGCTCCTGTGAGGAGAGAATCACCACCTGTTACAGGGTTACCTTCTTCATCCTCGTAGTACATATTTGTAGAAGTCCAGCCCGCAGTTGTTGTAGCGCTTGAATCTCTCTGTGCTATAACAAATTCGTTTCCGCTGTTATAACCAGGGATCTTAGCCTTAATCTTTTCTACAATTACGTTATCTGTAGCAACTCCATCAAAACTGATTTTTCCTGAAACTTTAGCATCACGGTCGCCAGCTCCGGAACCGTTAGTCGTAAATGATGAAGGAAGCTCATTTTCGAGTTCTATGTGTCCGTTCTTCGGATTATTCTGATAAATCGAGTTATCATCAGCATTCTTCCAGTAGAATGGAGAAACAACAGCTGTTGGAGCCGCACTGTCTGCAATAATGATGTTTACAGGAAGTGTGATTTCTGCCTTTGCGCTGCCGGAAGTTTCATCACCTAAAGTTGAACCATCGGTCTTATCCCAGATTGTAAACTTAAGGTTCTGATTTCCTTCACCAATATTGATTGCAAGGAAATTCTTAAGAGAAATATTTATAGAAAGATCCGAAGTTCGTACAGAGCCGTCGTTAGAATGTCCTACTCCCGCATAAGTTGTTACTGCCGTAGACTGAGTAGCCCCTGTCTTTGTCTTATAAGTATACTGCCAGCCGAGCGCTGTATTACCACCGACAATCATCGGCTTAAGTTTTACTGCACCCTTAACGGTGATAGATTCCGGAATTGTGTATTCTGTAATCCATTCGCCGTCTGTATTCTGACCGTTATAGTATAAACCATCCTTTACGTTGACTACGTTTGTAAAGGCAGCAGAGTATGTTTCTGTCATTTCGTTTACGGCAATAGAACCGTCGAGGTCTATATCTGTACCAAAGCTTACACCCGCAATTCTTGGAGCGTTGTTAGAAATCTTTTGTGCAATTGAACATTCTGTATAGTTTCCGGCAGCATCGTAACCCACAAAGCTCATAGTTACGTTACCATCGAGCATATTAGAAGAGTCGATAGAAGCGTTCCAGCTGTATTCACCGCCAGAGAACTGAACACCTTCAATCATACAGTCACCGTCTCCGTTAGTGATTACATCTGTGTTAGAGTAAACAACAGTCTTACCACTTTCCTGAGAGAGGTTATCGATTATCTGTGCATAAGCAAAGTAAACAGGTTTTGCAGTGCCAAAGTCCGGAATAGTTCCATCGAGGATAACATTATTACCTGAGATACGTGTAATGCGGTACATTACGTTATCAATCATACATAAGCCGCCTGCACGGATAGTCTTATTTGTGATGTAAGTATTATCTGTAAGAGTAAGCTCGTTAGAGTTTTCAAGTGTTCCGTTTACCATACGCCAGTATAAGCCGTTTGCCTTACTTACATTTGTTTCGTATGTAATAGCACCTCCGTTACCAATGCTTCCAAGCTTGATAAAGTTAGAAGTTCCGTCGGCACCTGAGTCAATCATTGAATCTATGAGGTAAAGTCCTTTTACACCGCTTACAGTTCTTTCGCGTGTATAGAACATTGCAATTCGCTTGAATCCGCTCTGGTTATTTGTACCATTACTTGCTTCTGCGAATGTACCCTGTACAGTGTATGCACCGTTAGACTGATAGATTCTTCCACCTGCTACAAGGTCTTTACCGTTACCCTTCTTTACTTCGAATTCCGGAGCCTTGTTATCGTAGTAGATTGTAAACTTTCGCATGTTTCCTGCCTGAGAATCAGAACCATCAGTTACAGAAATTTCGTAATCTATCTTTCCAAAGCTGTCTGCAGTTGTATTTCCTACAGGAATTCTAAGCATATAGTTTTTAAATTTAGAACCTGTGCTAGGACTAGAGTTTTGTTTTATAGCACGGCCAGTTCCGTCATCGTGTACTACTTCTGAATCGCCTGTACCTGTTGTCCATACGATGTTGTGATCATCCAGAGTAATCTGACGGATACCACTGTCATCTTCTACAGAACCAACAACATACCACTGCCCTGTTAAGTAAACTCCGTCTTCGAATGCACGGCTTGCTGATTCTGTAGAGTAGGTATTGTCTGTGTACTGAACGAATCGCCATTGTTCTTCCTGACCGAATGTTGGTGCATCAGGGTCGATTTCACAGACACAAACTTCAGATTTAGAAACCTTACCTGTAGAGCTTACAGCAAATACCCTGATACCAAGCTTACGGTTAGTTCCGCCAACTTTTTCGTTGAGTTCCTTGTTACCGTTTATGATGAGGTACCAGTTTAATTTAGAGTTTCCAAGAGATGGAATACCCTTTCCTATTTCTGTTCCAAGGTTAGTTGTAGTTCCTTCTACGATTACACCTGTAAGATCTTTAATTTCATAAGAAGTAACACCCTTGGCATTCATCAAAGTCTGTAATTCACTTGCCCATCCAGATTCATTAAAGCCAGTAGCAGGGTCATAAGAAGGGTCAATCTGGAGGTAAACATCTTTTACGCTTGCAGAAACGTCCTGAATATCTGTTGTACCTGTAATACGGATTGTACCACCGACGCTTGCATTGTTAGATGGATAAGTGATATCGATAGCAGGTTTATCTCCGTTTGGAATTACATCAAAGTAGAAGAGATCCGACATTGTTCCGCAGTTTCCAAGTTCATCTGTAGCACGGAGCCATACATAAACCTTTTCTGTCTGATCGTATCCTGCCTGGTCACCTTCGTCTACTTCGTAGAGAGTGAATAATGATTTTCTTAAAAGCTCTGCGTGATAGCTTGATGAGTCCGGAGTTGTAGTCTTATCGTCATATACAATCTGCCATCCAAGCTTACTTGTATAGGTTACGTTTGATTCATCTGTAATATCGCGCCAGCCGCCCGAAGGTCCATGAGGAGCATCGGAAGCATCCCTTGTAAGCGCATATTCAACCTTAGAAATCTTATTGCTGTCCGAAGTAGCACCACGGAGAGTTACGGCAGATGAACCGTAAACCTGTGAACCGCTTGTGTGGTTAGAGATGATGATATCCGGAGCTGTGTTATCTACGATTACTTCATAAACCTTATTTATACCTGTAGAGCCACTGCTTGCTGCAGCATTATCCTTGATGTTGAACTGGATTTTTGTATTTCCTGATTCAACTGAGTGGATGTCGAAGGCAGAGATGCTCTCTAAATAACGGGTATCTGAATTACTGATTCCGTAAGTATGAGTTGGTGTCTCGCTTCCAAATGTAGGTGTTACAAAAGCAACTCCGTTTGTATCGAATGCCTTGTACTTAAAGTAAACGTAACGGTTAGTACCACCAAATTTGTCGGTGATGAGGTTTGATTCAACCTGCTTCCATGAACCAGAGCTGATTGCCAGAATCTGTGTTTCTGAAAGCTGTTCGGCCGATGTATAGTAATATAATTTTTCAAGGTCCGGAGCGATTGTATCTACCTTAAGGTAAACAATATCATCTACAGTGCTGCCTGCATCTGAATAACCGAATTTAACAAGATTAACATCTGTAATTTTTGGACCATAAGTATTGAAGGTTGTACTGTTCACATTCGAAGTAAAGATTTTACCTGTTCTTCCGTCCTTATCTGCTTCTTTTACGCGGAAATATACCTTTTTAGGACCATCACTACTGAATGAGAATGACCAGATTCCATTTGCATATTTATTCGGAGCAGAAGACCACTGGCTTTCTGTCGGAACAGAATTGTCTGTAATATCTTTTGCAATAACCTTAAGGTATTCGATAGCACCATCGTCGTCAGTTACTGTACCTGTAAGATCACTTCTGTTTAACCATACCGGTGTGGCAAGTGCCATTTTCTGTGTCTGACTGTGTTCATCAACATAAGTCAAAGCAAGGTTAGAGAAGTTGATTACAGGACGATCTGTATCCTGATTTATGATTAAAGGTTTTGCAGCAGAATAACCGATGTTACCGGCCTTATCCTTTACACCGACTGTAAAGCATACCTTTGTACCATCAGCGATTATATCTGTACCGTTGAGTTTTTGTGTATTTATATTCTTAAACTTCCAGTTAGTTGTACCGCTCTGTGTAGCACTTACCTTATACCATCCGTTTAATCCAGAGTCTGGAATTACTGTGTTTGCGGCAGGTACGGCAGGGAGTGCACTTGTTGTATAAACCTTGTAGTAAAGACCTGTAACAGAATCAATTCCATTTTCATCATCAGATGTTCCCGAGAGTGTTATGATTCCGTTTACCTGAATTCCGTCTACAGAAGAATCTGCATCTGAAGGGATTTCTGAATCCATTTCTACAACTGGAGCCTGGCGGTCTACTGTAATTGTTGCAACTACGCTTGGAGTTGTATTACCGGTTCCTGCAGCATCCTTTGCAGTTGCAGAAAGAGAAATTGTCTTACTTTCCGAAGGAAGAAGGCTTGTTACATCTGCTTCCCAGATTCTTAAAGTTTCATCCAGAGCGGCAAGAGCCCTTACGTCCGCAGGATCGCTTGATGTTACCTCGCGCAGATTTGCATAGATTACTGTATCCACTCCGTCGCGTGTAAGGGTGAATGTATCTATTCCGGCAGCAGCGGCATCTGTAGATTTATCCGATACAGTACCCCAGAGAAGAGGCATGTCGTCACCGTTTGTATAGATAATACCTGTTGAAGTTCTGTTTATGATATCAGAAGGTGGAGTAACGTCAATGTTGATTGAGTAATTTACAAACGGCTGAACAAGTCCTTCAAATTCTACATCACTTACAACAACCTCTGCATTTCCAACATTATCTTCTACAACAAGAACAAGGTAGTTATTTCCTTCTTTAAGACCTGTAATTGTGTCCTTAAATGTTGATGTAACTGTTTTATAGTATTTATAGTAACCTTTTGAATTAGGTGTACTTGTAAACTTAGTACTATCAGGGAAAATGTGTTCATCATTAGGAACAGAAGGGATTACATAATTTCCATTAATATCTTTCTTTCGTTCTACATTATAGAATACACGCTTATCTTCCTTTTCGGCCAGAGGTGTTATAATTCCTGTAGGTTCTGACATAACCTGATTCTTTAAATTTTCATAGAACGCAGTTCTTTCTGATTCATTTGAAGGAACAAGATGTTCATCAGGATAAACCTTGTAATAAATCTTTGCTAAGCCTGAACCTATTTTCATTTCATCTTCATCATCATTTTCAAAATCTTCAATGTCACCACGGATCTGAATTGTTGTTGTATTACCAAAAGTACCAAATCCGTATTTACCACCAACATCGCGGTCTAAATCATTACTCCAAAGAGGATCAGAAGGTGTAATATCATCGTTATTAGCAGAACCTATTCTTATCCTTAAATTCTTTGCACTGGCATCTATTTCGTCGTTTGATTTAGGAGCCACTTTATCCGAAACGATAATCATAGTGCTCTGGATTTTGTTTCCGGCATAGTCTGTTGCAGTAATTGTTACAGTTACTTCTCCGCTGATACCACTTAAATTAAGATCCGAGAACTTAAAGCGACTATCATTTTCAAAAACGACAGGCGATAATCCTGGAATATCAAGAACTACGCTTTCTATACCGGTATCATCAGTTGCAATACCACTTATTTCGTATCTGACATCGCTGGTATTTCTGATGTAATACTTGTTATTCAAGTAAACATCCTTCAATACAACTTCCGAATTTATAATTTCTTTTCGCTTAAAGAGAATATTCGAAATGCTTGGTTTATCTGAGTCATATTTAAGATTAATTTTTGCGGTTGTAGAAACAATATCTCCGCTCTTCTTCATTCTGTAAGAAATTGAATCAGGGAATCCAAGTGAGCTTAATTTAGAATAAGTAAATTCTTCTGTTGCTACCCAGCTTCCTGCAGTCTGTGTGTTTACAGTTATTGGAGTTGTTTCACTGTCTCTGTAAATATAATAAGGAGGCTCTCCGCCATTCCATACTAATTCTGCATTAAATTTGGCGTGAGTTCCCTGCCATGCTTCTGAATCCTGAGAAATATATTCAGGAACACCCTGTCCGGAAAGTTCAATTTTTTCGTTAGTTGCAATGAGTTTAAAAGAATAGTTACCGGCTTCTTCGATTGAGTTTCCAGTTGTATCTCTTCCGTCTACAACAACTCTGTAATAACGGCCTGTATTTAAATCTGTATAATTGTTCTTACCAACCTGTTTTGCAGTTTTAAATTTATATGAAGTACCAGTTTTAGTTATCTTTACATCAGGATAACTTCCGGCTTCTTCATGACCTTCGCTTATAAGATAGATAACAGGAGAACCTGCAATGAATTCACCTACAGAGTTACATTCTCTTAATCCTACAGCAACAGTGCTTACCTTAATCGGCTTTTTATCAAGACCAGGGCTAACTTCTACTTCAAGATAGCTGTTTCCGTTAGTAACCTGGAAATCAGGATCATCAAGACTTGTATAAGGTGAAGCAAAAGCATTTCTTGAGTTTACAATGAATGTTGGATTATTCTTTGGGTTTACAGAGAATTTTCCTGTTTCTTCTTTATTTTCAAGTCCATCCAGAATTACAGGATCAGATGTTTCCAGCGTACCATTTTGAATATGATAAAGATTTGTAATTTTCTTTGCGGCAACTAAAGCTTCTGCAATTCCATCATCAGTATAATAATAATCAGCACAGTTACCCTTATCATCATCTTCTAAAGCATCGCTGTCGTTAACAGGGAATCTTTCTGCACCATCATAAACTTTAATTTTAAAATAGCGGTTAGCTGTACCATTGGCATCTTTTTCTGCTAAATCAGCCTGAACATATACTTTATCATACTGATTGACTCCTTCGCTATCGACTACACCATATTCAGCAGCATCAGTTTCTACTGTTAATGGAACATTTTTAAGAGTGTATGTATGGAGGAAATCTTCATCGTTACATTCCGGTGTTTTATAAACACTTAATTCAATAAGACCTACGTCGTTATCATCTGTAGCCTTACCTTCAAGAGTGATTTTTCTTCCGTAAGAATCAAAATCAGTTGAATTGATTGTTGTTCCCGGTCTTGAAAGAATAAGGATTGGAGGAGTATTATCTATTGTAAATGATGTACTCTGTGTGATTTTGTGGCCGTTGTTATCTTTAATATGAACAATAGCCTGGTAAGGACCATCAACAAGGCCTTTTGCAACAGGATCTATGATTGCTCTCCAGTCACCATTCTGAATATCATTCTCGTCATAATCCCAGGTAACATCCGAGCCCGAAATTTCCCATGAGCCGGAAACTCCATCAGTTCTTTTGAGGGTTACCCAGATAGAAGCGATAGAACCATCATCACCCCATCGACCTTTGAGGGCAAATTTATCTCGTATAATAGAAGCAACTCCAGGGCTTTCTATTGTAATATTCGGTGCTTCGGTATCGACTGTCGATCCAAGTCCTACTTCACAGGAAAAGATAAAAAATATAAATAATAAAAACCATGAAAGTTTAACTGTGGCTGCGCGTTTTGTATGCATCCGTTTCATAATAATCTCCTGTCCCCTGAATACCCACCATCAAAACCTTTCCAACGTTAAACTTATTTAAATAATTTAAACTACCTCAACTCATTTTATCGGCATAAAAGGCCTATTTCTTTACTATAAGACAATTTACAAAATTTAAAGGGATGACTTTTTAATGAAACTTTGAACGAAATGTATATTTTTAAATGAAAAACAGGCAATAAAGCGTTGGTTACACAATAAGGGCAATCCTACACTCTAAACCCATACAAATTTATATCGAGTTTAAAGAAAAATCAAGAAAATTCATGAAAAATTCATATAAATTCATGTTATCTTTGTAAAAAATCGCGAATTTTTGCAGTAAATTCGGCAAATTCTTCTGGTTTTGTCTGAAAAGCGGCGTTATAGAGGTCCGGGAGTGCCCCTGATTTAGTTCCGGCAGCCCAATATCGCACATCATCGGCCTGTTTGTCAAAAGAACGGGCTCTTGAATTGGCCGGAGCAAGCTGAGTATTATCGGAAAGTGTTTCCTGTGCCTGTTTTGAAAGAAGTGTTTCCAGATAACGGGAAGCATTACTGTTTTTAGAAAAGAGCATTGCACAGACAGAAGGACAGATTAATCCTGTTTCCACGGTACTAACAAAAGGCGGAATAAGGTATGATTCATAATCATCCATAACCTTCCACGGATAAGTTCTATGCACGCTCAAAAATGTAAAAGCAACGGCAGTCTGTTTTTCTTCTATAAAATAAGACATATCGGCAGCAGAAAGATTGTACCAGCCTTTAAAAAGAAGTCCGGTTTTAGTCCAGTCTTTTAAAAGCTCTAAAGTTGATTTTAATGTCACGTTATTTCCAAGGGGAGTTCCTAAAAGACTTTCAAAATCAGTTCCCTTTCGTAATTCTGCAATAAGCTTTTTGTATGCCTCTGAGCCACCTGTTTTTTCTACAAGGTTTCCGACAAAAGCAGTAAGGATTCTGTCGTCTCCGCCATTTAAAACCATCGGTGTAACAAGCTCGCCTTTAGAAGATTCAAGATACTGTACAAAGCCGTTAAAATCTGAAGGAAGCTCTCCACCCTGTTTAATTGCAGATTTTTTATTATACAAAAGCTCACAGGAATCGAGGAGAAGAGGAAGGCATTTTTTATTCTGAAGAGTTTCGGGAACAAGAGAAACAGCTTTATAAGAAATTAAGGTTGCAGAAACTTCCAGGGCATCTGTTACTTCGCCTTTCCAGCTAAAAAGAAGATCATATTTTTTTGAAATTGATTTTACATTAACATCATCTTTAAGGCTTACAAACTCAAGGTTTACATTTTCTTGGGCAGGGATTAATTCTTTAATATAATTTTCGTACTGCTCGGTAAGACCGTAAAAAGCAATGCGTACGTTTTTGTCGGAATGCTTTTTTACAAAGAAAACCGCCGGCAAAAGCAGCAGTAAAAACAAAATGCCACCGCCAATTCCAGCCAGAATTTTTGGATTAATCTTTGATGTATTTAGTCTGTCTGTTTTTTTCTGCTGCTCTTTTGATTTCATAACCTATTCCTTTTCTGCCGAAAGCTCCTGAATCTGAGATAGAGTAAGCCCTGTAGCTTGAGCAATCTGCTCTTTACTACAAAAATTCATCTTAAGAAGATTTTTAGCAGTTTCAATCTGGTTTTCTCTTTTACCTTTTTCAATTCCTTTTTCAAGTCCCTTTTCAATACCTTTTTCAATTCCTTTTTCAAGTCCCTCTGCAATGCCCTGTTCAAAACCTTCTTTTCGTCCTAATTCCAATCCTACTTTTTTCCCTTCCCTTATGGCGGCATTTTTCATAGTTAATTCATCTGAAACATGCATCCAATAACGAGATTCATGGTACCAGTTAAGTTCATCCTGACTTATGTTTTTTAATACAGTGAATGCCATTTTAATGCCTCCATTAATTTTGATTAATTCCTGAATAAATTCTTTTTTTTCCGGGACAGATGCATATAAAAAGAATTTACCCCACATTTGTGCTTTCGTCAACTTTTGAACATTATCTTCCAGGGTTGCAATTTTGGGAAGTTCCATGAATATGACATTCAGAGATTTAGAAATTGTTTTTCCCTCATCATTTTTTAAAACATAATGACTGATGCTTTTTTTTGTTGCTTTGTCAAAAACAAAGTTCATAACCGAAATTTGAAAAACATCTGGGATTTTATCCCAATCAGTTCCTTTTGGAGTATAATGATTCAAAAGGTGCGCAACATGGTATTCTGCCCGCTTCCCATAATCATTACAATGATTTTCACCCTGCATCTCTATATTTGCAATTTTCCCATCAATTTTGCAGTTAATATCAAATTCTGACTGCTTGTCTGTGATGCATTCTCCAGAAAGCTCATTAGGCTGCAAAACGACATCTGTTACATTACGCTCAAGAATATCACACAAAAAACAAGTTAACGCTTCATGAGCTTGCCTTGATTCATCTGTAAACAGAATTTTGAAAATCGGATCTGCACATGGATTTAATAATGCTTTAGAATTTGGCCGGAAATTTGTTTGTACCATAAAATACTTCCTTTTAGTTTGGATAAAGACACAATATAGTGCCTTAGTCCAACTGCCAGTTTCAGAAGACTTATGGTAAATAACGTGCAGCCCGAAAAAAAACAAAAACTAAAATAACTGGGCTAATAACAAGGACTGCAACCTTTACAAGAAAAAACTAGTGAAAAATTGAAAAAAAATCAAGTCAAACTTGCTTTTTTATAAGCAGGTGATTAAGATTTAAAAAAAGCTGGGAAAATAAAAAGGAACTCTTTTACATAAATGCTGATTCGGGAAACATTAAAAAACGGATATACAATCTTTCAGGATAAAAAGACTTTCTGCTTTGGGGGGGATGCTGTGCTCCTTGCTGATTTTGCATGCAAAAACATCCGCCTCTCAAAAAGTCTTTCTGTAATGGACCTCTGCACAGGAACCGGAATCATTCCGCTTTTAATGACCTCGGAAATAAAAAACGCAAAGTTTTCTGCCCTGGAGATTCAGGAAAAATCCTGCGATATGGCACAAAAAAGTGTAAACGAAAACGGACTTGAGGAAAGGATTAAAATCTTCCAAGGAGATCTTAAAAATGTGGGAAACCTTTTTACAAAGGCATCTTTTAATGCGGTAACCTGTAATCCACCCTACATGCCTTTTTCTCACGGAAAATCAAGCCCTACTGATGCAAAAGCGATTGCACGCCACGAAGTTTTATGCAATATAAATGATGTAATTTCTTCTATAGATTATCTTTTACACACGCACGGCCAGTTTTTTATGATTCATAAACCGGAACGACTTCAGGAAATTTTTACTGTTATGAGCGAACATCATCTTGAAGCAAAAAGAATCAGATTCATTCATCCATTTGCAGACGAAGCGCCGAATCTTGTTTTAATCGAAGGGAGAAAAAATGCAGAAAAAGAATTTGTGATTGAACCGCCTCTTGTTATCCGCGAAAAGAATCTTGAGTATACGGATGAGGTCAAATCAATTTACGAAAATTAAAAATAGAACAAATCTATCACCCAAATAATAGTCAACGAATTCCCCAAAACTTAAATCTATTCATGACGCACAAAAAGCATTATAATAGAAGATATGATTACAATTTTTGATTCGACAGATAAATATCCTTTACAGAAAATCGGAAAAATGGCAGGTGTTTGCTGGAACAGTCCTGTTGATGATGCAGAAAAAAATATCAAGCGCGCAAAAGAATGTATTTTGAGCGGTCATGGCAGAGTTTTGGAATATGTTGATATTGAACTTTGCATAGAAAAATATTCTGCACGTGCCATCCGCGAATACTACACACACATTGCAGGCGGACCAACAAGACTTCAGGAAAGTACACGCTATGTAAACTGCGAAAATTTTGATTACTATCTTCCTGTAACTGTAAAAAAATCAGAAGAATCAGAAAAAATTTATAATCAGACAATGGAATTCATTCGCGAACAATACGGAAAACTGATGGACGCCGGTGTTTCAAAGGAAGACGCTGCAAATATTCTTCCGCTTGGTATGATGACTAAAATCGTAGACAAGAGAAATCTCCGCAACATGATAAGCCTTATGAATCAGAGACTTTGTACAAGGGCTTATGTAGAAATCAGAAATATGGCAAACGAAATTAAGACTGCACTCTGTGAATACTCAGAAGAATGGAAATGGATTAGCGACAATCTTTTTGTTCCTAAGTGTGATGTTTCTGGCTTTTGTATAGAAAAAAAATGCTGCGGAAGACGTCCTCAAAAACAGAACTAATCTCCTGCAGCATCCATATCTTATCAACTTCTTTATAAAACTATTTCTACCCTTCCTGTGGCCAGACATTTCCCTTTAACTGGTGATTAGCGATTGTCCACAACGAATTCGGAATATTTTTATCTACACCGCATTTTTCAAAAAGGTCCGGGAGATTTACAAAAGTATATCCCTGTCTCTGGAGCTCCGGAATAAGGCGGTCTGTTGCTTCGAGTGTCGGTTTATTTCCTTCGAGTACGTGCAGAAGATAGATCGTTCCGTTGTCTGCATCCTTTATCATCTGATTGTAGCGGAAATCAGCATCTTTATCGGGTTCCCAGTCAGAGCAGCCGCGGCCGCAGATAAACGGAACAGGAATTACATCATACATCTCGGGCTTTACGTCGATATAAGGCGGACGGAAAAATTCTGCTTTCTTTCCGGTGATTGCAACAATCGCATCATCACATTTTTTGTATTCTTCCTTTATTTCTTCTACAGAAAGCTTTGTCATAAAAGGATGTGTCCAGCTGTGATTTTGAATATCGCATCCAAGCTCTACGGCACGTTTGATAACCTTTGTGTTTTCCGGTGTGATTTTATTTCCGATTAAAAAGAAAGATGCCGGCACCTTATATTTTTCGAGGATATCGAGCATATCGTTCATGGTTGTATCGCCTGGGGCAATATTTGGACCATCATCAAAAGAAAGACAAACATATTTCATAAAAACTCCTTTTCCCCCCGGATTTATGCGCCGGAAGCCGCCTTTATTCTGTAATTTCTATAACCCCGTCTCCGCTTTCGCATTCAAAGAAGGCGCCGTTATATCCAGTTACCCTTGTATAAAGAGCCTGGACATTCTGCATAAAACTTTCGGTTTTATCTTTGTGAACAAGTGCAATTGCACAGCCACCAAATCCAGCCCCTGTCATTCGAGCTCCGATACATCCATCCTGCTTTGAGGCTGCAAGAACAAGGGTGTCGAGTTCAATACCTGTGCTTTCGTAATCGTCGCGAAGAGATGCGTGCGAAGCGTATAAAAGGTTTCCAAGCTCTGTAAGATTGTTCTGTTTAAGAGCCTCTACAGAGCGCACTACCCTGTCCATCTCTGTAACACAATGGCGCACTCTTTTTAATATAACTTCATCTTTTATACGATGCTTACATTCTTCAAAAGCTTCGGGAGTGAGTGAGCAGAGGTTTTTAAGTTCACTTGTATTTTTGACAGCTCCGCCTGCTTTTAACGGGAGCTTTGCTGCCTGTAAGATTGCAAGACCTTTTTCGCATTCGCTTCGTCTTTCGTTATATTTTGATTCACTGAGCTTTCTCTGCTTTTTTGTGTTCATGACTACAAAACGATAATCGCCAAGCTGTAAAGGAATATATTCGTGTTCAACAAGGGCACAGTCTAAAAGCTCGGCTGTATCTTTTTTTGCAGTGGCAATTATATACTGATCCATAATTCCGCAGTTTACATTCATAAACTCGTGTTCGGACTGCTGGCCCATAAGAGCAATTTCTTTTCGGGAAAGATTAAAGCCAAAGGTTTCGTTTATAGCCCACGCAAAGCCACATTCAAGTGCAGACGAAGAACTGATTCCACCGGCACTCGGAACATTGCTTGCGATTAAAACTTCAAAACCGCACGGAAATTTTAATCCCTTTTTCTTCATGCAGGAAAGAATACCGTTCAGATAGTTTGCGTAATCATTTTCTTTTTTGAATACAAAATCATCTTCTGTAGAAAATTCAAAGGTGCCTGGGAAAAATAAATCGTTATAGATGATTTTTTTATCATCACGCTTACGAACGGCGCAGTAAAGATATTTATCTATGGCAGCAGGAAAAACCTTACCGCCATTGTAATCAATGTGCTCGCCTATTATATTGATTCTTGCAGGAGATTTAAAAAGACGAACATCCTTTGAGCTTTCGCCATAAACCTCATAAAAATTTTCTTTGAGCAAAGCCGGTGTTACTGTAAATTTTTCCAT